>JGI24158J21664_10007496_pt1 | contig 14499 bp, 11 predicted proteins | sample Ectturendosymbi3_FD_21664 | JGI IMG/M metagenome (IMG submission 21664) | reverse complement strand
AAATATTTTTACCAACTTACATCATAACTTTTGAACCCGAAACCCCAGCAGGTCATCCAAAGTATCAAAAGACTCGGATTGCAGTCTAGTTTCCAGTAAAATCTTCAGCGAAATACTACCACCTAACTGTTGGCGCCCAGGGCCAGGCAAAGTGGGCCAAAAAGTCCTCCACTTATGATGTCACTCACAAAAAAAATGCACCCCCCAAGCAAAAATTTTTTTTTCGAGTGCAATCTACTAGACTGGCCGATCCGTTTGAGCTGCTGAGCAGCTCTGTAGCGCAATGGGCGGAGGAGCTCGCGTTGGTAAGGCAACCGAAAACTGCTGTTTTTTTTGCGAAAATCGCCGAAACCAGGCGGTTCTAAAAGTGTTAAGGAGAAAAACAAAATAAACCAAAGGGCATTGGAAGGACACGGCAGATAATGCACCCAAAACACACCAGGGTCGCTAACTACTTTTCAGTGCACCATTATCCCTTTTGATACGGATTTTCTAGGAACTGATTTAAACACCATTTTAAACTTTGAAGCGTGTTTTCATGAATAAAAAAGATCCTTTTTGCAGTTACGGTTTGTTTCTTTGAATTGCCGCATATCGGAATTGGAACAGTTTTGTCCCAACAGTATTGTACTGTGGGGTCAATTTGTCCCAACAGTATCTCACAGTTGCTCAACCGTTGCCCAGTCAAGCGTAAAACAGTGTAACGGATCAATCTATGTTACAAGCAGCACCAACTAACCACCCATTACTGAATTATCCCATCCCAACTTGATTTCAATGTGGGATAAACATAATCATCTGTATTGAAGGCATAGTGGTTTGGGACACAAATGTCCCAACAGTATCGAAAGGGTTATGCGAGCTTCAAGACATTACTTGCGCGATACAGTGCTCCAATGCTGTCACTGCCAACCAAACTATAATCCACAAAATGAACAGTCAACAAAGTGCCTTCCACGAAGATGAAAACATATACTCTATTGTCAATGCAAATATTTAACTGGAGGAGGCAAATAAACCAGCAATGCAGCGGTTAATAACGATTTTTGCTCCCTCCCGCTGTACTCTCAAAATGTAACTGCTGCTCTCTGATTTTCCGCTGCTTGACGAAACTCGAAATCAGCGCAAACTTGGTCGCTTCGAACACTATTGACTAACTATTGAACCAACACTCTGGCCGCTTCATCATGCCAATCCACACCACCAATGCTATGCGTGCTCTTGCCGTAACATGTGGAGTAAACAAGCCATAACAGATTGATCACTGCACGTGAGCTCTGTTTGAAACTTCTGTTTCAAAAAAGAAAAAAAATGATTCCTTTTATATTTTCATAACAATAGAAAAAGGCATCTGCAGCATTCAGAATTTGGTTGTTCATGGGTTGGCCCAAACTTTCATTTGCAGGCTTTCACTGTATCACCAATACCATAACAGGGAGAATTTCCAAGGCCTGGTCACTTTTTTGTCACTTTTTGTGACCAGCCTTGGAAATTCTCCCTGTTATGGTATTGGTGATAGGCTGGTCACAAAAAGTGACCAGTTTGCAGACAAACCAAAATCACTCTGATGATATTTAATATAGAGAAGATTCTTATCTGGTTTTTACATTGTGCAGCACACCCATTTGAACAGTACTCAACTCTTCTAAGAAGTGACATTGGTTTTAAGATGGATGAAATTATATTTTGTACTTCATACACACAAGCTGTGTCACGTCCCAAATCATCAGAGATCACACAATATGACAACACCTTCAGAGATACACTGACTCTTGCATATATCACAGCAGGATGAAGTAAGCGAAGTTTTTTGACCAATGACAACTTTGCATTTCATCCTCGATGGTAATTCCAACTGGTAATTTTCTGCAAAAGTCTGCCAAATTCACACATTCATCTGATTCCAAAGTTTCTTCCACTGTTTCAAGTAAGTTTCCTGTGCCTTGGCAATAAATGAATTGACTATGAAGTGATCCAACTTTTCAGTCAACAGTTGGATATACACTGATGTTGATAAATGTTGTAAGGTCATCTGCATGTGGTCAGTTGTTTTCTGCTCTTTGAAATGTATTTGTTCATCGCCATCCTTTTCAGATAAAAAGCAGCAAGTTCTTTTTCTAAGTCATCAAGGCGTGGACAATGTGCACATCTGTGAACCATGCAAAGTTTATTTTTGATGTCACATACAAGAAATGCCATTGAAACTCTGTAGATCCCTTTTATGGCATCACAAAGCAAAACCACATTTTGGTGAATCACACACACAAACTGCATGAGTACTGGCTCTACCAAGCTGAATGCACCGCTTTGGCTTTAAACTCAAATTCACCATTCACATTTGAATGGTTGCCACAAAAATGTTGTGTCAGCTCTTTTACTTAGCATAGTAAATGTCACTTTTGGGTGCAGACCTCGTGGTCTTCAGCACCTGCCATAATTCTGGAGGTTTCATCCTGTTGAAAAGCTTTTAACAAAAGCTTGTTTGTTTCCTCTGAAATACAGCATTGAGGTTTTCATGTTGGTTTTCCTAAAATGCCCTTTTCATGTCTGATTTCTAGGGCCTATTTTGAACAGTGTTCAGGTACAAAAAAGTTAAACATCTGCTGACTCCAAGAATGTGGCTTGAGAGTAAGTATTTGAATTTTTTCATTGTATGTGGTTGCAATGTCAGTTAATTTCCTTTTCAAGTCATTGAGAAGGCACCTAAAATCTTTGCTACCTGCTTTCGAAGCAGGTTTTTTGACATCCTCTGACCATACACCAAAGTTCTATCAACATTAGCAACAATACACACAATTTCACTTAGCCTTAATTTTCTTGACACTCTTCACCTTGTGGCAAACTTTGAGATTTTTCATATTGTCAAAACCACGCAACTTCATGGGAGAGACTCCATATGTTTCCTAGCACGTGTTGACCAGTTCTCTAACTAACTCTTGATCTATTTCTTCTTCACTACTTGCTTGCTGGCTCAAAACATCAGCTTCTTTTTCACTTCCAAACCTTTTTACAAAGCTTTTGGAATGATTCATGCAAGTCGGGACACCACCTTTTTCCTGGAAGAGTTGTTGATATAGGTGTACAAAACTCATTGCAGCATCTAAGACTATAGTTGAAACAGCTTTAACTTTTTATGTGCTGCATGAAGGACAAACAAATTACAGAAATGTGTTTGTCTGGCAGCAAATCTGTTCAAAAATACTTTTCACTATGCAGATAAACTGCAGAAGGAGATTCTTTGTCACTTGTTGAAATGTTTGATTCAAAAAACAAGCGTTCTTGCACTTCATTTTCAAAAATGATGATTAATAGATGCTGTTTTTTTCACAGCAGATGAGGTCCTGTGACAGCTTGCACTGTCATTAATTTTCAAACCAACATCACCAGGATTCAAAGACATGGTTTTGCAATACGAATAAATGTAATAGCCTAAAAAGATAATACAGATCAAAGAGTATGTCAAAGATCAGAATGTAAACAATAAATTTATTTATATACATGACATGCTCACTTATAAATATTATGATTTCACAGAATGTGCAGTGCCACAATATGTGGTATAAAACATTTGACCTTGGAGTCATTAGGTCACATTAGAAAGACACTGCAGTTGCTTTCCTGTTGGGTAGATACATATTTGTATATATATATACATCACAGAAACAAAATATTCACCTCATTTAAAAGCAATTTTTTCAGAGTGATGCATCTATGACTACGAATTTTATCAAACATGCTTTGACTGAATTAATGGAAGTTTATCCAATGTTGCGTCCAAACCTTGACTGTTTCAACCTGCTCTGTCTCTCAGATCCTGGCTACTCAGACATACTGTCCACTGGCTTCAACATACAAAGTTCACTGTTGAAGTAAATGGATATGATTCAAAACTCGCGAGATTTTTGATTTACAATAGTGACAGCCAATATATTCACTTCTTTAAGTCAAGCCCTCGTCAACCAACTGCAACAGTGCAATAAACCAGCGCTCTTCAACCGGTGTGCACGGTGCACCCCGGGGTGCACCAAAATATGCGTGGGGTGCACCACTAAGAAAGGGTTCACAAACGTGCATCACAAACTTGTCATACTAAACAGATAATTTTTACAAAACTTTCTGTTAGCAAAAAAGAACCATTGATCAAGACTTTCAGGATTTAACCTAGACTTTGCACATTCTGAATTGTAGTGCGTAAGCATCAGACCATGTCCAGCTAATCGTTGTAATTAGTTGATTGTTTGTGATTTATAAGCAACGGACAATGAGCCATTATCAATTGAATTACGTAGCTGAGTTACTAAACTAGGTGACTTGCTTATTTAGACCCGAGTACTTACAGACATGGGCGCAATTGGGTGGGGGACACGCAGGAAGTGAGAGTAAATAGGGTGCGTGAGTTTAAGTGTTTAAGGAAACAGGGTGCATGAGTTCGTCAATATGTCTTTAAGGGTACACCGTATCAAAAAAAGTTGAACAGCACTGCAATAAACGATAAACAATGCACACGCTCCTTTCCACACATGCCTTGCAAAATCATCAAGTTCAGTTCGTTAAGATGGCTCATTGCATCCGTTAAAAATCCTGAATCACATCGCCACTTATAGCTCTTCAGTTCAGGTACATCCTGTTTTGTCAAAGTCATGAATTCGCTAATCTCTTTTCGAAGTGAAAAGAATTGCTTTAACCTTGCTCCTTAGCTCGGCCATCGGACTGCAGCAAAATATACTACATTGCAGTTTTCTGCTCCACTCTTCAACAAAAGTGTCTTGAATTGTCGATGGTGCAAGTCTGTCTTTTTGATGAAATTCACACTCCACAATTTTCATCACATCATTCAGGATCACAACACGTGCCACAAGCGCCTCCTGGTGAACAATACAATGGTAATGTATTAAATCAGATTCCGAATTCTCGATTGCCCTCGTTCTTGGCAGACCCACAAGACCCGATCCTCTTCCTCGCACGGATGGAACATCATCCGTCAAGTATTATCGCAGACTGCTTCAAAAATATCACAACCCATTGTTCGCTCCTTCGAACTAACCATAGCTAGAAGTTCTTCTGAAACTTGGAAATCACCCCACGGAGAAATATAAAAAGTTTGCGCGGTGGAGCCAATGTCTGTGGACTCATCCAGAGTCAGTGATGCGGAAATAAATTTCTGTACATCGCTCTGAAGGTGATCGTGAAGATCATTACCAATTTCTTCTACTATGCATGTTATTGTCATTCTGGTAAACTTATATTTTGGATAGCACCTTCTTTATCTGGACACACTATATTTGCTACTGTCAGCATCAAGTCTTTGAAAAATTCACCTTCTGTAAAAAGTTGTCCTCGATTAGCGATTTCATAGGCTATTACGTAACTAGCATGAGGGGAAGCCTGTGATTCTTTATTCATCTTTTTTAACATTGACTGTTGCGAAGCAACTTCTTTTTGCAAATTTTTTATCTTCGCCAATCTCTGGTGTTCACGTGAGTGATAAGTGGCATGTTGTTTTGGTAATGTCGCTTCAAGTTGTAGTCTTTCACAATCGCCACTTTCTGCTTACATATAAAAAACGTAGCTTTCTCTTCATACCCAACTAAAAAAAAATTTCAGTCCATGTATTTTGAAACGTGCTGCCCTCATCTTGAATACGCGTTTTCTTACTCATTTGTTTCTTCAAAACGTTTGGAAACACGGAAACTAACTACAAGTGCGGTCAGCATTGCACTAACATTAAACCTGACTTTGAAGCAAAAATGCTGTAGAAAGCGCTGCCAGTAGATTTAACAATACGCATGGCGTTAACCTACTAGCCATACAGGTGCATGCAATTCACAGTGCCTAAAGAAATAATAAATGATTATTACGTAATAGAACGATTACAAACTACAAGCCAAACACGTAGGCTTATTTGCGTTTTAAGACGTTATAAAAACTGAGGCTACATTTTTCGACTTTTGCGCTAAACTTTTTGAAGCCGCAACTTTTGATCTATTTGGTCTTGTAGGCTAAAAAGTGAGTGACCTGTACATTGGGCTGCAAGGTTTGGAAATTCGCCAGGGTAAATTTCAGTACAAATATTCAAAAAACCTGAGAAATACAGGGTTTGTCCACAACACTGTCTATGGAAAGAAATCAAACATCATGAAAAGTATTGTTTGTAGTTGAATTAAAACTGCATATTTATAAAGCCCAAACAAGAAAATATGGGTATGGGCTCCAGTGGAGACTGACTCTGACAGCCACTTCGTCCCTACTTTCACGGCTCAGCCAGAAGTGGCAGGAACAATGGGAAGAAGCTGTTAATTCCATCGATTTCTCGCACTCCAGCCCTAAGCCGTGGAGCACCATAAACAAACTTACTGGCAGGTCTGGACGCTCCTCTCGTTTGTGCCCCGTTTCACCAAACTCCACTGTGTCACAACTCGTGAAGAACGAGGCACACAAGCAGGAATCGCGAGTTCTATTGGCTTGTCAACTAGGCGTCTGACTTATGGAAGGTCCCAACACTCTGGCCCTTTCTCGCAAGAGGAGCTTGCTAACGACCTCAACCGCTGGAGCCAGGAAAATAATTGAGATTACATTCTATTTTCTCAGAGTTTATACTACGCTCTGGATCAGTTCCCAAATCCTAATAATGCGGTTTCTTCACCTCCTGTGTGAGCCAACTCGATTCCCAGGATCTGGGCAAGAGCGCTAGCAGCTGCGAATTGCGATCCCTAAGCCGAGTAATCCAATGGTGGGCCCAAAGAGTTGTCACCCTGTATCTCTACTATGTATCCCTGTCAGGATCGTCGAGAGACTCATCTACGCTCGTGTCAAACTAGTCATCGACCCATTGCTCCCGCAGGAACAGGCGGTTTTTCGACACTGGAAGTCGACCAGATCAAGTCGCCATGCTAACGCAAAACATTTGAAGCTAGCTTTTTGGTTAAGTGGAAGTAAAGAACTGCGTTTGTCAATGTCACAGCAGCCTACGACACTGCATGGCATCGCGGCCAAGTTATTGCGACAGGCACATGCCCAAGAAGGGCATTTTTCGCTCTTTTTATCGCATGATCATGGAGCTCATTAGTAAACAAGTTTACCATAGGTAACAACAAACGGAGTAAGTTACGACACCTCAACAATGGTGTCCCACTGGGATCCGTCTTAACAGCTGTTGCTTTAAGCATGTGCACATCCGACTTGAAAACAATTGTCTCCAGAAAGTATGCATATGCTGACATCTAGCAATCCTGCATGTTGATGGAGACTGGCAGGCAGCAAATACCTTCCAGACTTGGAAGCTGAAGCTCAACATAAACGGTGTCAGCAGACTTCCATCTCAACAACAGGGAAGCTAAACTAAACTTGAGCTGAAAATCAACTTCAACGACGAAACCCTGCGCTTGTGCTCCGAGCCTAAATACCGCGGAATCACATTGGACAGGACGCTACGTATCGCCGACACCTCAAGTCACTTCGCGAAAAGCTGACAACACGTATCGCTTGCCGGTTCGGGCTGAGGTGCTGGGCAAACAACGTAATTGCGAAGAGTCACCTTAGCCGTGGTCCATTCAACAGCAGAGTACTGCGCTCCTGCCTGGTGTCAGTGCTCAATCACGCCTCATTGACCCTGCCATCAACGACGCTTCGCAGAGTGTGACTGGATGCCTGCGTCTTACACCAGTGGACAACATTCCTGTGCTCGCAGGCATCCAACCTGCTGAGCTTCGTCGCAAAGGAGCCACACTGTCTCTAGCACACTGTGCAGTGGAACCTGGACATCTCCATTCAGCGCTCACCAGGTGCGAATGCACGTCGTCTCACGTCGAGATACCCATTTGCGTCCGCCGCACAACTCATCGGCTCATCTGACAACAACATACGTGCGGCGCTCTGGGCGGATCGCCGATGGAATGCGTAGCGGTTGAGAACACTACGAGACTCCGTACGTTCATCCCCGACACCGGCACCCTCCCGAAATGATTCTGACCAAGAACAACGTAGGTCCAGCTCAACCGCCTCCACACCGGTGTCGGGCGTTTCCGCTGCTGCTTGCGCACATGGGGTATGTCCTTCTGCGGCTTGTGAGAATGGCGCAGAGGAACAGACCGTCGACCATGTTGTCCTCCACTGTCCAATTCATCGACGACCCCGTGGAGTGCATGGCCTGACGGTTCTGGATGACGATACAATTGAATGGCTGCTCTACACCTGCCCCGAGACCTAGTGCGGCCGAGCAGTAGATAAGAAGTCGCTCAAACGATGAAGATTGCAATCTGTTTAGTAGAAATCAATCTGCTTGAAGTTTTTTCTCAGATTGTGCTGACCAAAGAGTAGAAAGTAGATATTTCATTTATTCGTTTTCATACATAGTTATAACATTTAAGTATAACATTTCTTTCATCGGAAATTACCTCGTCCGACTGTCCAGGTGTCATGGCGGACAAGAAATGAACAAATTTCTTGAGAATCGCACCAGATAAAATTTGCTTTTTGTCACATCGCAAAAGAAATATATGGCACTACTACACATCCTTTAATATCAGAAGATATTAGATAACCGTACTTTTGTTGATTGTTTCCACCGCTTGATCGGGTGATCGCAGCTAAATTCACCCATATTTCGGTCCCTGACTTTTTTCTTTTCTGGTGAGCAGTCAATCACGTGACCCAAGCAGGCTTGTGTGCTTGGTCGTGCAGCTCTGCTTGCGAAACAAATCGGCCTTGCTCATGGTTGTCATGCATATTGTGCAAGTGACTTATGTCATTCCTTTAATGTATTTAAAATTTTTTAATTGAGTTTATTCTATGCAGGACTTAAAAGTTTTAGAGCTACTACCAGCTGTTACTCAAACTCAACCTGATTAAGTATTTGCTCTGAATACTGTGACTGAAGAAAGGTTCGTGGAGATTTAATTTATTCCTTCATCTCAATAGTCGCAAAGTTTTGTTGATGTTAAGTGCATACAAGTAACGTTTTTTGGTACTAAAATAACCTCGTCAGACTGACCAGGTTTAATGGCGGCCAAGAAATTAGTGAATTTCGGTAAGAATCACACCAGAAATAAATTACTTTTTTCGCATCGGAATTGAAATCTATGGCAACATTGAGCAACCTAATTTCGGAAGGTGTTAGACGACTGTACTTTTATTGAGCATTTTTAATTAACTTATATTTCGGCTATGACATTCTGTTCTGGTGATCACGTGACCCAAGCAGACTTGTGTGTAGTGTTTCCCCCAAGAAAATTCTACACTGAGCAAATGTTTGTTTTGTTGCGCACCAAGCGCATGCAACAGCGCAACCATGCAGACACGCAAACACTGAAGCGTTCCCAGCGTTGAAAAGGCTATGCGACATATATATATATATACCGTGTTAAATTTAGAATGTCGAAAGTGCGCGGAAAATGAGATAGCATTGCGCAAATTGTATGGTGACACTGCGCAGTTGCGCCCCTTAGAGAGAACACTGCTTGTGTCCAGCAGCTCTGCGAAACAAAGCGGCCTTGCACATGGTTGTCGTACATACATATTGTGCAAGCAAATTTCATCATTAATTTTATCGAAAATATTAAATTCAATTTATTGATTTTTTAACTTAAATTGATTCCATTGCAGGAATTCTTGTTTCAGCGGTACTGCAATCTGCTTGCTCAGAAATCTACCTGCTTGAAGTGTTTGCTCAGATTGTGGGCACTAAAGAAAGGTAAGCGGATCTTTCACTGACAGGCCCGTAACCAGGGGAGCTTCATTTTTCGCCCCCCTGGAAAATGTGTTGGACATAATTTAAAACTATTAGACATAGTTCAAAAATTTGGGCCCCTCTTGGAAAACTCTTCGCCCCTCCTAATGTCCCAAGATGGTTACGGGCCTGTTCATTGATGTTAAAAGTTAGGAAGTTTCATCCCTATAGCATTCATATGAAACAATAAATCAATCGCTCAATTTGATTGTTGAACTGAGAAATCTTTTCAAAAGACTGGAGCACCGCAGCCTCAACTGAAATTTCTTCGGAAAAGCGGACTGTTCGCCAAACAAAAAATATTCACGGATAAGTCTTGCTCTTGAAATCACAGAATCCCCAAGTATACATCTTATTGCATACGTTATACGTTTGCTGTCATTGCAGGTGAGAAGATGCCGCCCAAGAAGAAACAAAGATTTGTCACCGCAAAGCCTGGCGCGGCCCGAAATTTTCTGGAGAAAAACTTTGGATCCTTCCCAACGAATGCTGACGATGTAAAAAATGGTCATATCCTTTATGTTTACATGAACTCCGGGGGGTTCAGCCGAGCGGAATGTGACAGACAGTTGAGGACACTGATAAAAAATAAACTTGATATCCATACCGAACGCTGTTACCATGCCGACATCTCACGTATTGTCTCTTCAACCATAAAGAAATACAGAAATCTGCAAAATCCTCAGCAGCTACAAAAAGTCGAATTAATTTGTGAGAAACCTTTCACTGTAATCAGATTACCTCAAGTGACACAGGACTCTCTTCATGATAAAGTTGGTGGTGAGGTCAGTGATGACGCGCACATTAATCGTATAAATTTCCGTGATGTCAGCATTGAACCTGAGCCGAGTAGAGATCTTGGTCACGCCAGTCCTGAACCTGGCCCCTCTGGAGCTACTCCAACTCCCTATGAATATGCTCCTTTTACACCAGAGGCACCCTCCACTGTGCAGTCACCCCCTGACTGCGACACCACTAGTTCCAACACAAGAAGCCGGAGACGGCCATTCACGCCTGACGAGCTGAGGTTGAAGAAACGCCTCGAGTTTATGTCTAAGGAGAAAAAAATGTACAAAAGAAAGATTAAAGAGCTGAAGGAGCAACTAAAGACACCCAAGCGAGTTGTCAACCAAGCCCTGAAAAGGAAGACAGACATCATTGACAAGAAGAAAGAAAAAATTAAGGATCTTCAAAGACAACTGCGTGGACATCACCTAGCTGAGGAATTGGCTAGATTGAAATTGAAGCTCACGAAATCGCAGAAGGCTCACAAGAAGCTGATAACGTACCACCGGAATAAGGCTAAGAACAGAAAGATGGCGCCTATTTCTACATATCCGCTTCTCCGGAAAAAATTGAAAGAACGGGATGATGCAATAAGTAACTTGGAATATGAAAACCTCATTCTCAAGGAACAAGTAGAGGAGCTTCAATCCCAGATAAAGGAGCTTCAATCCGAGGAAAAGGAGAATATTATTAAAATGAAGACGAATGAAAAAACATATTCGAGCATGACCAGAATGATGGTGTTTGACCATATAGTGAACAATGTGCCAACCACGAATATTCCCCCTCTCATTGAGCAGAGCCAGGTCCGTGCGGGACTGAAGGTGGAGAAAATCCCTCAGAGAACTGCCGTCGAGATGATGGCACGAGAGCTTGGTGCTATTTCCGAGTTTCAAACTGCGGCGACCATCTTGAAAAGTGACAATGTCACAATTGGGTTCGACGCTACAACTCAAGAAGGAACCCACGTGAATTCCGTTCACTTCACCACAGAAAAGGAATGCTGTGTTGCTGCCGTGGACGAACTGCCAGGTGGTACGGCGGCTGACTACGCCGAGCACGTCATGGACACGGTGGACCGTCTCTGTGAATCCTATTCGTATTTCATGGACACTGACCTGCAGCAAACCAGGAAGGAAATCGTTGGGAGAATAAATAATTCAATGACTGACCGGTGCGCAGCCAACCATGCTGCATTGCGCATTGTGTGTTCAGCTTGGCGAAAGCCATTGAATGAGTTGAATTGCCACTTGCATCCTCTGGACAGCTTTGCGAGTGCTACTCGTGCCGCCCTGAAGAAGCTGGAACAGTCTGAGGGTGAGGCGGATGACAATGACTGCACTGCTGCAAATCTGATTTTACAGATCAATAAGCTCCGTTACAAGGACGGTAAAGGTGACCCCCGTGGGTTTATTTCTTTTTTGAACAGACACAATCTTCCACGTTGCATCTTACCCAGATACCGAGGTAACAGGCTCCATGTACTTTATGCCATAAGCGCGGTACTGATTGAACATTACGATTTATTCGTTGACTTCTTCAAATCGGAAATTCATTGTGGAAAGCTGCCGAGCTCTTTTCTCCAGGATTTCACTGATGAAACAGCAAAGATGGAGCTGCATGTTTTGGGGTTACTAGGCAAGACGCTGAGCGGCCCGTGGTTGAAGCTATTTTATACTTCTGCCGAGAATCAAATCAATCACGTGGAGGGCATTCAGGTTGTACGCCTAGTGTTGCACAACCTGAAAGTCGCAGCTGAATCCCCGGAAGCTTTTCTGACGGCAGAGATCGACCTGTTCGGAAATCCGCTGGTTGTCGATTCGACCATGTCGGTACTACGGGACGGCATTGCGAGAGACACGAGCATGTATTCTATGATGATGGAGTCGTGTCTGAAGGCCGTTATGGATGTTATTGAACGGCAATACAGCAAGTATTTTACACTGGATATTGNCCAGAAGCTCAAACAGGAGACAAAGTCAGCTAGGTGTCATAATATCGATGCTGAGGAGGTTATGGGGATGTTCTCTGCGGCCAAAAAACGTGCCCCTAATGCAACGCTTTGTTTTCTTTCATGTCGGATGCGTGCCAAAAAGAACAGGACGGTAGCATTCATTGACAGCCTTGATGATGATGCAAAGGAGAAGGTTCTACAAAAGGCAATACCATTTGGCCGCAAACAAAGGGATAAGAAAAAGCTACGGCATAAAGAACTTAAAGAAGAAATTATCAGAAGACAGGATGACAAAAGGCAGAAGAAAAGTCAGCTGCAAAGAAAGGACTTGGAGAAACAGTTGAAGAATGGGCAACTGGAAAGTGCTTTGAAAGACTTCCCCAATATCAGTGAGACATCTGTCACCAAACTCCACGATATTTTGCAAGGAAGGGCCGTTGGCATGAGGGTCCTTCATGTGCGGTATGAAGATTGTGGATATGTTGCTTATCATGGAAAACTGGAAAAGCTGAGGTTGAACAAGAAATACAAAGTGTCTTACTGCACGCTTGCTGAAAATGGTGATGATGCCACAGATTACGAAATATCGATGTTTGAGCTTGCGGCCGACCTCCTACATGAGAATCTCATTCTGTCTGATTAAGTTTTGAATATTGCCAGCAGACTTATGGTTCTTGCGTTAATGACTTAATTTGATTAATTCATGAATCATTTGAAGTCGTTATGTTTCATTGCCTTTGCTCGTTAATTTTATTCACTTGCTACTTGTGAAATCCTTGTTCTCTTATTACATAAATGTGTTTTCAACACACTGTTAGATTGGACATTTAAATTAGGGATCTGCAAAGGGATCGATATCCGATAAGCAGCCTAGACAGGCCCATCGCCAGGATTTTGCAGCAGGGGGCCTAAAAATCACAAGGGGGCACATTTTTAAATACTGTACAATATTGAATGTATGCAGCAACCGCCACAAATAAAGTCGCTGCCGACACCTTTATTCACATTTAACTCGACCCAGAAAGTTACACAGATATGAACGCCAAATCGGCCGAGCACCGTCATTTGCTCTTGCAACTTGGTCAAGAGGCAAGAAATAGCAAATTTGGAGAGGCAAGAAATAGCAAATTTTGCAAATCGTTAAAACTGCTATCTGCTTGTAGATTGTCCTCGCGTTTCACCTTTGCCCCTCGCCTCCTCTTTCATGTCGCACGAGCTACAGCATATCAGGCGGTTCGCTATACAGCAGAAATAATGCAAACAGGCGATGCAACGCGGTAATTGAAACAAAAGTAGAAAGAGTATCATCCTATGAACCTCTCCGTTTAGAACAAGCTTCGTCATAGAATGGTTTTGGCTCATTCCTGGAATCAACATAGCTCTGGTACACTTAAATCCTTTCAGTATACCCAACCTATGCGTGGCTGCTCAAAAACTAATTTCACAGTACTCTGTGTTTCATACAACTTCACTGTCTATCATGAAATAAAAACAAAAGGTGCTCTTGGTTTACCATGAGCGACAATCTTGTTTACATAAAGCATTCAAGGACCTTATATTGGCAATTCCTGCGACTAAGAAAGTTCAATTTTGTGCTTTTGTTTACTTGAAAAACGACTGAAACCATCGTGTAAGTCTACGTTTTTCGTGTAGGCTACTTGTGTAAGAACGCCAAAACAACAAGACTGATTCTACGCTGATGCGTCATTGATCACCTGCAAGGGATTAATACACATAACGAAGTCGAAGAAAACGCTTCGCCTACAGCAGAACTTGAAGCAAAGTGTACGGCAGTTTTGTTGGAGACCCCAGGGGCTAGGGTCTGCACATACAAATGAAAAAAACTGTTCTTTTCAAGATTTGATTGTTTTCCTGTTTCGTCGTCTGGTTCATACTGAGGAGCTGCAGCGCCGGATTTAGATGGTGGGAGACCCACAGAATCTTTACCTACTAGGGGATGATCGATGAAGTCACTAGTATTTCCACATATCATTAATATTTATGACGTAATCTTGTGACGTCACATTTGTTAACT
>JGI24158J21664_10007494_pt1 | contig 14501 bp, 8 predicted proteins | sample Ectturendosymbi3_FD_21664 | JGI IMG/M metagenome (IMG submission 21664) | reverse complement strand
ATGTGACGGTGGCAGAAAAGCATACACATGGATGGCGCTAACATGGTTGCTATGTTTGGCACCGCTGCATAATGCTGCGATACGTTCCAAGAACACCGATTCATACAAAATATGGCGCAGCGAAGGATCACATGAAATTGCTCTTTCCCAGGCATTAATTCCGTATTGACTAGTGAATTTATTGGACTATTATACAACATGCGAATTGCTTCTTTATTCATATAATACTGAATTTTGTGCAATACCCCAACACATATGGTTATGGTATAACACAACCGTTTACAGTTCTTTTTACATGGAAGTTTCTCGTCTACGATTGCTTCTCAAATATGTTTGAATAGTATTGACCCTTTTACATATATTTTTATAGGAATCTGTGTTAACATGTTTATTTGCGATGAACATTTATTAAAAAATAATTTGTGGGAGCTTATGTGCAGTTAGCCAATCAATTATTTAAGCCATTCCACGGGGAAATCGAGTTTTGCAGGTTTTTAAGTTTACTGTCATTTTGGAATAAAATCGTATCATCAGAAACATGTATGTTCTTCATAATATCGGAATTGGGTAAGTCATTTATAAATAGCAGATAGAACGGGCCTAATATCAAGCTTTGGGGACACGGGAAACAATTGCTTTCATAGATGATTTCGTGTTTTCCACCTGAAGTACTATTTTCGAATAGAAAGATACGACTGCGTTGGTTCAAAAGCGTTTCTCCGAAGTGATGCAATCTTTTAAGAAATATGGAGTGATTCACTGAGTCGAAGGCTTTTCTAAGATCTGAACAAACGGCACAAAGATATAGGTTTAACACAGCGTAGCAGCCAAAGCTGCATAGAGTGTCCAAATATTGTCGTTCTCTGTTATCATTAGCTGCATTAAAGGTTTATGTTAATGGCGCGTAGTACGTAGAATTCAGTTATTGTTCGTGATTTTTACTAATTTCCATCAATACGCACTCGTACACGAAGCCGCAGAAAACATACATTTTTGTGGAGGCGGGAGTTCCTCCTCTCACATGGGAAGGTTGGGTGTTCGAACCACGGCCACATATTATTCATACTTAGAATTATTCATACATATATCAGTGAATATTATTTTCACAAATCATTGTACGCTTATTGGTAAATACATGTTGGTTATTTTCCTCAGCCTTTTTGTCACAAGAAAGTTTGGGGGTGCATGCTCATCTATCAAAATGCTGAAGGGGTACATGGCCAGAGAAAGTTTGGGAACCCCTGGGCAAGAGCGTTCGCCTCAACCGCCCCGGAAAGAAAGAAATTTCAGGATTCGGCCTGCCACAAACTACGACTGAGCAAAAATGGAAGTACTGATAGTACATCAGTAAGTGATGCTCGTAGTCTGCAAGGGCAAGCAACAGTGCAGATTCAATCACGGTCAGCACCAGTCACGTCTGGTGCCCGGTTACCAAGTGGAAAAAGCATGCATCTGTTACAGTTGTTTTCCTTTTGGACTGTTACCAAACGCTGCGAACACTGACTTCATGAACATTAGTGACCAACCTCGTCATAAGGTTATAGGACAGGGGTGGCGAACCTGCGGCCCACGCGAACATTTTATATGGTCCGCGACAGAATTTTCGTTACCCAAGTTGGACTACACAATATCGCGCCAAACGAAGATCCATGATAACACGTACTTAGATATTAAGTCAAGAGAAGTCACTCTTCCTCATAGGTAGATACAGGCAGAATTTTAGGATAAAATCAGTTGATTTTGCAGCCTGGCAGCGATAATGCACAATTCATGCGGCCCGTGATAGTATGTAGGTTCCCCCTGTTCTAGGACATTCCTTAAAGGTTTTCAGGTTATTTTTTTCAGTTATATCTTATCAAGTGCGACTTCCGTACCTTGTATTGGAAATCACGCGAGCTACGTTGCTGCTGTTTTTACGACGCTACGTATATTTTTATACGATCCATTTACAATGGGTAAACATTTGATGTGTACTAGTTTTCCGTAGCCTTGAATTTTCTTACCAATCTGGCATTTCTAAATGTGTGCTACAAAAAAATCTTGGCAAGTGAAGAAATTCCACGATTTCAAACGTTCAAGAAATCAAACCATTTGACATATGTTCATTCTTACCAAACCAGGTTCGCTGACAAACGAAACTATTTCATACCAAAGTGTTTCACAAAATATGGAAAAAAGACTATTTATTATAGAGTGGCTTGACAAAAATAGAACAGAGTGAAAGTTTTGCCCGCGGCACCTTCTGTAAACAGTTTTAAGATTATCTATTTAAACTTCTCACAATATGAATAAGTTGGTTTAATTTATCCATGTCTCGATATACACCGTATTGTTTTTACATCTATCGTCTCAAAGAATATGACTTTCATTTGCGTGTTTTTTATATTTCTAATCAGTCACACGCCTGCTTTGCATATCAGATTTTTACATTAACTTTTGGCATGTGTTTATGCATGGTAACACTGCGTTTGAGTAAACCAAGTTTTAGGGCACCTCAACTAGATAACTTAGGATATTTTCGACGTCCCAGTTACGAATGTTTTAGCAGTGTTTACTACCGCATTGCTATGCTATATCGGAGAGAATAAGCTATGACTAATACATAACGATGTATAAAATGTTTGTGCACATCGTTTGTTTTCTGCAGAGCAGGCGCGTAGAAGAAATCACATCAGGATTTCAGCGATACATCAACTTTTAGTTTTCCACCAATATTTCTTTCGTTAGCCAGTAGTCAAATAATAGTGAAACTACAGGCACTAGCCGGGCATAACGTTATTACCTACTTGTAGGAACAACTATCAGTCTCTTGATTTTCAATCCAGGTGAAAGAAGATCACGATCTACAATGCAGCTCACTGAACAGAATTTCATCCCGATAGGTTCATGTTTGACGAGAGAACTGACTCCTGCACTCACTTGTTGCGGCAAATCCTAGCTAATGATTTACGTCAGATGCAGAAAATTGCAAAATATCAACTGCCCAGACGGAGGTCGGTTTATCTGATTACATGCAGCAACAACAATCAATACGCACTCATACGGGAAGCCACGGAACACATTATTCTTAGGCGCAGTGTTTGAAGCATACACAATGGATCAACGTCACTGTGGCAGACTTTTGAAAAACTAAACGTACGGCATGTGACTTNATGCACGACACACACGTGACTTGCACACGCATTCATCGTCTTCGAAAGAAGACATGACCCCGGCAAACAAGCATCTCACTTATAATTGTCATTTTTTAAGACGACAGCCGTAGACACTCTACACAGCGCAACAAACTTCAAAGAAGCAATGCTAAAAAACAAGTAAACTCAAGCAACTATCTGGCCAAAACATAAAACGTCATCCATAATCACGACAGAGGCTCATGCTTTAACAAACAAAAGAATTAAACTAGCGCATTTACTGACTTTATCCAAGAATGCTGGATGGTAATTATGACGATGGAACGTTTTCATCTGACCTTGGTTGACTCGTAATGCAAAAGGTTTGCTTGAGAACGCAGCTTAAGATGTAGACGATTTTTCGGAAACATTCAGCAACACCCGACATCAAACGTGAAAGCGAAGCGAAAATTTCGGTTTACTTGTTAATTCATTAGGTTGGTGCACTTCACCATGACGCAAAAGCACTTCACACTACAGCTTGCTGCAACTACAAAACACAGAAAAATACTTGCAGCAAAAGATCGGCAATGACGTCCGGATAACAACACTTGTGTGAAGCAACAACAGCGGAATTAAGAGGTGAACTTGAATGGAGCGCTTGATGCAAACTAATGATACGATTACGGGAATGGAGACAAGGACTGATGTTTCTTTGTCAATGAGGTGCGGGCGGCGAGCTTACGCTGCAATCCTCAGGATTCTTCGAAAAATTCATCAACTCACAACGGGAGAAACGAGGCAAGAGGATGCAAGCAACAACATATCACGTCTTCGACACTGAACCTTCGCGACTTGGTAAGCGCAGCTGTGCGTTGATGTAACGAGAAGTAATTGACTAACAAAAAGTAAGCACACAAATCTCACATACCTAAGAAACCCAACTGTTTCGCATCAACACTTAGCAGTCCACAATTCGAAGCCAAGCCAGAGTTGCTACAAAAACTGCGGCAAAACCAAAATGCCTGCAGTACTCTCAACAGCAACATGAAACGTAAACAGACAAATAAGCTTTTCAGCAAGCATTACTTCGATTTTATCTACGTCAAAATTTAAAACATCAATACTTTTTTGTTGAATGTCACGGCGAACAATACGGCGACGCCAAAAGTTCAGGCAGTAGAATTTAAGATGGTGAAAAAATCCACATGCCGGAGACAAATAAACCATCGATAATATTCTCCCAGACGTCGTGTGCATCTCTTGTCCAACCAAGAGTAAGAGATGTTAAGCCGCCGTCAGTGAAATACAGTGCATCCATCGCATCACAACCAACTACGTGCAGGTGAGTAGCTTATTTTCCTATCTAGCGCGGAAACGTTCAAATTGCTTTTTTCGTCAAACTCAGTGGTTCTTAACCGGGGGCGCACTTCCCCAGTGGGGCGCGAACTTTAACGCGCTCTACAATATGGAAATTTGTTAAATAAATTCAGCAGTGAATACAATTGTTTTTACTACTTACTTAATGTCAGGGGGTTGAAAGAAAGGACAAATACTTAAGGGGGGCGAAAACGTTAAGAACAACTGGTCTTGTGATTGTTATGCAATGTCTTCATACCCACACGCAACGAAGTAGAACTTAATGCACACATGGCACTAACAAGGGACACACAGATACGTTAAAGAACACGAGCATAGATATGTGACGGTGGCAGAAAAGCATACACATGGATGGCGCTAACATGGTTGCTATGTTTGGCATCGCTGCATAATGCTGCGATACGTTCCAAGAACACTGATTCATACAAAATATGGCGTAGTGCAGAAAATTGCAAAATATCTGCCAGAACGATTCTATCAGCGCGACGGCAACTGCTCCAGACGGAGGTCGGTTTGTCTGATTACATGCAGCAACAACAATCAATACGCACTCATACGCGAAGCCACGGAACACATTATTCGCAGGCGCAGTGTTTGAAGCAAACTTGTTTGTGGCGAGACCGGTTCATCCGCTTCCAACCACAATAAACAAAAATCCCCAACGATGCCCGGTAGAAATTGCACAACAAAAAGCACCCACTCTGATAAACAACTCTTTTCCAAATCCTTGCATGCTCTTTGATAAACATCTCAAATGAATGGTATGAAATGCACAACATAGGGGTAAAATAATGTGGGCAGCATACTTGACAGGACCCCGAAACAGGAGCGTTTCTTGTTTTCCCAATGGGAGGGCAGCTTAGGACAGTAAAACGTAGGGAAATGAAGACAAAGTCCACGTGATTCAAAAAGCAGAAAGTAAGTTGTGTGAAAGCAGAACCAAGCAAAAAATTAAACAACCAAAGTATCAGTGACTTTTTTAGAACGTCATTGATTCGGAAATGAGATAAATACAACTAGCAAAATTCAATAGAAAGAAACATTGAAACGCGTAACACAAATGCATACAAGTGACCAGGTGGTATGCAGTAAAAATTTTGCAAATTTCGCCCGAAACAAATTTGAATATACATCGTCAATCAATCACAAGGAATGACCATGGCTTATGCATTTACCCAAAATACTTCAATGTCAAATGTGCTAAGTGTCAGCATTTTTCATTGCACCTGCAAGAAATAAGATTTGAATATATTGTGAAAAATGTACATCCACTCCGCTCTCTTCGAAAGTGCTGAAACAAGCATAAATCTTTGCATGATGAACCCACATAGATTTTATTTTGAGGTTACTTGGGCGTTTCCTACGCAGGGTCTAGTGCAGTATTTCCCAACTTTTTTGAGCGCGACCCAAATCTGAATTTGATAAACACTTCGCGACCCAAGCCTCAAACAGCGTATGAAAAAATAATGATTGTATGGATGATTTTTGGAAGTTGCTATGTTCGTGTTCAATGTCAGCAATCTATTCTTTTCTCAAGCACATACGCTACAGACAGACACAGACAAGCAGTGGTAACGTGGAAAACATACAACCCAGGTTTGGATCCACTCGGTACGACCTATTTTTTAACATTTCGCGACTCCTGTTTGGGTCGCAACCCACACTTCGGGAACCACTGGTTTCGTGATTCGAATACTTCTAATTGAGTGCTACGATAAACTTGAAGTCGGCTTAAAGTTTGGGTCATTGTTAAATGGTGTTTGTTTGAGAAAAGCTGTCTCGAAATTAAGAATTAATAGAATGGCCCCGGACGCCCAGTTTTTTCTCCAGCATTTGCAGCTGTTCTTCCTGGTGAGTTCTCGAGGTCATCAGTTGCGCTCCAACCACACTTTTACAAGCATGTGTTCAAAATATTGATGCACTGTCCATGCCCATGCTTGCTTTGCTACTAAACCTGCTTGAAAAAGCACACAATGGTTGATTTTAGGTTGGTTTGTAAAAAAATTTTGAGTCAGATAAGCCCGTAACGTTTGAACACAATCATTAACTTAATAAATTAAAAATTAAATTCTAGATACAACCCTGGATGCATTGCAAAAAAAAGAAACATTACAACGAAAGCTCTACAACATATGACCCAATGTCATCCATTAAAGAATCAGTTTCTTTTGCACAATCAACAAACGATCACTACTCAATATTCTCGAAAGACAAGCAACTTAATTAAATCTTTGTCACCAATGGCCCCAAACAACTTTCCTAATGCCAAGTATCTGCGAAGGTTAGTAGAAAAAAAGACTTTGAAACGTTTGGTTCACCATTGACTGTGCTTCCAGCAAATCACCACAGTCACGACTCACATACGCCGTGGGCACCAAGTGCTCATTGTGAACGCATAAACACTTTAAAAACGGTAGCAACATCTGTTATGCAACCGGGCAGGAGTAATGGATCGCATGTGTCATAAGCCGGTAAAATTTCCTGAGGTGATGGAAACGCTAATGAACTGCAGCAGGACCGCAAGTGCGAGTTACCATGTTAGGAACCACTAAGTGATCGATTCTTTCCAGACGAAACCGCACTCGCAGAAGAGCTTTCGCAGTCGCAAACTCTACGCAGCCCGTGAGCTTGCAGGGCGCGTTCGGCCGGAGTAAATTGTCTGAAGGCAATTACAAAACACTAGGTGCAGAGCCGCTCCAGACGAAATAACAGGACTGTTGAGGGAACGTCCTGCAGTTATCCACCCAAGGTTTAAGCAAGTAATTGAAGGCAAGGGGCTGTTGCGATTCCTGTAGGCACGGGGAAATTTGGGGGAGTTCGAGTTCCCCTACATTTTTTGTTCCCCCCTAATTTTGTTGTGCTCCGAAAATTTTTTATACAGTTTGTTTCAAAGATAGAATAAAAACAAAAATGTTTCCTCCTAAAAATGTATGTTGCCCCCCAAACCTTAAAACCTGGCTGTAAGCCTGGCTGCTGCCACGAGAGTTTTGAACCAAGGCGAACAACTTCCACGCACGAGAAACTAACATGATTACGTTGGGCCCTGGTCAATGTCCAGCCACATCACATATACACAACAAAGACGAATTTTCTAATGCCACAGTTTCGAAACCACAAGCAACGTAATTTCTCAACTCGCGAGAGATATTTATCGACACCTTTCTTCGTCACCGGCAACGAAAGCACAAAACTACCTGCGTTCCAAGCTCCTGCACGCTTCGCTAAAAGCCAACTACTTTTTTAAGGCCAACACATCTCCGTTACGATAGGTACAAAGGGGGAACAAAACACCCTACATGAACCTCTATAAAATTTCCAAGACGGATATTTTGTTAGCCTGTTGAACGTCACACAGTTCGGCGCAAAACGTTGAGCACAAACAGAAAGCAGGATATTGCGATTGCTTGTCACGTACTGCGGTTACCAACCGAAAGGAATCCACGTCTGGCGCCGTGATATTTGAGAGGCACCAGCCCGTGCGACGGATAAGAGCTGGAGCAGTGGTTCCCAACCTTTGCCTATCTGAAGGGGTACATTTAAGGTTAGCAATAGAAGGGAAAATACATTTATATATTATTTATTTCCAAATATTCTGAATTTTAGAATTTCTACTAAAAATGCAGTGGATTTTTGTTATTTTACGCAACCTTTTTGTCATAACAAATTTTAGGGTTACATGCTCATCTGTCGCAATGCTGAAAAGGTACGTGGTGAGAAAAAGGTTGGGAATCCTGAACTAGAGGGAGTAGAGGCGCAACCCATCTCGTCAAAAACACACATTTTACAGCTGCATCGTGACTGGACCGTAGACGTTTCACAAGTGAACAAGTTGAAGATATTAGCCTATCATCTTACTGTCATAGATATTTTGCAGAAAATCAAGTCACACGACAAAAGAAACAGATGTCGGTAAAACATTTTTAAAAGAGCGGTGGTTCAAATGTTGGTGACAAATTTGATTAGGGCTTTGGACAAGAACAAAAACATCGCAATTAAATTGCTGGTATCAGGCGCAAGGGTGAAACTCGCAGGAAATTCAAAAGGAAAAAATGAAGATTGGTGTATATTGCGGTCGTTTTCGTTGCCAACCTTGAGAATAAAATTTCGGGATTCGCAAAACCACACCAGCTTTCCAAAACAGCATATTATATCAGGCAACGTCTTCCACCTTAACGAACCAAACGAGCTTAAAGGTCGAAGCGATTAAAGTTTTGTCTTGTCACTCTGCCGAAGCAGCACGATTGTCTTTCTTTGTTTACTACTTTTTTACCCTCGCTGATAAATACTGTAGTAAAGTTAACAAAACCAACATCGAAGTGAAGATAAATCCTAGAACTTCAGATTTCTTCCAGCGAAATCAAAGCAGTACATGTTATGAAATATATAACACGTGAAATATATGATATACTGTGAACACGGGCGTCGGAAGAGGGAAATTGCCCCTGAATTTTAAAATGTGACATTTTCCTATTACTTTCGAGCGAGTAAAATAAAATTTCACCACATTTGCCCCATCTAGAAAAATTTTTTTGGGCTACTTCTGGAAAAATCCACTATTTCCCCCACTGAAAAAATTCTCTCGACGCCCGTGGATATAAGCTGTTGTTTTAGAAGTCAAACTTGGCAACTGCAGCGTAATTCCCCGAATTTAGCCAAACGCACGGCAGACTTGGTTTATTTCCACCGACATTCACAACTAACCCTTCCAAATCATTTAAAACAACTACGTGATCAGGCACATTTCACAATATACTTAGAGCTTTCCACTCAGTTTTGTAAAGTGTCTCACACTGTGGACATAACTGTGAATGGATATGTCGGTACCATTCCAATTGCAATCATGAATGTATCGCTATAACGCCAAGCTAAATTAATGATGCCACAATGCCTACGCGGCGTAACAATTGAGGCAAGCAAAGCAGTAAGGGGTGCGGTGAAAAGAAAACAAAAATAATAGGGTCTCTGTTAACTGCTGTGCTCTGCACCTGACGCCGAATTCACGGTTTGTGCATCGCGGCGATCGCAGCCGAAGAGCAATTAGGAATCGTTCGGTTTTCAGGACACGTTTCACAAAATAGAGTCCTGTCAAGACAGCCTGGCACATGCGCAGCCGGCGTCCGAGGCCGAAACAAAATGCGTAGGGCATGCAGCTATGCACAAAAGGTTGAAGACATGGTGAACCAAACCCGGTGTTGCCAACTCTCGGAATATTTTCAGAAACTAATGTACAGATTAGCGAAAACCTTCAGTCAACCGTTAGTTCAATAATCTTGCGCAGTTTTCAAAAGACTTGTTTTCGCGAGCGCTTTTATGTGTGGGAAACCTTTCGAAACACTCCTGGTGTGGAAAGAAATCTTGAGCTGTTCCTTAAGCTTGGTGTTTTCTTTACGCGGGAATTGTGTTCAATAAATATTTGATTTAAAAAAAGAGCCCGTTGCTTTTCATTCCCTTATGATAAGTTTTTTCATTTTGTACTAAAAATAATTTTGCTGCTTTCTCATTCGGCAGCCATGGTCAACCTTGGCACTTTTGAGTGCAACATATTTCCTTCAAAACGACAGTTGTTTCGAAGATTCGGAGAAAAGCAGCAGCACAACTGTCGCTGAGCAAATCGTACAGTTCTTTACGTCCCTGGCGCTTCTGAGCATGGGCAGTTTGCTCAGTTGACGTAAACCGCCGATAGACGGACGGAAATCCGAAAATACGACAAATCAGACATGACAATCCACTGCAATTATGATCAAAACTTTGATTCGGCACTAACATACGTTAGAGAATTAGCAAGCTCACCATTATGCGAATCATTGTGAAGATGATGCTGAAAAGAGTTTGGAGCGCATTTTGACAATCTTCTGTTCCTGTTTCTCCCTGTGAAGAAAGTAAGAGTGCGAAAACGGCGGAATCACGTGACACCCACACCGCACAAAAACGCGTTTTCCTGTTGACTTTACTGTAATATTCGTTAATGAAGACATTTAGTGTATCTGTTTTGAGGAAGTAAGTTTTGAATTATATGCTTGCGATGTCATGTGGTTGCTTCGAACAGTCACTTCCACAACCTTGGAGAATGATGTCCTGCATTTTGGGTAGGACAGGTGAAATATCTTTCAACGAGTCATAATTGTCAAGAATACCTCGGTACATATACTTAACACCAAAATTTATCAAACTCACGATTTTTCTGAGGTATGATCAGTATAGTGCATAGAGAATTTTGATGACTCGGAAATTACATCGAGTTAGTAGTTTTCTTCTTCACTGTCTAGCCCAGTGGTGCTCAAACTTTTTGGCTCGTGGGCCACATTTGTCTTTCAGAAACCCTTCGCGGGCCACAAGAATTAATCATCTCAATAAAAATTCTCTAAAAAATTCTCTGAAATGATTGAAGTGTTAAGTTTTCTTTCCNATGAAAATTGCTTCGCGGGCCACTCCAGAGGACCTTACGGGCCACATGTGGCCCGCCGGCCACGGTTTGAGCACCACTGGCCTAGCCCTATAGCTTCTTGGTCACCAATGCTTCACAGTGTACAGTACAACACAGTAACCTGTGGTGGGGTTTGCTTCAAGCGCAACAGCACTCTTTCGGATGCCGACCATATAGCCTTGCAAGGTCGGAGGACACAGCCTTGCATTTCAACAAAATCACATCGTGTACTGAAAACTACTTAGTCCAACTTTCGAAAGATAATGGCTGCAGTGGTGCCATTGGCAACAGGAAGAGAAAACGGATAGTGATCGACGACTTATGCGACGCGTTGGGCTAAGCCAGTGGTTTTGAATCTTTTTTCAACCGTGATCCATTATAGCAACCCACTATGACCCAACAATCCCCATCTAAAACTCGAATAAAGCAAATGTAATATAGCTGTGTACACAAAATATCTACTCACGAACCCCATAAATGGTTCACGACCCCCCTGGGGATGACGACCCCAGGTTGACAACCACTGCGTTAAACCGTAACGCAAGGAAAGTGCTAAAGGACGACCAAAGACCGCAGCCAACCAGTAGCTAAATTCGCTGCATAACAATCGAGATACAGCGGGTAACTTGCGTTAAACAGCGTTGCGCTGATGCAATTAGGAATGTTGATCTAGGCACGCCTGCTCATGTTCGCCGCGTTATCTTGAGAAACGAACCTCTGGAGTGCTACAGTCAGCGTTTTCAGGTGAAATGACTTCACTGCAGTGATCTCTCTCCTCGTGTTTGCTTCATCGTTCAAAGACTGGTCCCCGACAGGATTTTTCGCGAGCGCCGTCGGTTCATGATTCAAACCACGAGCCTTGTTCATACCCAGGCGCGAGGGGCCTTCTCAAACCCTGGTGCCTTCTCAGTGTGTCTGTCTGATGCTGATTGGCGATTCTCATCCGCACTCGTCCGCACCGTGTCTGTCATTGGCACCACTGGGCTTGTTCATTCCCACCAATGCGTGGCGTCTCACAGGTCGAAAAGCCATTTGCCAATACTACCAAGACCGAACGTAAGGTCACGCTCGCAGATGAGAGTTTCTTCAACCGCCCTCCGCCAGATTAAGAAAAAACGCGAGATTTTTCGGAGTCATCGCAAGGCTGAGATTACTAAGAGCTTAAGCTTTCCACAGACAGAATTTAAGCAGCAAGAGGTCAGCTTCCCGTCAAGAAACGAGTATCGAATAACCTATCGTGTTTCACAATGACTTCAGTTAAGTAATAAACACGCAGCTGTGTAAAACAGCTTATAATTGCCGCGTTTCCTGACATTCTCTTCGTACAGCAGTAGTTATGCTCGCGAAAAGATACAAGTTTTTTTGCCAACAAAAAAACAAAACAGCGCAGGAGTGCTATTTTGTTAACAATTATACAAGGAGATATGGCTTAACAATGATACGTCTCCAGCGATAACGTACGATAATGAAAACAAAATGATTGCTTTCACATATCTCCATTCTCCCTTAGTGCTGTGTAAATACTAATAAAACAAACTCCCTTCCCCTTTGCCTGAAAATAGGACCAATAAAATTGATTTAATAATAGTCGCGCATGCGTGAAGCCGCTTCGCAGATGATGGCGGCTAAGTTCTTATCGATATCATAAACGCTCTTAAAAGAAACGTTTCATTGCCTACTTTCTGATGTTACTCAAGCGCGGAAACCCGTCCCACGTCATCCACAACGTGACGCTGCAATGAAATGTGTCGCGCGCAACAGCAAGAGCAAAATACTTTCCATGCAACCGGATCACAGTCATATTTTGTTAAAATCTTTACTTCAGCATAATTGGCCCAATTATCTGTTAAAAAAATACATTCAACGCAATGATTTTCCACCGATTGGAAAATACACCACCAATGCCACAGTTTTTCAATATTTTCCGCACACGCTTCGCTAATCTTATCAAAGTTGGCGTCTTCAGAACAACCGAAATCAATACCACTCGCGTCAAACTCACGGTCCAAGGAGTCTGAAAATACAGGGCGTCGTGCAACTCGCGTACATTTCTGCCAGGGCTCGCCGTTCTCCGCGATCGCACGTACAGCACTACCGAATCAATTTTTTGAATTACTAACACAATACTCATCTTTTACAGCTCTTCCACCTTTCAACATGTCTCTTAGATTTGTATGGTGTTACGGGGAATCCCTGCGACGCGACGGATTGTGATTGAACTTGACCGCCCGCCGTGCATTTCACTCTGGCCTTTGGCCTATGAGATGCACTGCTCGAAGCTGAGCTGCTGTGATTTGTGCCTTAGACAAACCTGTCTTTTCGTTCCTTTTAAATATTAATGTAACTGCTGAAAGGTTTCGCATTTGAATTGTTTCTGTGCGTTTTCTAATTATGACGGTTGGTTTGTCTTCAACTGTTTCAGATTGGCCCATGCATAAAACAACGCTAAAGGTTTTTTACAATTAAATATAAGTATTCGAAAAACACCCATATCCAGCTAAGCATTCTACTTTGGTTTCAAATTTCGGACCACGGAGCGTTTGAACGTGCGCCTATGGAACCGGAAATGCCAGCAAAATTCCAATTGAAAATCATAATAGGATAAAAATCGGTCTGCAGTATGTGAGTAATGCTATATGCGAAATTCACCAGAATCAAAATGGGGAGAAAGACTATGCCCCAAAAATGTGACATGAACGATAACCCACAGGTTTGGGCTTCATCTTTCCCTCACCTGCTAATTGTAACAGAGAGAAAAAAAACTTAGATCCGTAGGCAATGATTACCTGCGAAAGACCTACCACAATTGGACAAAAACTAACAAACTACAAGCACTTTGGTTTAAGCAAGACAAAAAAGAGAATCGAAGGTGCATCAGGACTTTGAAAACACTGTGTACTTTGTGGTTCCCACGGAAAGCGCAACAAATTCATGGTTACGTGTGTTTCACATATCCAGCGAAAAACAAAACTTTCCCCTGAAACAAAACCTACCGACTTGTACGATATGCTATCGACAATATGTTGGCTAAACCAGTGCCTTTTAATCGGGTGAATGAAATTTTTGCAAGGGTGAATGAAAGAAGAGACGTGAACGAGTGGTGAATGAAATTTCTGTTCCTAATTTTTTGCATTCTCCAGTGATAACGCGCATTTATCTTGTTTTTTTACCCAAAAAAAATCAGCAATCGTCATTAAATGGCTTCAAGCGTTCTCACTTTGCGTCTGCAGCAGTCAGCAACTTATCACCTCAGCAAACCGTACTATGTGCAATTAATTTCGTCTGTCACCTAATACGGATAGATTTAACCGAGAGATGCCATGTTTGATTTACTACAATGATGGAATCTCTGTTGCGCTTTGCACGGTCGTCTTGTGTTCCTGTGCGTAGGTTATCGGCAAAACCCGCAGTACTTTCGCAAGTTTCATTCTCAATCTCGAGTGAACATCAGCCACATGAACACTGATCAGTGTAGCTTTATCAGTGGAAGTGTACAGGGTGTTTCACAATTGTTGAAACAAAGCGATTGGGCACAAATCCAGGATTTTAAATGATACCACAATGATGATTACATTTATTGAAAG
>JGI24158J21664_10007493_pt1 | contig 14501 bp, 11 predicted proteins | sample Ectturendosymbi3_FD_21664 | JGI IMG/M metagenome (IMG submission 21664) | reverse complement strand
AGATTCACCTATCACGTCCTGCAACAGAAAAGACATTCGTTAAAAAATGGGTTTTTTATCGAACAAAATATGGGCACGCATCTTTTTGGGTCACCCTGTATGAGGAATACAGTTGTTGCGGTTCAGCCTTAACATGGATTAGAAACAGGAAGTACTTAAAACTCTAGTTAGACAACCTTTTAACTCAGTGGTCAAACAAGATTGATCCTTAATCCTTAAACCTTTTTTTTGATGCACCTGTTGTAAAATATGCTTATTTTACAATTTACTTTTCAACCAGACTTAAGAAACGGTCATGTAGTCCTGCTTTCATAGCACAAAGCTTTTTCTATTAACCACGCGGGCCATGAAGAACAACTTATAAATTACTTACCTTTCAAGACAAAATTTGTTTCAAGTATGCTAAGTGATGGAAAATGATTTGCTTGTTGTGAAAGCACTGATGTGCTCTCACTGAATTAACGGTATCCTCAAAATTGAGTTAGATCAGTTGGAAAGGTAACAACTTGAAACCTGTTACAAAATGTCCAACATAACTCCAGGGCCATAAATAAGCAATGACAGACATATTAGGTGTTGGGGGGACACCCCAAAATTGAACTAGATCTTCTAGAAAGACCACCACTTGAAACCTTTTGCAAAATGTCCAATGTTCAGCATAACTCCAGGAACCAGGGTTGCCAGATGCTTGAGAGAGTTTGTCACTGAATATGTCACCAAGGGGAAGCTTTGGACTTGAAACACCCAACGTAAGTTTTAACCCCCCTAAAATATGAATGGAGGCACTAGAACACAGTTGCTTTTTTCGCCGACCCATTTTGTGATCAGTCACAAGTTATTTTTTCACACTGTTTCTGAAATTGCGTTACAGCCATATCGTCGTGATTTGCAGAAAAAAGAGAGCAGCAGGGCTGATTACCAATACCACACTTTCCTCTTTGAACTAGAATTATCGTGATAATTTTATTCCGTTGTGATATAATAAACGCGTTTCAACGCAAAGTCTCAGCATTCATTGTTTTGAGTGTTGTTTCTTACATGCCGGGTTCTGGGCGTACAAAATTGCGACTTGTACTTTATCACTGTAATTAGTGCAGGGATTTTTTTTTCGCAAAGTTTATCATGGGTTGACTAAATAGGTCTTCTCGCATTTTGTATTGCAGAAAAAAAGATAAGTTTAATGCTTATGACTAAAGTTTTAACATTTTGCAGCTTGCTGTTCAGATAGCAAGGTGGAGTTACTAGTGTAACGCGGTTGGTTGAGTTTGTTCAGGAATAATTGCAAAGCTAATTCCGACAGAGTAATCCATTTAGTGAATTACAGATGACATGCTCCGTCCACATAGACCTAGATTTGTTGAAATTTATAGCTTATAAGTGCAATAAAAGTTTATGGTAGGTTAGCAATCTGAACATCTGCCTTGCAGGAGATTAATTTGGAGACTAGTTAATACCAGAAACTTTTAAGCACGTGTATTTCGACCAATAACAAGCCCCATGTGCAAGATTTTAAGCAAAGTTTACTTCAATTGATAGTAGGCTAAAGGTGATAAGTTCGCGCTGATGTAAGGGCGCGGTGCATAGTTTGACCAGAGTCAGATTTGTTTCTTCTGCAACAGTGTTGTCACAACTGCTCGGAAGGTTAGAATCTCGTTTCTTGCAAATTAGTTGTTTGCAGTTCATCACGACACCTCGAAGTAATCGCCGTTAACTAAGCTACCACGTTTAAAACTTAAATCCTTTCAATAAGATTATTACACGATTTGTAATTGCAAACTACGAGCTTGTTATGCGCATTTGTGGAAAAATAGTTAGGACTATAGACACAATATACTTCATCATCTCAAACACAGCCTATATGCTCTAACGACTGGTGATGCATAGTTTCACGTGAAATCGATTTCCTATAAAGATTTAAGAGCGATTCCTTGCTTGTTTCACCTATGGAATGAATTTACTTGAATGCAGATATGCTTATGCTCAAGTTTGAATCATCGCAAAAACATGAAAACAGTGCCCAATCGGCTTCTTCATCTTTTGAGCCAGCTTTTCTAACCACTGCGTGGCCGCACTCAATCTCGGGGCAGATGTTGAGCAGCCATTCGATAGTCTCATCGTTCAGAACCGTCAGGTCGTGCAGTCCATGAGGAAGTAGATATTGGAGGACTTTCGGAAATTGGAGGACAATATGGTCGACGGTTTGGATTGGACATTGGAGGACAACATGGTCGACGGTTTGTTCTTCTGCACCACACTCACAGGTCGCAGAGGAAGCCACACCCCGTTTGTACAGACAGGGAGGGAAACGCCCGGCACTGACGCGGAGGCAGTGAAGTCGGACCCAGGCTCTTCTTGGGAGGGTCGCTCCGGGCATGTTGTTGTTGTCAGATAAACTAATGGGTTGTTGTGCGGCGGGTACAAATGGGTGTCTTGATTTGAGACGTCATGCATTTGCACTCGATGGACAGGGGAGTGCTGAATGGAGCAGGTGTCCAGGCTCCATGGTACGGAGTCCTAGAGACTGTGGCTCCTTTGTGATGAAGCTCAGCAGGTTGGATGCCTGTGAGGATTGGAAGGTTGTCCGATGGTCTAGGACGCAAGCATCCAGTCATGATTCGCAAGGCGTCGTTAATAGCGGGGTCGATAAGGCAGGTATGAGCACTGTGGCACCAGACAGGAGTGCAGTACTCTGCAGTTGAATCCATCTGGGCAAGGTTGGCTGTTCGCAAAGTTGTTGTTCCAGCACCCTAACCAGAGCGAGCGAGCCATCTCATGAGCGTGACGCGTGATGTCAACTTCTTGTGAAGTGACTCAAGGTGTCGGCGGTACGTGAGCGACCTGTCCAACGTTACTCCAAGGTACATGGGCTCGGAGCAGAAGGGCAGGGTTTCGTTGTTGAAGTTGACTTTCAGCTCACGTTTAGCTTCCTTCTTGATAAGATGGAAGACTGCTGACACCGTTTTTGTAGTGCTGAGCTTTAGTTTCCATGTCTGGAGGTATTCACCTATGCTTGCCATGTCCCTGGTCAGCACCCCTTCCACTGCCTGCCAGTCTCCATCAACATGCATGATTGCTAGGTCGTCAGCATGTGCATATATCTCGAGACAATGTTTGGCACGTCAGAGATGTAGATGTTGAAGAGAAGGGGCGCCAGGACAGATCCCTGTGGGACGCCGTTCTTAAAGCGTTACAACCTGCTCCATTTGTCGTTTCTGGTGGTAATGGTGAAACTGCGATTGCTAACCATCTCCATGATCGTGCGGACCATGTGTCTATCAGGCAGCAATCACAGTTGCTTGCAAGTGTGGCCACGGTGCCATACGGTGTCGTTGGCTGCTGTGAGGTCGACAAACACAGCTCCGGCCTTCTTTTCGGCCGAAAAGCTATGATTGGTTCGACGCGAGTGTAGATGAGTCTCTCGAGGATTTTAAAGGGGACACACGACAGAGGAATAGGATTGTAGCTCTTTGGGTCCTCCTGTGACTTTTCTGGCTTAGGGAAACTATTAGTGCTCTTTTCCAGATCTTTGGAATTTTGAGTTGGCGCATGTAAGAGTGAGGAAATCGCAAAGCCACGGTTTGAGAGCTTACCTGGCGTGGAGTATAAACTCCGGGAAGATCGAATCCAATTCTGGAGGCTTTCTGGCTTCAGGCGTCTGAGGGCAGCAGCAAGCTCCTCTGACCTGAAGGTTTCAGAGATACTGTTACCCTCAGGTGTTGAAATCTTCCATAGGTCAGACAGCTGCTTGTTGACAAGGCTGGTAGACGCTTGGTCCTGTGTGCTCCGTTTTTCACTAGTGAGACGTTTTGGTGGCGTTTTCCGAGACGGGGCACAGGCGAGAGGAGCGTCCAGACCTGCCAGTGAGTTTGTGGATGGTGCTCCACGCCTTGCGGCTAGAGTGCGAGAAGTTGATGTAGTTGACAGCTTGCTCCCATTGCTTCTGCTTCTTCTGTTCGAGCTGAGAAAGTAGGGACGAAGCGGGTTTATTAGAGTCAGTCCCCACTGGGACTCAGATGAAGGAGCGATGGAGGGTCTCGCACTCTTTGTCCTTGCATGTCACATAGTTCTTCCGACGGCCACGTGGGATGCATTGTTTGGCCACAAATAGTAGGCTCTCGCAAAAATCCTGGTATGCCCTCTGAATATTTGGTGTGTCCATAGGTGGCAATCTCTCAACGGATTCACCTGTGAGAAGGCAAAAGCGCTTCCAATCAGCCTTGCGAAAGTTCCAGCGTTTAATCGGGTCGCTGTGTGGGCAGGAACCTTGAGTCTTGGTGGCGTTATGAGGGAGGGCCGATGTTGTGACTGCGGGAACTTCCTAGAACATGTCTGTCCGGCAGTCGGCTGTCCTGGCCGAAACTCGCGAAAGCCAGGTCTGGGTTGGTGCCGAAGTTCCATCGGTGAGAGAAGAAACTGGCTGTTTCCTTTGGGTCATGCAACAGTCCAAGGTTGTTGGATGTTGCCCAGGAGTCCAGGCTCTCACCGTCAGGAGATGTTTTGCTGTAACCCCAGTTGACATGCAGGCAGTTGAAGTCACCAACATGCAGACTGGGGTGTGGGAACACTGCGAACGTCGGGATGGCTGTTGGTGTGAATCGCGAACGTGGAAGTTTTGTAGACGTCAATGATCTTATATCCTATGACGTCTACGCACAACCACTCAGTCTCTGATTGTTCTGAAGACTGATCGACCAGTGACCATTCCAACCGCTCGTGAACAAACGTGGCAAGGCCGTGCTTCCTGCTCAGGACTGACCCAGCTAGTGAGAAGTTGGGAATCACTAGCTTGTCTGCAGTTGTACAGTGGTTCTCCTGTAGGACGATGATGAACGCCTTGTTCTTATAGGCTAGCTGCTCGATGACGCTGATCTTGTTTGAGGTGAGTCCCTCGGTGTTCAGCTGGAGTATATTGGGTCGTGGTTCGTGTGCTGCCGCACCCTGAGAAGTGCGTGCTTTTACCCAACCCACGCTGAACACATCCAGCACACGTAGCAGTGGTTGCTCTCGAAACGACAGATTTGGTAAGGATTTCAATAAATGCCGCAACGGGGAGAGCCACGTGAAGGCATCTGTGATCCTCCCTCAATCGAGTGATTCGTCTAAGCGTATAGAAAACCTTCTAGAGCTTTTAATTGTTGATGTAGGCAGTTTCCAGCAACACTACAATGAAGATTTATTGCAGGAACGCATGTGAAATCATTATTCTTTTTGTTGAAATAGATATCCTATAGCCATTGATAGTTTGACATGAGTTTTAGTCATTAAATTGCTAGAGATCAAAATGGTTATCCATCTTTGAGGTGATTGATAAAATATAAAATCGCTCCCTGGAATGACTTTTCAGCGTTTATTCGGCTTCCAACTAGGGGACCAAACCAATTAAGTAGCTTCTATGTAATTGGTAAATCTGCAAGACAGTGTCATGAAATTTCTACAAGAGGACGGCCTACGCAAAGGTCAGTTCTATACGGGTTTAGGTTAGTTCTTGTCACTGTACCAGTGATATGTTGCATAGGAGTTTTGTCTGTAGCAGAGTTTTTTTAATGAATTTAGTAAAAATTACGTTCGGAAGTGCAATAAATCATTAACATTGCTCCCACTATATGATTGTTTTTTGTTTTTTTTATTACCCGTTTGAATTTTATTGATTTCACCTGAAAAACTACTGCAATTCAGCTAAGTTCGTCACTGTGGTACGAGAAAATTTAAAAGCGAATTGGTAAGTCCACTATACGTTTTCGTCTGCAGCTCGTAAGTACTTTGCGGAACAAATGCAATTATGCTTAAACGTTTCTAGGATTTTTTGGTTGTTGCGATATTCATGAGGCATTGTTTTTGTTCAGAATTAATCTGATATCTACGTCGGCCCCAGATGATGTTCAAACTTTCGATGTACCAAAGGCGTATGCGGTGCATTTTTCACCTGATGCCAAATGGCTATGCACGTGGGAACCATATGCAGGTAAGGATCGTGCTTCATATTCGCTGCTGTTATGTTCGAATCACAATTTATGAAATTTTTTTGCATGGGAAGTTACGCAAAAGACACCAGAGCGTATTTTCGCCTAGTTTTTTTAAAAGAAAGGAATAAAAAAATTACCCCTTGCGGTTAGGGCCCAGGGCCTGATGACGCCATCCACAAAAACCTAAAACCTGCCCCAATTGTGACGTCACCTACAAAATGTTCAAACCCAAAACTTCCAGTTTTTTTAAAGCGAAACTGCAAGACTTCCCGCATCTTTAGAGAGGGTTTGAACTGCTCTCTAGCTCAATCGCCTAACGAGTTGTATTGGCGCCAGTTGGTGCAAAAATGAGGACCGCAGAACCTGACATATCGGCTTTTCGGCACGATTTTTGTGGTTACTCGCGTACTACTGAAGTTATGTCCACACGTAAAACATTGCAAGAAAGGGTTTTTGACGGCGCATCTTTTAAGGTATTGGTGACGTATTTGAGACGTCACGCCGGGTAAAAGACAATTTTGGGCTTAGCCAAAAAATCAGTGGTTTTATTCAAAGGCCTGTGGAGCGGGAACCAAACACGTCAGAAAAATTAGTTCTTCATGGAAAAAGTCAGGTACGACCCAAACTTAAAAAAATTATAGACAAAAAAATGCGAAGGCCCATGTCGCCAGAAACATCAGAAAAATCTGAAAATCGCAGAACATGTTCAAATTAACGTCTTACAACCAGTTTCGCGCCACGTGGAGGCTTTGGTAGGCTTAGCCTCCCCAAATAAAGCACCAATCCCCCCAAATTGAGATATGGTCACTGCACATTAGTAGAGTTTTATCAAATTTTCAATGTCAAACCCCCTGCACAATCATAAAGCCCCCCCATTGAAAACTTTCTGGCGACGTTCTGCTTGAAAACATCATGTCAAATTTCAAGAGGAAAAAAGTTGTAACTATTCTAAGTCTAAAATATTGACGAAATATTTGCAAAATGCTGAAAAAAAATTTGTCAAAAATTTTGATGTTTGCATTTTGTAGGATTTTTCCCGTTCTTTCGAATGGTACACTCCAAAAAACGCTACTGGCAAAGATTTCGCTTAAAAATGGAAAAATCGCGTTTTGCAAGTTTCGAAAAAAAGCATCTTTTTGCCCAAAAGTTGTACACCCAGAAACAGTGATTAGTGGCTTTTTTGATATTTGTGGTTCTTGCAAGGAATTCAAGCCAAAAAGACCGCATCGAAAACGCTAAAAGGTAAGCGTTGAGCCGATTTCTTAGACCAGAAATTTCCAAAAATCGCTTCCGGAAAACCAAAAAATCACATTTTTCTCAAAATTTTCAAATGTCAACATAATTTTGACTACTGGAAAGAAAAAACAAGGAAATCATTTTTTCTTTTGAAGTGCATGAAAGTAGTTTTTCTTAGGAAATATAAAACAGTTAATCCCGAATTTGTTATAGGCAGCGGTTTAGTTACAAAAACATTTTTTCTGGTTTAGTTATGAAACACTTATTGCAGTGAAGTTGCCTCGTTTAGTTGGCTTTGTAATTCATTACGAGCTTAATCTTTCAGCTTGCCACGTGTGTCTGTGTCACAGCCGTCTGCTGCTGCATTTTCTTTTTCGGTCTTTGTCTAGTACCGAAGCGAAAGGTTTCTGATAAAAGTGTAGTAATCTTGATCCATATCGCCCACTGCGTTTTGACAATCGCCGGTACGATGTAGTCTGGTTTGTATTCAGTTTTTTCGAATTCCATGCTGGAAAATTCACATAGCACTTGTTTGACCCGGTTCGTACCTGGGTGAGATAAGCGAGTTATTGCGGAATCTGTTTTCGTTTTGTAGTTACGAAGCAGTATCCAGACGGTATAAAGAATTCGAGGATATGGAATGCCACCACCGGCGAATGTGTGTCGAGCGTGGTTCAAAAGAAGATAAACAACTGGAAGCCTGTCTGGATGCCTGGCACGAGTACTTGCTGCAGGCTTGTCGGGTCTAGCATTTTGTTTTACGAAAACAACGATTTTGGTTAGTTTAAGTCGATTATTTTTCGAAACGAAAATGTATCCAAATTTTTTCAGTAGAATTTTGAAGCAATGATCAGATTTTCCGCATGGATCGTCATTCTTTTGCCACCGAATGATTTTGACAATCTCATGGTTCGTGGAGAATGATGTATGATAAAAAAGCGCAGATTTTTTTTACGGTTTGACTCTGGTGACCGTTGAGACATTTTGAGGAGACCGCCCCAACTATTTTATGTGAATACCGAGAAGTCATAAAGCGAGGTTTTAGCGAATTTCGGCGGTGATCATGCAGCGAGGTTTTACTGTATTTTGAGAGACTGTTGGAAAAGTTTGAGAGGCCGTTTCGGTCCCTCAAAACACCTTAAAAAAGCAATGAAAAAAGTAACAATACTTTTGAAAAAAGCCGTAAAACCTTGGTTACTTCAAAATGTGTCTAATGTTTAGGAACTTGAAGATTGTGAGGAACGCGCTGTAGCTTAAGATTCCAAGGAGACAGACCCCTTGTACTTGAGGGGCCAACGTACAGTAGTTGTACAGCGCGGGTTAGTCTCCAAACGAAGCGACCTGACGTCTTGTGGTTGTCAACCCGAAGCAAGGCGATCTGAAAGGTCCTCAACGCATTGTTCGTTAGTAACTCTCCTGTGTCACTTTAAATTTTGTTTGCTTCCCTTGATTATATTGAGATATACAACAGACTCTTCAATACACTTGAATGTGAAGTCAGAAGAACATAACCTAAGCGGTTTTGTGGAGAGTAATGGCGAAACAGTACAAAGCGTTCGCCAGAGCAATCGGTAACCGCGGCCAAGATGTATGTTAGCAGGTCAATGGATGTCACTGTTGAACTGTTCGCAAACAAGTACATTGCATTGAATCACGCATAGAAATTGCCTGAAATCACTCATAGAGAATGCACGAAACGTTAAAGCACGTATGGATCCAGTACAAATGCAGCTCAGCCTTGTGAGACTTGCAGCTTGTTTTTTATTATTTATGACAACTAATTCAGACACTTTTGTCGTTTCGGGCTATGTTTACATACGTTGCCGAGGTGAAAGCACTTGCTAAGCTTATGAAGTCTTTTTACTTGGAGTGAAAGTTGGATTTTGCGCTATTGTAATTGTAAATGAGCAGGGGTAACGTTGACTCGATTGCGAACCTTCGTGTACACTTGTTGTTTTTTCCTTACGAGAATTCAACCAGTCTACTGCTCAGAAAAAAAAAATTGTTGGCAGTAAGCGTAGGAAGCTGGACTACGTTTCGTTTCGAGTTTTCTGTACTGAGTTTTGTGCCCCAGCTCATGCGACCAACAAATTACACGTGGACAAGTTGGAATCGTTCGAACTATCGCCGAATGAAGGACATCATCGCGTCGCCTGTTTTGTGCGTGGCTCGAAAGGCGCGCCATCATCCGTGCGGATTTTCCAGTATCCGAAATTTGCTCTCGACGACGTTCTAGCCAGCAAAAGTTTCTTCAAAGCGGATTCGGTCAGTGAAGGCTTTCAGTGGTTGGTTGCCACGCTGTTGCTTTATGCTTCGGATTTAAGCCCCAGATTGCTATTGCCAAATACCGATTGCCCCTTTGAAACGGTAGCTCTGCCTAATTGCTGTTCTTATATTTCAATCTGGTGTTGCGTAAAATTTGCCGACCATTCCCTGTCCGGGTCTTCATTAAAGTTTATCGCTTTCGCACCATATAACTCCAGCGTTCAGAAAACGTTCCATCTTTCTGTGTATTCTGGAGTGCCTGAAAGATGATATTTTCCAGGTGACGATTTTGTGGAATAGCAAAGGAACCGATCTGTTGGTGAAGACCGCTGTGGATGTTGACACCACTGGAACGTCGTACTACGGCGAGCAGTCGCTCCATCACATGTCATGTACTGGGGACACGGCGATTGTAAACGTTTGTAAGTAGTGTGCGGCATCGCAGACTCTTGCGTGCCTTACAGCTTTGCGGTTCCTGAGAAGGGGTGGTAGGATGTATTGGCCTGCCAAAAACTTGAATTTCTGTCAGAAGGTCTGTTTTCACAGTGTCTGTGCAGTTGGGAATGTGCGGGCTTTCCCATGGGAATGGGATTTGTCGGATGGGACAGTGCACATGAAATTGTTTCATACCCCATCGAAAGCACTTTTGCGTCGTGTAGCAGGAGGAATTTTCTGAAGTTGAATAACTTTATTATATGCTCATAGCACAGTAAGTGCAATATAACACGGGCGAGAGGCTCAGTGCCATGGCGTAGCGGTGCGAGGCCCCAGAAAATAAGTTTTTTGGGCCCTTCTGCAGGTGACAACTAAAAAAGGGTCACCCAATTTTCATTGACCCCCGTTATTGGAAGTTTTGGGTGTTTTACCACGGCCCTGAAAAAGCTAGACATTTGGCATGCTCACGATATAATGTACGTCGTATGACTAGTTTCGCTGGAATCAGGATGTCATGGGATTGGACAAAAAATGTCCCATAAGCCTGACAATATGTGTTATGATTCATGTAACTGGCCGATGGAGTGTGGGATTTAGAGGCATAAAGTTAAGATTTCAGCGCCTGAATTCATCTAACTGTACCACTTACATCATACAAAATGTCTACTCCAGAACAGTGGAATGTTTGAAGGCGGAATAGCATGTAGTCTTGTGCTCTATGAATTTTTAACAATTATATCGTCTTCTGACGTATTGAAGTTAGAAATCTGTTTAAGCTTGATGAAGACAAAGTAGGTTTGCAAAATAGCGGTACTTAGATATTATTATCAATACCATCATCACAATATGTTTATGTTACGCGACTGATAATCACGAAGTCCTGTCCTCTAAATATTGCGCTTGTTGTTGCACGAGTTACGCGTTGGCTCTCCTGTAGTCAAGCACAACAACTGCTAGTGCATCCGTGTCCAACCAGTTATTGCTCGAAACTCTGCGATTGGTCCAGATGCCTCGCTGGTTCCGTAACAACTGCCCTTTATCATTTCTATTATTCCGCTTTTAAACAAGGGTTTGCAGTAGCGGTTCTCGTTTCCACGGTTTTGAAATTCCGGAAGTAAAGTGGATAGCCAGTCCTAACCAGGACATCGGCAGCGAGTTGTTACTTCTGTAATTTTAATCCCACGCTGCGCTGCAGGTCGCCTGCTTCTTAACGCGCTTTTGCCCCTTCTTGTTTTCAGCGAAGAAGGGGCCGATCTACGACGCTGCGTGGTGCCCCACGTCCGACCAGTTCTGCGTCGTGTTCGGCTTCATGCCCGCCAAGGCGTGCATCTTCAACTGCAAGTGCCAGCAGCTGTTCGAATTCGAACCCACCCCTAAGAACGAATGCTTTTATAACCCGCAGGTGCGTTTGTAGATGTCGGGGACTCATGTTTCAACCGGTCGAACCTGCGCTCTTATGTCCGATTGTTGTTCCCGGAGCCGATTTAGAATGTTGGAGATTTGAAATAATTTTTTGCTTTTTTCGGCCGGTTCTATTTTTGAACTTACGGACTCAGAGCTAAAGTCGTATAAATTTCGATTAAAACATACAGAAAACACCAACTTCCAATCGATTGAACCTCAACGTGAAAAACTGCGGCATAAATAGGTACGTTCCCAAACACGTTTTGCCGAGACGTGCCTTTTTGTCGGGAGAATCTTCGTTTCTTGGCAAGTTTGTGGCAGACGGTTTTCTGCTTTGTTTTTCCACACGCCGGGTATTGACTGTGATAAGATTGACGATTTTGCTGTTGATTTTCCGTCCACAAATGACTCTTGAAACTCTTGCTTGTGTTTTTAGTGTCTCTGAGCTCATTTTGAATTTTGTGTGATTGTGACATGCGCCGTGAGTAATAATGCAGTGAAAAACACCAGTGTGTTTTGGAAAGTGCTGGTTACATCACGACCAGATAAGCGATGCACGTTAAAAATGATTGCGGGAGCTGTTTTTTTTTCCCTGAGTAATTTCGGTCATTGTCCCATAATAGCCCTAAAACTCGCCGTAACAGTATTCACTGGCCTACATTTTCGGACATAACGACCAAATTGACTTTTTTTTTTTCGGTCATTAAAAAAAATTCGCTCTCTGACCGAAAAAATGACCTAGTGCGGAAGCATCGTTTGCGTAGAGGAGTGTGCATGGCTGGATATTATGCGAATTGCAAAATCAACGCACGTGGTTAATCATTTACTATTTCGGAAGAGAGTTACATGCGTTGTCAGTAAAAATTTGCAGAGCTAGACTGTAGTTGATGCCATGGCTGCTTCGTGCCGCGGTCACTCTTCATTGCGCGCGAAACCACTCACGTGTTCTCGCCCTGACTTGCCTGGCACAGGGCAACCTGCTGGTCCTGGCTGGCTTCGGGAACCTCCGCGGCAACATGGAAGTCTGGGACTGCGAGCGCAAGAAGCAGATCGCGCAGTTCAAGTCGCCCGACACCACCCACTTCGAATGGTGCAGCGACGGCATGCACTTCATCACCGCCACCACCTCCCCGCGCCTTCGCGTCGGCAACGGCTACAAGCTTTGGCATTATGTCGGTCAGTGCTTGCGTTTGAAAGATGCGTTTTGTTTAATTTTGCCCATCGCGATGGCATATTGCTTCTGTTGTATGCAAATTGTTGCGCGCTTCTATGTAGACGCGGCGGGCGTTCTTTGTTGCTTTAGAAACCGTTGCGGTTTAGAACGGAGTTCTATTCAGCTCGCCGCCGACCACCGTCGCCCGAACGAAAAGCAAAAGCAGAAAATCGTCGACGTTTTGCAAAGCTTTGTTGAAAACTAGGACAAAAACAATGATTTCGTTCATTTCTGCTGGCGATGGAAGCAGTTTCGTTTCGAATCGTTCAGCGTGATTTCATTCCAATCATTGCTTCTTATAGTTTTTCGCTGTTTTATGGCTCGTCTTTCTGGATATTTGTTTTATCAATTTATCAACGAGAGCAATGGCGTACTCGACCTTGAAAAAAACAGCCTTTCTTGCCGTCACTGCTGCTTGCGGGTGCTGTGCTCAAGTTGCGCATGCGCATCACTCGAAGCAACCGCAGCGGCGGACCTACTTTCAAACACCGACATACGGACGCGTGCGAAGCTGATTCGGCGACACTCAACGTGTGTGTTGCTTTGGCAACGACCTCCTGTCCGTGCGTCGCGGAGGTGTTTTTCCGGTTTGTTTCCGTTCCAACGATAAACTTTCCAAGTGCGCTCGCAGATGGAGTCCTGCTCGAGGTCAGTTCGGACGGCGAGCTGTACCAGGTCGCCTGGCAACCGAAACCAGCCGGTGCTTTCCCTGTTCCGGTCATAAAGAGCGTATCAAGCGACGCCATCCGCAAAAGTACCTCCAGCGAGCCAGCTGCCTACATTCCTCCGCACGCACGCGGGAAGGCGGGATACACAGCAGCCGTCGTGAGTGTTTTTCAAATCCCAAAATTCCTTTTTGATTGCAGGATGTAGAAGTCAGTTTTCGTACTGAGAAGTACTCAGTAAACGGTTGAGGCAGCTGCTTTTGTACGAGATGCAGTCTTTTCCATGTACAACAATTTATGGTCGGTAGGGTAAACTTCCAACTAATGGTGAATTTGATTGCCCAATCACAAAGCTTTAAATCAGAAACGGTAGGAACGCGATAGGATTTTCAGCCATGTTCCTCGTGTATTTTTGTATTTTTTTTAAAGTGAAACACAAATATTCTGAAACACCTTCAAGCCGCGAAGTTAATGGCGATCGACGCGCGTGAGGTCAGTGCCAGCATTTAACGCTTTTTTGGCCATAACTCGCCAGCCGCTATAGCTAGCGAGCTGTTCAAACCCTCTACGGATGCGCCAAGTCTTCTAGTTTCGATTAAAAAAAACTTTTTTATTTGGGTTTGGGGTTCTCTTGGGGGGAGGTCACAAAATGGAGGTGTTATTGAATTTTTGACCAACTTTGACTGGCCCTGGACGCCAATCCAATGAGCCGTTTTTTTGCTCAATTTTTTTGGAAACTAGGTGATCATCCGTGTATATAGAGCCTTTGATTGACCTTCTAGCATGTCTGGAACCAAAGTTATGGCCCCAAAAACATTTTACCCCAAATTCAGAAAATTGCAGAAAAAGCATGAGTCTCCCACTGGCGGCTTGCGCGGATAGCGATAACTCGCCGCGAGAGCATGATAGAGAGCTATTCGAACCGTCGAGAGACTCGTGAGGTCTTGCAGTTTGCACTGAAAAAAAACCTTGAGGTTTGGGTTTGGGGTTTTCGGTGGGTGTCGTCAAGGTTGGTTTTTCTTTTATGACGTCATCGCCCAGACAACAAGCCGAAATTGTGTCTCAAGTTTGGTTGAATTCTAGGTTCGAATATGAATCTTTAGAACCCTAGATCGACTTCCGGCCGTTTCTGATGCCCAAGTTATGGCCAGAAGGCCCCAATTTATTGAGGAAGATGCTAAGTAATTTCAGGGGATTTCCCCAATTAATTTCTGCTTATTTTGCCATAACTTTTGAACCAGAAATGCTAGAAAGTCCATCAAACCCTCTAAAGACTCGTATTGTAGCCTAGAATCCAAAAAAACTTTGAGCCACAAAATC
>JGI24158J21664_10007489_pt1 | contig 14504 bp, 10 predicted proteins | sample Ectturendosymbi3_FD_21664 | JGI IMG/M metagenome (IMG submission 21664) | reverse complement strand
GAGACCGCAAGCACAACGCAACAGCCGCGGGGCGAACACAGGGGCACAATTAAGGATTGCAAGATTGCAGGCGCCACTACGTGGCAAGGACAAGGTAATCCTACATTCACCAGAGTTCCATGACGTGGCGCCGGATTTTGCTTTGTGAAAGCTTTTTCGTCGCGTTTGGGTTAAAACAAAAGACGTGCACGGAGTAGTGGAAGCGCCAAGCTTGATTCTTGTGCAACTATGACGTTTTTTTTAACGAAAAAACAATGCGAGTTATTATCGCAAAACGAGTTATCGCAAAACGAAACGCCTTGCTATTTGAGTCGCCACCAGTTAAACAGGCGCCGACAAGCCCGTAGCCAGGTTTTAAGGTTTGGGGGGTCAAAATACATTTTTAAGGGGGTAAGACTTTTGTTGTTTTCATTACATGTTTAAAACAAACTTTTCTGTGCACAACAAAATTGGGGGGTGGGACACTGGCCTCGAATGCCCCCACCCACCTCGCGGCTACGGGCCTGGCCGCCGAAAAAACAAAGCAGACTGTTTGACAACAGCGACGCGACTGTTGCTTTGCAAACGCGTTGCTATGCATCTGAAAGCAAACTGTACCTGGCTGATTGACGCTTCCTCGAGGATTTGGTCGGCGCGTCCGCCGAGGTCTTGTACATTGCGTTGAGCTTCCTTTTGCGACCGGAGCGTCGACAAGCGGCGCTACTCTCGCTCGCCGCATCGCCGTTGCTTTCCGTTCCGCCTGCGTCACTTCCGTTCGCCGACGACGCGACGTCATGTCCGATGCTCAGCGAACCGGGTTCGCTCGATTGGGAATCGATCACGGAAGTCGTGTCCGTGTCGCGCGAATCGTCATCCGGGACATCGGCGTCGCACTTCGGTTCGGATCCAGCGTGACCGTTCAGGCGCAGAACCGGCGGCTCTCTCGGTTCCGACTTGCACTTGGCGTCTGGTTCCGAAGCTCGTTCCGCGCGCTCTTCGAGGTCGGATCCGATCTTTTCGACGTAACCGTTCAGGCCAAGCTTCAACTTATCGTTGGCCTTTTTCTGATCAAAGACAGTCGCGTCCGAGATCGCGTCGTCGCGTTTGTCTGCGTCACAATGCAGGTCGTCGCCTTTGCTTTCGGCGAAATCGGACTCGGTTGCGCCTTGAGGGCCAGGGTCGGGGTCTTTGGCGGGCGGAGGAGCTTTTCCGTTCGGTTCGTTCGGAACCGGGTGTTCGATGAAGGTCCAGTCGCCGTACTGACGGTGCCGATAGATCCGAACGTCGTCGCCGCAGAACTGAGGGAAATAGACGTAGACGTTTCCGGCCGCGTCCTCGCCCAGCGTCATGGCGCGGCTCTGCAACGAAACAAAGGACGCTACTGTGACGCAGACAAACGCGGGGACGGAACAGCGACGGACGCGCGCAACCAACGCGAACGAACATATATTGCCCCCTTGAGATGCTGGAAGAATGTACTCAAAAATACTCGAAACGTTCTTTTAGGAAAGCTTGCAATGCGTTGCTGGTTGAAAGCAAACCTCGATGCATTATATGCAGTGATCGCAACATGGTTTGTGAACAGCGGCAAAAAGAACAGTTAGACTTCCTTGAAAATATTCGCAAAATAAAACTTGTTGCTCACAGTTCATTAAAAGCACACAATGTGCGTTCTTATAGCAAAGCTGTTCGTACCTGTTCGGACGGCAGGCCGGCGACATTGTGCTGTACGGCTTGGAATGAAGTCATGCTGTCGCAGAGCGCCTGCGATACATAACAAGTTGTATTTAATTGTATTGCAACAAGAGGCATCGCGCTGCGTGCGAGATCCGCTGTAAGTCTGGGCGCAGCCTGCATGCGCCCAGACTGTGCGTAAGATGAGACAGGCGAAGGATATTGCTACCGCTAATGCTCTGCATAATTTATGCGACCAGTCAATCGCCTCGCTTTCGGAAGCAACTCATCATTGGGCGGATTGCAGCACTTAAGCCAGTGGTTCCCAAACTTTTTCTGATCGCATGCCAGTTGTGGGTCCCGTACTGTCTTCACGTACCACCTTGTTCCAGCAAGGGTCATATGTGCCAAATATAATTCGATCAAAAGTTTGGAAAACCAGAATTGGCGCAAATGCAACATGAAGAAACTGGCTGTGAGAATGTATTATGGCCATTTTTAGAAACTAACAAGGGAAGTAGGCTGCAAGAAAATTTAGGATTTTATTAGCAAAACCCAACAGGTAAAAATTAATGCTGTTAATATATTTTTTTTTGTGAAGAAAAATAGAAAGTAGTTCTATTCGTGAACCACCTTGAAGCGTTCGCGTACCACAGTTTGGGGACCACTAGCGTAAGCGGTATAACTATCCACGTTTCCACAAAGCTGTTAAGTGAAGCTATCAGTACACCTTCAGATCTGCCAGGCACAACTTCTGCCTGCTTTATCAAAGTACGGCAGAGTCTGGGACGTCCCCGTAAAGGGATTTTCGGGACGTGCGACAGCTTGAAGCAGCTGTATCTCGGCGTTAAAAGTTCCCAGGCCAGCTTGTTAGCCTCACAAAGTTGATGAGTTGAGCAACATACTTCCGAAAGATTCAGTTATAAACGGTTCCTCTGAAAACGCGCTATCTTGATTTGCGCTATTTTATGCCACTATTGATTATTTATTAGCAATCTTACCGGTGGCGGTCTGGGCCTAGTTGTTCTAGATCCACACACGAGGTAATCGTAATCGATTACAGTTCTTTGAGTAATCGCAATCAGTTAAACTGATTACAAATGACATGTAATAGTAATCGATGACATTACCGATTTAATCGTAATCGACGATTACTTTCGCGACTAAACCCGGAATTCTTCACGCTACGTCTAGGCGCGATTAACCGCAGTTTCGGAAGCTGGGTTTCCTCCTTTATCATCGGTTGTTATGGTTATTTCTCAGGGGGCGCCATTTGCCCGTCTGTGCGCGTTAAATCCAGGTAGTCCTGCGGCAAGCACAGCATTTGTAGCGAATTCTCACTTTGTTCCAGCGAGAGCCTTCCTGTTGGCCGCCAGAAGTAACGTAGTGTCTAGTGGCATTCAACAACAAAATTAAGAGCTTTACTTAAGAACGTGTGGACACTACGCAAACAGAAGAGTTAACGTTACATTATGAGAGTTGTTGGTTCATTTATTTATATATATTTTTCAGAGGAATAAAGTAATTTAGCCCAAGTAGGAAGCATCTTTCAACAATGCTGATACAACTAGCATGTCAACAGAGACCAGCCACCAGATACTGGTAAAAAAACTCAACGAAACCAGTGCGGTTTTGTTGACTGTTGACGTTTGCTCCAGTAGACGTATGAGCAGTTATATTGACATCACTGTTCATTTCAATTCATATTATAAGCTACAACAGGGGTGCGCAAACATTTTCTACGGAGGGCCACATTGAAGATTTTCTTGCTATCGAGGGCCGCATGCTCGTGTTACATATATTGCACCTATTCGGTTTGGAAACTTAAAAAAAGTTTTACATGAGCTACCACAAAGTGAAGGTAACAATAGTCACTTCCGGTTGAGTAAAAATGGGGTTTCGAATGAAACGTGTTGAAAAAAACTTGATAATTCTAATCTAGTCGATAAAATTACTTTAACATAGACTCCAAACATGTATTATGTATGTACGTGTGACTGCCCTGCGGGCCGCACAAAATGCCCTCGCGGGCCGCATGCGGCCTGCGGGCCGTAGTTTGCCCGCCTCTGAGATACAAAATGCTTTGCTGGGTTGCAGACGATCGAAAGGTCAAAGATCATCACAGCTGAAAATATCGTAACTTAGTTTGAAGAAATAGTTAGAAATGTTGAAATTACTAACAAATGAGTGTACAAGCCTGATTGATAAAATATATGAAATGTTGATGTTTATCAACTGTAAAAAACATTTTAAACATTGAGTGTGTTTTTGTTTAATTACTATTTAAAATGTTTGCTGACGATTGGCTGCACAAATATCTCAGCAAACAATTGATGTGATTTTTCTTTTTTTCAGTGTTTACTCCTCAGTGATTCGTAACTTCGTTTATTGCATTCATTCATATCGTTCATTGTCTGAAAATATATTTGCATCAAACCATGCGGATGGGTTTTGTTTTCTTTCTGAGGATAATATCATTGCGATTGTGATCGTGACTACTTTCAATGTAATCGTGATCGACTGCATTGAGATTTTGTTTATTCGTAATCGCGCATGTGGCAAGCAATCGTAGTCGATCACATTTGTGACGTAATCGCCCCATGTCTGATCGTCTAGATCGGTGGCTACATTTAAGGCGCTGTGACGTTGTGCCTATTGAAAGACGTTGGTCGGCTTTATGTTAGGAAATAAATAAAAAACTAGCAGTGATCAGGAAAAATGCGACATTAAAATAACATGCACAGTCGACATCACAAGCAGTCTTGTGAAACCCTTTTCCTTGTCTAACTCCACGTCCTTAATGTCGTGCATTGGGCTTGCTTACGTTTCCAAGCTGGATTCCCTTTTGTTTTATTTTTTAATTGAAACCAGCTCAGTCTGGTCGCACGAAGATTTTCAAGCCGCTGCATTCGCTGCGCGTTAACCTGGAAGTGGCTCGCACCCAAGCAAACAAGATTCTGCCAACAGCGCGTGACATCCTTCTTTTATCGAAATGCGTAGATATTTCGCCCACTAGCGATTAAGTGCATATAAGTACTGCGTACCTTAGGTGGCGCCAGACGACAAACCAAAGTCGGAAGAAAATGTTTAAATTACATTCTTGCTATTGGAGCACTTACGATCACCAAGAAGTATTTCGTACAAACTGCCCAGCGGCAGCAACGTACGAAACTCATGTTCGTACGTAACTCTGGAAGCGCCCTTAATTTTTACTTAGATACCTGAAACTGGTATTTCGATTTTCTACATCGGTGTTTCCCCTACTTCACAACCGGAGCACACATTTCGCTGGTGTTCTGAGATATTTCGATCGTGCGTTGTCTTACGTGCTGTGCATCATTAAAACATTGTCGTTTTGTCTCAAAAATATCCCTGCTGATGTGTTTATAAAATTGCCTCAAGTCAGCGATTCCAAAAATATGCAAGCGGGAACAAAACTGGATGAATTTAGTAATCCCGACATAGCAAAAAATGTATTTAAAAAATATTTAAGGCCAAACCCACCGTTTCAAAAGTAAGTAAAATATTTAGTAAAACATTTGATTAAGGCCAATCCACACCTTCGAAACGTTTGTTCTGACAATCAACATTTGTTCGACAACAGTGCAAAAACAAGATCAGCCAATAGCCGGGCATGCGCTGTTGTTGTTACTCGGTGGCTTACCGGTACCGGTGGCTTGCCGGTACACATGGCGATACATTTCTTTGCACTTTTCAAACGGCTAAGACTTGTTGCTTCACTTTTTGCCAGTCGAACCAATTGTAAAGGCGAGTTGGTAAACGGAATCGCGCAGAGAGCGATGCAATTCGCGAGTGCCGCCGAAACGAAGGTCGCGAACTTGCCAGACACAACGCAGGTCGCACAATGCACATGTCCAAACCTTGAGAACGTGCGCCTTTTCTGTGTAGGAAAAGTCGAGAAACGACTTGTCCGTCCCTTCCGCACCCACGAACGGGTTCTTCCAGTCGAAGGACTGGAAGAAGTCGAGGCAGAGGAAGAGCTTCTCGGCGGCGACGCTGAACGATTTGTGCTTTTCCGCCACTTCGAACCACTTACGGAGTCGCTGCTTCAATCGTCGTTCCCAGGTCCTGGGCAACGTAAAAGGTTGGGTGGAGTGTTTGACATGCCTCGTTGTTTCATATGGTCACTCGACCCTTCCGGTTCAAGTAGAGGAATTTTGGACTTTTCCCAACTGACAGCCACAACAGCAAAATCTTCCAAACTGCACCCGCGAATAAAACGCTTTAACGCACTGAGCACAAAACGGAAGAAAAGGTCGAAATCTAAAAACTAACGAGCGAATAGGGCATTCGAATCCTTACCAGGATCGCTTTATGTCACAAACAGAATGCTGGCAGTTGTAAAACCGTTAACACGTGAGTTTTCCGAAAGTCGCCCATCTTTGCCATCTCGCCCGCGTCGCTTATGAAAATCGCATATGAACTACATGCGTGCCGACAATTACACGCCATTTCGCTGTACAGGAAAGCTCAAGAAAAAACTGCACACGAACGCCCGAGTGCAAAAATTCTGTCTTATCGTCATTGTGATGTTACTCGTAAGCATATGCATAAAAAAGAAACGAAAGGTGAATTTCAGTGTAAGCGGATCTTACTGACTTGAAATGCATGGGAGGACGATGGCTGATCAAATTTCGCTCGTAGTAAGTTGAAAGAAACGAAGTCATGATTCTGGCCAAATACAGTGAATCGCTGGGCATCATCAGGCCCATTTCGAGGTTGTACATGGCGAGTTCAGGAAGTCGGAGAACGGTCTCGTTCAGGTATAGAAAGAGGCCTGCAACCAAACACGCAATTTTGAATATCAATTTCCAGGCTTCTTCCATACCTTTTCCAGACTTTTTCCAGACTGAAAGATTTCTTAATGCCATATCTAAGACAAATACAGGCACAATAAATTTTATAGTTAAAACGATGAAGTAAAATATCAACCTTGAATGAAGTATTATAAAAAAAAATGCATGTCAAAAGATCAAGTATGGAAAATTCTTATCTCTTTTCTCTTTCCATACTAACAGACCAAACAAAATTTTTTTTCCAGACTGGAAAATGACCGAACTTCTTTCCATACTTTTCAAGACTCCGTAGGAACCCTGCAAACAGCTGCGCGGCACAAATGCTACGTTTGAAAAATTTTTTCCAGCGGATTGTTAGAAAATGAGCTGCCTCATTGCGTTCTAACTAATCGAGAATGAATGTAAGAGAAAGTACCAAAAACGGTAAAAAAACGACCACTTCCCAAACTTCAAATACATTTTCTGTTATGGTTGTTTCAAAACTTGTCATATGCTGAAAACAGAACCAATACAAACCGAACCAGTACAAAAAGCGAAGCACACTAATACAAATAATTCAAGCTACAAGTGACAATTCAATCGTTGCTAAATTGTCAATTGTGCTACTTTGTTTGTTTATCATGAAAAACGTAGCCTTATGGGCAGTACTATTAACCTTAGCGACTGGACAAGTTGTTCAAGTTACATGTCGTAAATTCATAGCGTTTCATTAGGTTACAGTTGCTAAGACGAAGCTCGGTAAATTCCATTAAGTTTTAACTGTATTCATTCATAAGTACTTCGACAAAAGGGGACCAGCTACGAGATTAAGTTTTGTTGAAGAAGCGTTCACGAGCCCCGAACGAGAATTCAGCGAAAGCACAACGAGAATTCAGCCGTCATACAAAGCACGCCTTACCGATTTCAGGCAAGTGGTGGCAAACTTTAATTTCCTTAATTTCCTCTCTGCGCTCCAGCGAGCAGACGAAGGCGGCGGCGACTTGCTGGTAAAGCGCCTGCTGCTGCTTTCGCTCGCGATGATTCGCCAGCTTCTCGTCGTCGGCGACGATCGCCTCCTCGCAACGCACGAAGTCGTAGACGAGCCTTGGCTGACTCGAAAATTCCGACGGGTTGTAATGCTCCCGGCCGTCGACAGAGGTTGCCAGGACGGAACGAGAGGACCTGCGAGTCAGAGTTGTAAACGCTGGGAAGAAGTTTAGCTTTTCCAACCGCGTTGAAGTTAATTACAATCATCGCAAGTTATAAAATCATTATAACCAAAGAAAGAAAACCAAGAGTTACATGAGCAGTGGGTTTAAAACCGGACGTCGGTTGTGTTGAACCACACTTGTACACAGTGACTATGGAATACTGAGACGATTGAGACGACCGGTTTGCTGCAGCTTTACAGCGGTGCTTCCCAGCTGGTGTGCTGGGAAATTGGTGAACATGTTGTATGCGAGTCTTTCAAACAGTGCTGCCATTTTAGCTGTTTTGCTGCTAGATCTAGCAGGTTTTTCTCTCTGTTAGCTGGATTTTTTTCAATCTAGCAGCTAGCTGATTTTCTAGCAGGATTTTGAAAACCATTTAGCAGCTTTAGCAGGTAACAAATTCCTGACAAAAAATTTTGTGTGAACAATTTTTGGTGATAATCTTCTAACTTTTACTCCTTGTTCACCAAAAATACTTTGTCTTCGTGATGATGACGCTTTGTAATGGGCAACATCAGGGCCAGGTACAAGTTGCCCCAAGCATTTCGAATTTTTATTGTGACGCAACCAACCTACTTCAAGCAGAGCATTGCGTCAAAATAACAAACAACTGGATGACTTGGTGAAGCCTAAATCAGGTGGTTCTGTTACGCTAGGAAGTCGTAGAGCTAATGTCTGGTCCATTGATAGTGAGTGCAAGACTAAAGATTGATACATAGCTTCACACGTTTATTTTAACCACCTCAGAAATAGTAATTTTAACTATTTTTATCAGATTTTAGCTGAAAATGTGTGACATGGTTTTTAGCAGAATCTAGCAGTTTTTCGTGACACCATTTACCAGGTTTAGGTGACAACCATCTGGTAACACTGCTTTCAAAGACCATTTTACAATCAAGTTACGTTTCAGTCATTAGCTTAGTAGATTTTCGGCGTGAAGAAAACTGAGTGTTGCAAAGTGTACACCGGGCAAAGAACGGTTTGGAATGACTGCCAGTACGGTATCATGCACAAAGGGCTGGTGAGCGCAGGCTGTTGGACTTGACAGTTAGCACGGAAGCTTTCCCACTCCCACCTCATGTTCATCTCCAACGCCATTCGACTGCCTCGTTTGCTTCAATGGGTTTGTGGTGGTGTATTACACAAGTGGGTTAACAGGCCGAAAAACTCGGAAGGTGGTCCGGGGTCGGGCTAGCGCAAGGAATGCGGTTAAACAGTGCCATTGTGTGTCCGAACTCTTGCGGCTATAAACGGGAATGAACAAAAATATTCAATCTGTATACTGCACAACTTTACAACGTATAAAGAAGAATAAGATAAGAGATCCAAACACCCTGAATTAACTTCTACTTTCGGTTATGGCCACTCGATGTTCAGCACAACTTTGAAGTGCACACAAGGTAAGAAAGTAAAAATGACACGTTTCGTTTACTCATCTCAGCGAGTATCATTACAAAGCCCTGCAGAAATAAATGATTCATAGGGAACTTGCCTTGACGAAGACGACCGTCCATCAATCGTCGTTGCAAATCTTCCATTTGACGTTTTAGCGACAGTTGATTTCTCTCGAATGTTTCTGGAAAAACAGCATCCGGTGTTAGACAGCAAATGATGTAAGTTTTGCTAAAACTGACAAACCTTGATTGACGTACTTGCTCAGCAATGCTAACTTGCTTTCAAAGAACATTTCGAGCCTTTTTGCCTTCTTTGAAATAGGATGATCAGTTGTATTGTACCTAAAACAAATAACAGCATTTTTAGCATTTTATATCATCATTCTGACCCTGAGCAATTTCACGGCAACAAACACTAAATGAATGAATGTGAAAGAATGTCGCAAATCCAACACATCTTCACTGAGTTATTGCTGGATTTCAAATTTGTTTTTTGATACTTTGCTTGTATAGCCAAGTGACTGCTGCAGTGTTGCAGTAGCAGGATTTATACACGTCTTAAACAAAATTGTTCATGCACACCTTTGGAATTGCTAGTGTTAGCTCAGGACTGACTGTTTTGCGAACACCTGACTAAAAATGGCAGATAAATTTAACACAGCCAGTAAATTTTTAATTTTTGATATCAATACATTTCTTATTTCATTAAAAGTTTGCTCATTTCAAGCTTCAAAGACAGTAACAACTCATATGAAACTACTGACTGTCCTGACAGTATGTCAACATGAAACCAGGCTTGGCTGGCACCAGCACAAAAATATTTGTATAAAATTAGAAAGGCATTTTATCAACATGGTGATGCAGCTATGAAAGCCAACTTTATCACTTGCAATGTAAACTGCCTGCACCTTACAAAAGCACTTGTTTCATTATATTTTTGCAAAATGATGACATTTCTCGAAGCTTGTTAATTTTAAATGCTTGTGAGTCTGACTACAACGACTGCAGTCCATATTTCATACAGCAACACGGATCTTCTACATACATCAGATTGTCTCTTTGATGAGAAGTTACCTGTAACAATTTTCAACCATCAAACGAAAATCCCTGGCAAACTCAGCAAAAGACTGGTATTCAGATTTTTCAAATTTTTCCAAAATTTTATTGAGCCACATAGGTTCTTTGATTCTTGTATCGTAGTCCCAAAGGCCAAGGCCCACTGTATCCACACGGTCCATGAATGGCCAGCATGTTGTTCTGTGAACAAACATGTAAAATGTGTTACATCTAAAATTAGACAAACAAAACTTTTTTAAAAAACAAATTTTTATTAGTTAGATGCAAAAAAGCATATCACCATTTCAACTACTGAAATTAGCATCCACAAGTGCTCCCCATATATAGCAATGCTAACTAGTGGCTATTCTGCATTAATTGCTTCCTATAGACAAGACCCAAATCGAAATATTGTTGAAGCACATTCCTTTCAAAAACAGAGATCGCAAACATACCAACGTAATCATATTGTTACTAAGACTTACACCCACTGGCACGTATGCAAGAACAATGTGGGAATAAATTTGTTTAACCTACAATGTGTTCTCGCAAAAACCAGATAAACGCTATCTCACAAATGTATATCCAGCATGAATTGAGTGATAACAGGAAGCCAGTCAAAGCTGGGAAACCACCAGTAATTGGTGGGCCACAAAACTGGTTTTTAGTGCTGAAGTGAAACAGTCATAACTTTCATCACGTTTGCCTAGTGGTTATCCTTTTTTGTAACACTAGAAGTGCTGGTGACATGCATGCCAAAAAACAAAGCACCATTACTTTAATGAACTTCTGCAAGAACATGTGATATTGACAGAGGTATTTTTGTCTGGGCTTGTTAAAACCTTCAACAATATCATAAACCTTAGAAATTTTAATATGTGTAATCTTAGAAATATGTTAACAAAGTTACTAAATGGGTACACATAGCATCTTACTTGTTTTGTTTAATTATTTCTGAAATAATTCTTTGGCCTGAGTACAACTCATGAGCCTGGTCCACCTCTGATGAAGTCATTTCTTCATCTTCCTTTTCCTCAGGAAGAGACGTTGTCTGGGTTTCACTTTCACTTTCTTGGATATCCATAGTAAACTGACAATTAGCACTCAGTGTGCTTTCAGTTCTCAGTACAATATTCAGATCACTCTGTATGCCCTTTCAACATTATAAAATTAACCTGTCAATGTACATGACACTAATTGAGCACAAGACTATTACAGTATTTCATGTTACAGACAACTTTGCACCTTGGACATGGCCCCAAGTGCAAACATGGCAACTGCCTTTGATGGGTCCACGACTTTTGCAACAATGAGGCAACTGCAGCTGATCACTCGATAACTCACAGATTTTTTGGCTTTACCAGTGGCTAACCAGTAATAGTGTTAAAATCAATATTTCTATTAATGAAATAAAATGCTTGAATTCTATTCAATTACTGGATTATCCAATTAATCTTTATGTGATCAAATAGAGTATTTTCTTGATAAGTGATAGGTTATGCTTTGAAATTTAAGATCCTTGTGTGATAAAACATTCTTAGTTGAAAACTGTAAATAAGCAAATAAATTTGTATGTGATAGTTACTGAATTCTTAGCAATAGAGATTGCTACCCGAAGTCTAGCTGGGCACTACTTGAGGAATATAAGACTGGAATCAACAAATTAACTTGGTTAGTAATAAGCCCATCAAATTGTTATAGATATAGATAAAAGTTCACAGTTATATATTGTTACAGTCAAAATGTTATCAACAGCTAGACATGGTGCAACTAATTAATTACTGTTAACTCTTTGGCGTCCGGCTGGTTTCGGGGATTTTCGGAAAAAAACGCCTAAATGCACGTGGCTTTGCGCGGGAATTTCTCCAGTCTGGTATGCTCTACAGACCTGGTGAAAGGCTCAAAAGACGCGGCAAGTCTTCTAGTCTTCTAGTCTGCACTCGAAAAAAATTTTTTTGCTTGGGGGGTGCAGGTTTTTTGTGAGTGACGTCATAAGTGGAGGCCACCTTTGCCTGACCCTGGGCGCCAACCGTTAGGTGGTAGTATTTCACCTGAAGTTTTTACTGGAAACTAGGCTACAATCCAAGTCTTTTGATACTTTGGATGACCTGCTGGGGTTTCAGGTTCAAAAGTTATGATGCAAGTTAGTAAAAATATTTGACTAATTAGCTAATTAATTAATTTGTTTGTTTTAGAGCATAACTTTTGAACCAGAAATGCTAGAAAGTCGATCAAAGGCTCAAAAGACTCGGACGCGAGCCTAGTTTCCAATGAAAACTTCAGCGAAACACTTTGGACTAGCGGTTGGGCCCTAGGCCAGGCAACATGAGCCAAAATGACCCCAAAACTACTTCACTTATGATGTCAGTCACAAAAATTCCCACACCCCCCAACCAAAAATTATTTTTTCAAGTGCCATCTGCTAGACTGGCCGGTCCGTTTGAGCACTTGAACAACTCTCTAGCGCAATCGGCAGAGGAGCTAAAGCGTTGGTAAGGCAACTGAAAACTGCTGTTTTTAGGCCTAAATTGAAGTACGAATATATCGTACGCCGGTTCTCAAAGTTTTTAAGGGGGTTGCCAGAACATGAGTGAAAGCATGATTGACTATGGAGCATAATTACGTAGGACTAGATTAATGTGTTAACTTCTCAAAAAATGCTATATCCGTGAAACAAGTATGGAAGCTGTTTTTGTTGGCATCTCCCATAAGCTAGCATAATGAACCTATGTTACCTTGACATTAGGACAACCTGCAATAAAACCTGAACCACTTACTAACATGGATCTAGGGTTAAAATACCACACTTGGAGCAAAACCAAACAAGTGAGATTTTCAGTAAAACTTGACTTGTAGCAATCTGGATCGGATCACACAACCACATCCTGTTTGTTACAATTTTCTTTCAGAAATGGTGGCAGATGCAAATGTATCCATTAAGACCAAGTATGTTGCTACAACAAAGGTTGTGCTGATGATACACAACAAGAAAACAAACAACTATCAATATCTGAAAAGCAGTTTTCTTACCAAATGAATCTCCCTTGGCAATGCAAACACTGATGTAGCTACAGCATAAGGATTTGAGTTCGGCTTGCATTATGCAACAAATGTTGGAGAAATGTCACAAAAGGACTGTGACGTCAACTAGGAAGCTTGGTGGTAGTTCCAATAATAGTAAAATTATTACTTCAAAATGTAATTCAGCCAATGTCTAAATGTTTTAGCATGGTTCAAACTGATAGTAAAGCAAGAAATCTTGTTCACAACACAAGTTATGTGATTACTTGCATGACAGAGAAATTGTACATCTAATGAGAGTTTTTACAGCTATTAGTTGCAAGTGCTTTGAAGTTGTACTGTGGATTAAAAGTAGAAACAACTCCAAAAGGTCTCTGGATTATGTCATGTTGATTTTCACCATCAATGATTCTTGGAAAAGGGCATAAAAGAATTGTTTGTTTGGCTACATATTTCAACACATTTTAGGGAATAACTATCAGTAGGAGAGTAAACGCAAAGCTCGTTCTGCTATAAGTTCGCCTGTATTTACATTGCTTTCAAATGCACCATGCAAAGTGGTAAACATTGGAAAAAAGTCACTTAAAATTGTAAAGAAGTGTGTCAATATAAAATGATTCTTTTTTTGCAATTCTTGGTTGCTGCACATCAATTCCAATGTGTTTTGCATGACAAACATCAGTAACAAAAGTCTACAACCACACATTATAATAATTTGAAATAAATCAAGGAAAAGTGTGCAAATAAAAAGATTGTTTTTAGCAACTCTTGAGCTTTGCACTTCCGTTCGAAAGCAGTTCAGGTTACAGGCATCAATGTGAAGCATGTTTCCCATTTTAGCTTACCAGTTGAAAATGCGTAGCCGCGACCACCTACTGGTGATGATAATATCTTGCGAAAACAGCCTGGATACCATAGATATCGTTGCAGCAAAACTGGTAATGAAAGTGTATGCCAAAATTTTGTCATTATGCAATATATTGACCAGACCAATTTTTTCAAATAATCTCAAATCATATCAGCATGTACAGCTATTCAAAATGTTTGTTTTTTTCATTTTCACACTTGATTTTCTTGGCATGAGGATCACAGCAACCAGAAACAGCAGCCCTAAGAGCTTTCAAAACACCTCACAGTTATCAGCAACCTCTGAAAGCTCCACTGGCTCAACACCAAGGTGAAACCCAAAGCAAGGTTGATATCTAATCACTAGGGCAAGTTTTTGCAACTTTTTTTACAGCTTCCTAAATACTCAAAATATATGCAGTTCAGTGTTTCGAGCTGTTTCCAGGAATTTTATATTGCAACTTTTTCAATTTTTACGTGCCAATTTTTACTGCAATTTTTATCAAGTATTGCGCAAAATGTAACAG
>JGI24158J21664_10007488_pt1 | contig 14504 bp, 8 predicted proteins | sample Ectturendosymbi3_FD_21664 | JGI IMG/M metagenome (IMG submission 21664) | reverse complement strand
TGAAGATATGGGTAGACAAGAATCGCCGCAGTTAATAGAAAGGAAGACACAGGTTGATACTGATGCTCAAGAAACAAGTAGAGCTTCCAAGTATAACCCTTATAGTGATAAGGCTACTAAAAGACATATTAGAACAACCAACTATCAGCAACTATTTCACACATCCAACAAACAAACCTATAAGACTACTAAATATCAGTCTAGCTCCTAGTTCTCAAAACAAAATCGTTCAGTTACTCCATTGTTGCGTAACTGCGTTCATCGTTTCTAAGGAAACTCTACTGAAGCTAAAAACCTTTTAAAAGAAACAGAACCTCCTGACACGCGCAGGTCATTTTTGACAGCTCAGGGCTTCTGGGTAGATGTGTGAAATACTCAGTTTCCAAAAGCTCTAATAAAGAAATGCCAGCAGCTGCAAAAACTTTATCATACAGTAAGTTAGAAAAAGTCACGGAATGTGACGAAGCAAATAGCAGCATTAACCAAAATACGAAACGCTAAAGTATAAAAACGGTCAAAAATGACCGCACCGGACTTCTAGTGTTAAAAATCAAGCTAAAAAATAAAATGAGGTAAACAACGTAAACAACCAATACAACGAACAAAGGGGGCGACAGCGAACGAATGGGTCGAAAAGCAAGTAGTCAGCAAAGTAAACACAAGAATGCAATCAAGCCATCAATGGAAGCAGGCGCAAAAATATTACGTACGAAAACGTGGATCACAACTTCATAAAACTCAAGCGGTCATATTTCGTCTTTCCTGCCGGCAGTGAATAGAATAATTATTTTTCCATCAATTCTTCAACTTGTTTGCTTTTACCTTTTGTTGCATTTTCCTGTAGGCTTGATCACATAAGAAATCTTCTTTGAAAATTGTTCTTTTTCTGACCCTCCATAATCGTGGCCATGCGGTTGTGGAATGCAATTCTACACAAACCAACTGCCAACGTTGTTCGTTTTTGTGGGCTGATATAAGAAACATTTTCCGATTTTTTTGTGTTTGTTCACACTGTTTCAGGGAATTCGAAGATGTCATAGTTCATGCGGATCGAGCTGTTTCTGGGTACAAAGAACCAGTGAAACGTGGTGTTTTGTCGCTGTGTGAAGCATTGTCACGTCATTTACTGGCAGAGAAACATGCCATACGGTAGGTTCTGTGACATTTCCTAACTCACCAGCTTTCTTTGGGTGTTTAGAGCTGCTGTGCTGTCAGAAGGCAAATTAAAATGCACGAAGCATCTTCTTCAGGATTCGTTTCCATTCGCAACTTGCTTGCAACAAATTTCTTTGACATGTTCTGCTGATTTCAACCCTCCTAAATATCTCCCCAGATTGCTTGAAGCTCAGATTGCCACTGGCGGCATCATCGACATGCAGTCACCCGTGCGCATCAGCGTGCAAGTGGCGCAAAAGAGGGGCTTGCTTGACGAACGGATTGCTGAACGTCTAAGCAGGCGAGAGACTGCAAGTTATTATGATCCCATGACAGGAGAAAATTTGAACTATTCTGAACTCATGGCAAGGTAAATAAACATGTTTTATTTGCATGACGGTTTTAAATGGTAACGGTTAACCAATATCTGAAAACTTCAATCAAGAAAGCTGACACTAACAAAAGATTTATCGCGTAAGGTTAACCTTTCCTTCCGTTTCAACATGGTTGTAATGTAAACATGGAAAATGTGAGTGCTAGTAAGACAAACTGGACAGGTTTTCGACGTTGTGCGAAGTACTCTACCACTGCAATCAGAGATAAGCGGACTGTCATATTTTGCGATCCAGATCCAGTCCTGAATTTTCAAACTCAGTCCAAGTCCAACCGTAGTCCAAAAAGTTAAAAAATTTAAAATCCAAGTCCAAATAAAGTCCAAAAATTTACAAAATACAGCTTCAGTCCAAATCAGGTCCTGATCCTAAATTTATGAAAGATTTTAAAGTCTGGATCCAATCCAAACTCTACAAAATTCGTCATAGTCAGGATGCAGTCCAATCCAAGTTCCAGTCCAATGCTCACCTCTCACTGCCACCAAAATTGTTTGTCGTTTCAAGACAAAGTTACTTGTATTTGGTCTTACGTGTAATTGCGTAGTGTTTTTCGTTAAAATAAGTAGGCGCAGCGGCTTTTATAAGTCATGAGTGGTTTCCCTTAATCCAGTGAAGCATTCTCATCGGTTGGAGATTTTACAGTTTGTTTCTACTTTCACTTATAGGTTGTTCCTGCATCAAATCAAGTGAATTCAGGCATGCCAAAAGGGCAAGACCTAGATGGAACTTTCAAAGCTTGAAATCTGTCCAGCCAATTAAATGGAAATATAATGATTGTTTCAGATGTGTCTTGGACAAGAAGTCCAACTTGTTGTTTTTGATGGTCGAGGGAAGTACCGTGACGAAGAACGTCCATATTTTAGAACATCAAAAGGAAACAACGACAATCAGAGAAACGTCGCACGCCGAGTTCACCACCGAGGTAAGTCATACAATGTACAAGCGTACACGAACTGCACATGCTCAAAACATCTTATCTCGTTGCCTGAGTGAAAGAGCTTCATGCAAGGATTCCTTCTTTGCACAGATTGTTGAAGTAAAGTCAAGGAAGTCACGAACATCCCACGAGGAAGAAAAGAAGCCGGGTAGGTGAAAACTGTGACCCAAGCTTCAGCTCTACGTTCGTCGTTGAAACGGATTTTTGGGTTAATCTCAGCATTCATGACATACTTCGTGATGGAGCCCCTAGGTTAGGTTAGATATTAACATGTTCAAAATCATCATTATCAAAAACCACCTCACTCACAACATCCACGTGGAGCTATGAACCAACTTAAGATTTGTTTATTCAATTTTCTTGCTTTAGCTGATGCATACTTTTGAGCGTATCTCAAACACCGCCCTAAGCAAAATATTTATTTCTTCATGGCATACAGACTCTCCAGCACACCCGCTTCCTTCAAGTCGAGCAATCCTTAGCAGAAGAATTGTCGTCGTGGATCCGAACACCGGAGAAGAGGTAGGAGTCCAGGAAGCCCTCAAGCAAGATATAATCGACGAAGACACGGCTGGGAGGTTGCTTGCGCGAGAAGGACAATGGACGGAAAAGTAATAAAAAAGCTATGAAGGAGCACTGACATAGTTGACGCGAAAGCATCGTGGAACTAAGCATCTTGTCAAAAGTTCAATGAACTGAAAAGTACTATAAACTTAACGTGATTTCATTCTGCATATAGCGCGTATTTTGCGACTTTTTATGAGTGGGGCAGGTTACTTCAGTCCGCTTTCAGCGCAAAAGTGCATAAAAAGCTATTAACATCTTGTAAGATTCTGGCCTTAGTCCAACGCGAAATTATGAAGGCAATCACGCTTTTATCTGTTGATTTTCATTGTATTTGCGTTTGATCTGTTGATTGGCGTTATAAACAGTTTATTTCTTGATTAAGCATCAGGCTGATTGAGTGATTGTAATAACTACGTAGTCGCTAACTCTTTCGGAGGGTGGAAATTGTCAAACTCTTTTCAGTTTACGATAATGCAATTGATAATTATGTTGATAAATTGAAAATTCTAGCGGCTGTTGTTCATCTTTTCTTCACTGCAGTCTTTTTTCTAGTGTGCCAAGCACGTAAGCCTTTTCATGTGAGCGGATTTGATAACGTTAGGACTTGTAAATATACACGGAAAACACCGCTGGTGGCGTCCGAGTTACTGTCCTTGCTGTTTCCCACAAAAGCATGTTTCGTGTTTTTGTGAATTACACATGTGTCCACCAATCGTGAGCAGGAATCTGCTCAAGAAACGGTTGGCCAATTATGCCTACTTCGGTTTTCAACTGCATTGAAAAGATTTAAAACACAGCTATTAATCTGATTCCCTTAGCAGCTGATTTTTCGAAGCGTTTTGTCGATCGTTACTATGGAAATGTGCATAGGTTTTGCACATTTTGTGTAAGGCGGAAGGGGTTGCTGCCATCATGATAGTTGGTTCCTAAAATGTGAGCAGAAAAGCTGTGCTGTTGTGCATCAGCTGGTCTCCAATACCAGTTTTGCACAAACAAGTTGGGCGTTTTGATGATTGAGCAAGCTTTCTAACTACGTCCCATGAGGGACTTCGCTGATTAGGCAAGCTAAGTTTGGCGATATATTTAACCTAGGTTGCACTGTAGAAGAAATTTTGGCAGGAGTCACCTTGCGTGACTTCAACGGAAGATATATTTGTTTTTAAAAAGATATGTTTTCCAAAATACCATAAGTTTGTTTCTTCGGCTCAGATAAAATTGAAATTAATTGCTGTGTTGATGAAAAATGCGCCTGTGCTCCTAAGACGTTATTTGAATTTTTTTCACTTGTTACTCATAAAGTCAGGTTTTAGGAGTTACTCGAACGGGTTCTAAAACGTTTTCAGTAAAATGGATGAAACAGTTTTAAGTGCAGAAAATATATGAGAAACAGATCGGCTCCACTCATTTTCTGTAATATTATTTCAGCTGTCACGCCCTTGATTATCTGAACTTTTCGATCACTCTTTCAGTCAATGCACCTTCAAAACCAATTACGAAATCAGCCGCAGCTGCAACAAGCAAGCCCTCCAAAGTAGTGAATACTATCGGCAAGAAAGCGGTTTCGTCAAATATCTTCAGTAATTTCAAACATCTTCGTAATTTTTAAATACACCAGAAATGAAAGATATTTTAAATCCACAACAAAGATCCAAACCTTTCCGATGAAGAATCTTGTGCAGCAGCAGTAATTACCTAATGAATGGCATTTCCTTGCCATCTGACATGATATTTAGCAATGTGGCTGACACAACGAGTAAACAAGCCAAAACGTGAAGATCTTTACAAAATGGCAATTTGATCTGAATATTAGTGAAACTATACTTCAATTCAGTTTCTAGGCTGCTCTTAAAAAACGTGAATCAGGTAGAGGCTTCGACATGCAGAAAGTGTAATATTTTTGATTGTGAGCTCAACCAATTTGTGGAATTTTCTTCTGAACTTTTTGGCGTCATTATAAACTAATGGAAAGTTATATTCTTCAAAGTCAATATTGCAGTCAACTGCAAGACATCGACCAGAGTTTAACACGACGTAAATGTTTTTCAAACTAATGTGGTTCAAATTTGATGGGCTGTATTGCTAGTTACCAGTAGTGGCTGTTGGTGGAAATGGCCAGGCGGGCATCAAATTTCCATTTCCTGGTGAACNTGTGGTGTGTTCCTGCTAGCTGTGACTAATCACTGGTGGTTAATGGCGTTTCTAATAACAGCATTCCTTAGCTGGCTCAAATAACATCTCATTAAAAAATATCTTACTTTAAGGATTGAGGATGCGTAATTTTACGTGAAATCGATTTCCTAAAATTTGCTGATCGATTCCTTGCTTACACCCAGTGGTGGAAAGTACATACTCTGAAAGGATGGTTCATTAAAATAAACTTAAGAAATGCATAGGAAGCCTCTGAAATGCTTGTGATTTCCACGTCGGTGAGTCAATGCAAAATTACGGCGAAAGTGGAGGAACCATAAAACATTTTTTTGGAAGGCCTGCAGCCCACCTAGACGAGCCGCCCCTGCTGGTTACCGTTTTTTTCTGTTTGAAAGCCAACTACTGTATAACAAACCCTGGTACTTCAGGTGAGGCTTCAACCCCTGATTATCACGTAAACCGGATTGATTCCGGGAGATTAGTTGTATCACGTTATTTCATTTTGTAAACAACGGAACATTCACTCTTTGGTTCTAGACTTTTGTACACCTTATGGTTCTGTTTAATCAGCAGGTTAAAGATGATTCTTGAAATGACCTAGTTAAAAATGATTCTTAAAATGACCAGGTTAAAGATGATTCTTAAAATGACCTAGTTAAAAATGATTCTTAAAATGACCGGGTTAAAGATGATTCTTAGAATGAGCAGGTTAAAGGTAATTCTTAAAATGACCTATTACAATTTTACCAGTTTCAGCCATGATTGTTCTAGAAAAAACGTCACTACTGCTTTTTCTGATTTCATGCTTCATTCCCAAAACAAATTTATCATAGTTATCACAAAAACCAAAATTTTGTTCTAATTTTGTACCTTCGATGGTAGTAGTAATGTTGAACAAACAGGTCGCGCCATTTACAAAACAACTCTTGAAATATCAGCGACACCACAGGAAGGCGCTTTTGTGGGCACATCTGTGTCGGAGGGGGCACTTTTTTTGTCTATTACAAGCGCAGTCATTTGGCAATTACCTCACCTGAATTGTAGAGTTATGTAATGCGCTATCACCTTACTTTGTGGGAGTGGGTTAAAATATATTTTGTTCCCCTTGTGCTACACACCCCTAAAACATTTTACCAAAAGACCATACAAGCACTGAAATGTATGTAAAGAAACTCATCTGATCTCAAGAACTACCAACAAATATTCTTTTAGCAAGAAATGAGTTCACTTTAGTGAAACAAAACTGCTGTTTTCAAAGAACTCAAGGTTTTCTGATTTCATGTTTTGTTATATCAGAAACAACTCAATTCAATCCTCTAGCGTTTGACAGCTTAGCGTCAGGCTATGAACGTGTTGCTAGGGTTTGGAAGCTTCGATAAAATGTCTACAAAAGTCTTTTTCACTTTCAAGCCATTGCCAACTGATACCAACACAAAGAGCGATCTACCACGTTTTGCATATTGCAGAAGTCTCACGTAGTGAAGTGAAACTCTACAATTTTTTCCGGCGAAACTTGCGTTACTACGTAACAAGAAACCAACGTTTGTCCAGCCATGTGATTCCGCACCCGGGACATTGTGCCCTCCTTGCCACCACTCGCCACGCCCCTGTATCCAATGCTGTTCCTAGCATTTGTCGTAGATGTGATAAACCAGGCGTTGCTGGCAAAGCAACAGAACCGTCCACTGGATATATTTAAAATTATTTAGCGGGAAGTAAATTGGGATTCCCGCTTAAAAGCAAATCTGCGAACACTCAATATGTAATGGCTGTCCACATTTTTCAATGGAACTGCATATCAATTTATAGAAAACATCATGAGTTCAAGCAGTTTTCACCAAATCTTGAGCAATTGGCGGATCTACAATTTGTATACAGGAAACTCATCTTGTGAAGATGCGTCTTACCTGACCAAATATGTACTTTCCACGATGGGTGTAAGCAAGGAATCGATCAGCAAATTTTTAGTTCATTAAAGAAAGCTTTACAGGAAAAATTTGCTGATTGATTACTTGCTTACACCCATCGTGGAAAGTACATATTTGAATAGAGATATGTGCACGTTTGAATCATCGCAAAAAGAAGAAAGCAGATGGTGGTCGACTGATTCCTCGAAAGCATACAGAAACACTAGTACTTTTAAGTGTTACCTGACCTATTGAGATCGCAAGTACTTTTTGAGCTTCTTCAATTTTGGAGTCCAGCTGTTGGGGAAAAACAAGCAAAAAAACGTCTCGCTGAATAACTGCGCGGAATTCATGCTGCACCGAAGGTACTTTTTATGCTGGCAGCGGTTTTTCTTTGATTTGGCTACGCAAAGCTGGATACCTCTGCTTGCCATCAGTGAATTCAAATCACTACGTCCGAGAGCATGGATCGTATTTACCTACAGGTTTACGAAAGCAAGAGTTTCNTTGCCTGTGAAAAACGGTATCTCTGCTATTTTCGTTGCTTTTCGTTCCTTACACAAACCTTTTTCAATATGTCACACGTTTGACGATGATCTAAAATCGATAATGCAAAAAAACAAATTTTGATTGCAATTTCAGACTTTCGTTTGAAGTAGTGGAGTAGGTACANTTTATCCTTAGGCATCTACAGGAAGGTATATGATAGAGGCAGGTTAATAATTTTTCACAATATTCATAGAGACGAATCAACATTTCAATTGGCAGAAAATAGGGAAGCTAAGATTTACTNCAACAGACAGTATTGGAAATGAAATTAATCACTTGTGCCGATGGTGGTTGCATATTCAACGTGTATTTTCTTNTTACTTGACCAGGCTCAATAACTTGATACTTTTTGTTATTTCAATTTGAAAGTAAGCGTGGTTGATCTGATGTTGACCTTTCTTGTTTCCATCTATTTACTAGTTGATTATGACAATTTTTCAGTAATTCCTAGGACAGGGCTTTCGCACTGAAGCGTGTGTGCTTTGAATGAGAGGAAAAAACAGTTCAGACCCTTATCTTGCGTTCACCGTCAGACGGTTCTCTTGGAACCACGTTACCTCGTATGTGGTAAGAATTTAAATCTGAGAGATGAATACCCAAAACATATCACGTAGAAGGTGTTTAGCTGTTGTTTTCAGTGCATTAATCGTTTCAGCATTTCTGGTCAATATTGACATTGGACAAATGATAACAAATTCCAACAGAGGAGCAAAATTGCCACAGGCATACAATGAAACGAGTTTGCTTCAAGACAACAATTGTCAGTTTGTCAAATCAGTCCAAGAAATCGATTTGATTGTGCTCAACACCAGCGAGAAGCTAACATTTGCGATGTACAAGCAGAGAAAAGCGGAAGCATTTTTGAAAGAAAAAGGTCAACGTTTTCGTAAGAATAAAAACTTTCCTTCCAAGCTGGTTGAGGTATGATGTATTGATTGCAGTGAATGCTTGATTGGAAAGAAATAACTGAATCGAGTTGTAATTGACGTACATTATCGTAATGTCGTTGCTGTAACAAAAAATATGTGCTGCAGCAACTTATTTTGATGCGTAATCGATCTGAATTACTTTTTCCAGCAAGCATTTCTTTTCATTTTTTTCAATCTAACACCCATCGGCAATGGAGAACAAGAACAACAGCAGTAAACACACTTTTGGAAATAAACACAAAATTTCAATTTTTGTTTTTGAATGTGTTTAACAAATGGTCAGACAGTTTTTAGTTGTATTTTCGGATTTCCAGATGTATTCACGTAGTTATGTGTTTTCAAAGTAAGGTTTCAAAAGTGCAATTATATTTGCAAAGCGCAATTATGTTTTAATGCTAAGTCAAAAAGAAAAAGAAAAAAAACGTGGACAAGGAAAAGCGCGTTGTTGGAAATTTGATGTTTCAATATCTACAGCGCGATGATCCTCCTCTGAACAAGGATGTTGCAAAAAAGAACGTCCACAAGGTTTCAGAGCAGGTTGACCTTTCTGCACTGGAAGACAATTTACGTTTTGAAAAAGAAAGGCGACTTCGTTTGGGTGACACTGACATTTTGCAGGTGAAGTGTTTTCAACTGCTAACAGCCATGTCCATGATTTCTCGAGCTCTTTGCTAAACGAGTGTCCGAATGAACCAAAGAATATTCTTAAATCCACGTAAATGACTAGTTTCCAGCACCGTGAATTTTCAGGCAACGACTAGGCAACGACTACCTTAGCGACAACTGCGCTTTTAACAACACATGGTGGTTCTCTTTTCGGTAAAAGCAGGTATTGGACATGTCATATAATTCACATCGACGTTCAGGCAGGCAAACAGAAATGTTGTCCGCCAGCTTGGTTTATTGGTAAATATCATTTACAGTGCTTACTTTAAAATGTAACATGGAAATATTAGCCATGTTATTGTAATTTTGTGTGACTTTGAATAGAAACAATTCGCAAATATCCGGACTGTTTCAAAAATATCGTTTCTACAATACACCGTTGCTCTCCACGTTTTCAGTATTTCGCTCCTGAGCGTATCACTTGCAGAGACGACAACAAAAGTTGGCATGCCGGAAACGTTTCAATCCTTAATCCTTTAAAGCGTTATTATGATTGAAGCGGTAATGCAGTTAGGGTTATTGCACATTTTCAAGCTTGTTGAAATGTTATCCACGTACATCCTGAACAAAGCAAACAATACTCTATTTATTGCTTATTGCATTTACTGCTTACTGTATTTATTGTTTACCTAAGTGGGTTTTCTATTATGGCGCATTGTCAAGAACCAGAATGATTGTCAAATATCTGATTTACGTGGAATCCCTAGTGAGAAGGAATGGTTTGAAGATGAACGAGTCAAAGGTCCTGAAACTGCAGATCAAACAAAAGTATATGGAAAAAAAATTTAAATGATTGCGCACAGGACTGCGTGCATCATCGCAGAGCATCGAGTCACATTTTATTGACTCCTTATCCCCTCCAACTCAAAGGTTGCTGCGCGTCTGCTACTCCGCTAATCATAGAAATATTAAAGTGCGGCCGTCTTTCAGTCTACAAAGATCCACATTTTGACGCAAAGTTGTTTTCAGTTGAAACGGTTTAGCTTTAATTTCTCTTCAGATTCCAGAGGTTATAGAAGAAATGAAAAAAAGCAAATACAGGGTACCCAACATTGTTCATTTCATTTATTTTGGATGCCTCAAAGCAACTACGAACGCATATCAAGGGTAATTTTTATTGAAATATTTAACTTTTTTGAGAAACTATCTTCACGAAATAGCCTACGACGAGATTGCTAAATTTGCTTTCATAGTTGCTATTTGTTGTTTTGCCTAATGCAGATACGTGCTATACTTTGATGGTTTTGAGCACGTTTTTCTGTTAGCTGTTCAAAGCACTTGTTCGAACGATCCCATCGAAACGTAGGCTGATACTTAATGGTGAACACCTTGCTCAGGTCTGATCGTTCCAGCTGAGGCAAATCGTTTTGAACTTAAATGTAGGTACACTCATAATGACTGTTTAACACTTTATGGCAGTCACATGTTTGAAAGGTGTTTATCTAAGAGTTCTGTGCCTATGACCATGGTCGTCCCATTATCGACCAATTGTTTTCTGTGATACCGGCTCGATGAAAAAATCGTTCAATCTCACTTAGTTTTTGCAATAGTTATTTCAATTTTTCAGGTTTATAGGCGCATTGAGATACCAAAATCCAGCCGTGATTCTTTTTCACACCGACTGTGAACCTACCGGTCCTTACTGGAAAGCATTCAAAGCCATTGCTGGAAAAAGACTTCGGATCGTGAAGCGCACAGCACCTACTAAAGTTTGGGGCATTAACGTCAAGGTAGATGTTACATTGTTACTTCCAGGTGATAATGATATATTTTAGAAAGAGCTCTGATGCAACACGTGGGATTCCGGAAGACACTATCCAAGAAAATCGATATCGATAAAGCGTGGTTTATGCATCACAATCATGTTTGCGTTTAGAACAAAGATGAAAAAAAATGTCTTGTTGCAAGGAAGCATATTTGACCTTAACCTGATTATTACGAAATTAACTGCAAGAAGACTGTTAATCTGAAATTATTACTGAGGCAACCCGGCCTTAAGTTATAGTGAGTTGAGAAGATAGCACTTACGTGCGACACTGTGATACCTGAAGTGAGGGAATGAGCTGAAAAGCGTTTGTTTCTAAAGAGTGTTTCTTGCAGAAATGGCACCCTAGTTTTTAACTTTCCCTATTCATTATCCTTGTATCAATTTATTGTAGTTCCTTTGTTATAAATAACGACGTTGCCTGTATTAGAAGCAAAAGCACAATTACATTATTTGCGCTATTGCAGATAGAAGTACATTTCTGAACTTGTGGTAACATTGTCGAAGTTGTAGTATTATTGTCGATGTTGCGGTAATAAGTAGCAGGGTCCGCGCGAGAAAAAGATGTGCTGGTGCGAGACGTGTTTTTGCCACCCTTTTAAAATAAAAATCATGACTGATTATTAGCTCCATTCGCTTTTCAACACTGTGACTACAAACGGACATGCTTTAGCACTGGGACGGGGAGAGGGAACGGGAGGCAATCGGGGAGACGGCCCTTGGAATCTAAACCAGCGGTCATCCAAAGAATGAAATTAAAAAAATTACGTTTTATTGAAATGCTGTAACTACAGTCGGTGATCATTCGCATTTTTAGGTTATTTACAAATGTTTCATGGATCTGATCGGAACTTGCGAGATGAAAATGTATCTTAAGTGAATTTTTTAGTGAAAATGTATGTTAAGTGAAAAATTAAGTGAAAACGTGTGGTAAATGGGAATGAAAATGTATGTTAAGTGACCTGAGACAGAGATGAAACACTTCCATCCTTATATTAAAACACTACACCTTATACATCTTCCCCTGTTGTAGCCTAGCGAATTCCAAGTGACCTATTTTTTCTGCGACTTGCATTCTTCGAAATATATCTCGAATTCCTCTAAGGCTTTTCTTGAAATGGGGGGCTTGGAAGATTCGCACGGTTGGCGCGAGTATGGCAGCAGCATATTATTGAAAAGCATCAAATGCATTGTTTTTATCCTTCGCACATTATAAATTTACTATCAACAACGGGGGTCGGTAGAGTGGCCTTCGCCCCTGGTCTTTTATATTTGGCATTTTTCCAGTAGATTTTCACCAAAAGCGGTTGTTCTCTTTGTTTCGAGCATGTGATATGAAATACCACCACTTTTTCCCTTAATCCACTATTGCCCCACCCCTAGAAAAAACTTTCAAACACCCATGCTACGAATGCCATAATCAAACCAAAGTGGACAGTACATTGGACAAACAACGAGACCTCATGCTTGTTTAAAGCGGGATTTATGATAAAAGAACGCTTCTGTTGCGATGTTGTCTTTCCCGCTTCATTTCATTTTGAGTGGCAATGCAAATTCTGTCACGGGACTATATCATTCGTGACGATTTGGCGATAATATCTTCACTATTAATAATTGTAAAAATATCTTTGTGGCTTTAATTATTATTGAAAGAATATATCTTTATGTCAGTGAAAACAATGTGGCAGGGGAAGTGAAGTACAGGCGACGCGTTTTTGCAATTTCAACCACTACTACTTTAGTTCAAGTCCAAACAAGCTCAAAATTTGTCACACAATAAAGCAACTCTATGCACATAATATCATGCCAAAACATGAAAACAACGCCCTTCAGAAAGAATTTCACAAGCAGTTTAAAAAGGGTACTTTTTCTGTCGAATATGCCCTATGCCAGGGGCACACTCGACATGAGCATGGGGTACACTTGACCGGTCAATAAAAAGTTGGAGTGCATGCATTGCATAATTTTCACGCGACATCCCATGTAAAATAGGCACTCCGTGAGTGTATCTCCACTCATTTCACATTCTAATTACCCACTATCACTGCATGACAAAACAAATTTGTATGATTACCAAACTTTAAATAAAACCAGTGCAGTATGCTGAAATTAATGCTTAACATACAAATATAATGTACTTCTATGCACGTATTAAACCTAAAAATGCTCATATAGATTAGAATTATTCTTTACTGCATTTCACTGCAACCCCTCAAGCTTTACCTTGCTTAGACTGACCTAGTGGCAATGTGTTGAGTGTGCCTATTTTCCAGATGTGCCCCATACATATCTAAAAATAAAATGAGGAAGTACCAAATCAACTTAAAACGAATTAAAAATTTGGCAGTATCAAATAATGCTGCACTGCCCTGACCACAACGTCACAAAAGTCAGAACAGAAGTTGTTGATTAACGTGGGCAAAACCTACATCTAAATGCGATTTTATAAACTACTTTTGGGTAGCAAAAGCACAACTTGNTCTGNAACTCGTAACAACGGCTGCCTATCAAGGAAAAACATACTTTGGTACTGCGGCTGGTATGANGATAAATCACCATGGAGACATTGAAGNTGAACGTTTCCGACTTTTTTAATAAATCAAAAAAGACGACTGTGATTCCTAGTTCTACTCTGGCCCACCTTCCCCTACAGTAGTGCAAATACTTTCCGATAAGCGAGCTCATTTGGAAATGAAATTAATAAATGTAGGTGTGTAACTGAATTCTTCATATATTTTAGTTTAGCAAAAAGTGTTAGTTCAAATATTCTCACTAGACATTGTACTTAAGAATTTATTGCTTCATCAGAAAAACATAGCAAACAGCATGGTTGTGTTATTTCAGATACTATTTATATGAGAAAAATAAAACGATTCTCATCTTCTATCATGTCACAAATGCTACCTTTTGATGGGATTATCTGCTGCATGTTTGCATGCATAAATGCAATATCAAGTTGATCAATGCATGCCCACTGCTAGAAGAATCTTCCTTACGAATGTATGTCTCAACTTGAGACCAACACAATAAAATAAAATATTTTAAGACTAACACAAGCTAAAAGTACTTTATGAAATATTGTTAATTCAATGTTTTGAAACTTGCTTTGGTCAGCACTTGTTTTTAAGTATTTTAACTACCTGTATTTTTCACATACCTCAATGCATGACTGGAATTTGGTAGGAGGCATACAATCAAGCAGTTGCACCAGACATCAATAGTCCTCTGCACGCCCCTGCTTTACCATCAGGACACCACAAGGATGACACGCCCGAATCTGATCGCACAGTGTTTTGCAGAAAATTTCGCTCAGCAACACATTGTCAGTCAAACTTGCACACGCTATCCCCATTGTTATTATTTGACATTATAACTATTTACCAATTAATATTTGACTATTTACCAATATAACTATTTACCAATGTTATTAGTGAACTTCGAAATGTCCCAAGCTGATCTCAAAGAATGCACATAACACAGCTACTCTGT
>JGI24158J21664_10007486_pt1 | contig 14504 bp, 18 predicted proteins | sample Ectturendosymbi3_FD_21664 | JGI IMG/M metagenome (IMG submission 21664) | reverse complement strand
GGCAGGCCAGTGGCAGGCCAGTGGCAGGCCAGTGGCAGGCCAGTGGCAGGACAGTGGCAGGCCAGTGGCAGGCCAGTGGCAGTCGTTTAAATTGTGAATAACGCAAAATTGCATGGATATGAAGCTGAAAAACAAGTCTACTTTTAATTGTAGGCAGGCAATGTGAATGTCCACAAAACCTTTATCATATATGAGCAGTAACTGCGTAATCATAAAAAAAGTATTGCATAGTTATACTTGTATATTTTGAAGCCAGTGTGTCAGATGCACAGATTTAAAAAAAAGAACTACATTTCTTGACATTTATTTCGTTACGGTTAACAACGCTTAAAATGTATTAAATATTTCCTCTTCTTATTTTCATTGATTGCTTGTCTTATTTGAAATCGATTATTTTGTATATGCGAAACTTCACTTTTAACAAAATTTAGTCGACCTATGCTTATCCAACGGGTTCGACTTGTCCCATGGGTGGCTTGAGCTCAGTTACATTTCGATTTCGATGTTTTGTGTAATTGTATGCTTTTCTTGCAGCTTGGCGAGCATCAACAGTGTCACGGGTTGTTTTGAAAATGTTGTCTGTTAATATTTGGCGATACTTGTTTACTTGAACAAGTTCAAATTTTTTCTCACAGTATTCCATTCTGGCTGCACTCCTTTGATCCCAATGTAGGACACGTAAGTGGCAAACCCCTCGTTCAGCCAGATCTCGTTCCACCATGCGCAAGTTACCAGGTTGCCGAACCACTGCAGACGGAAATGAGCATGTTGTTGTTGAGGGAGATCTTTATGTTGATACGACTACTTGCTTGTGTGTTGCTTTCAACAAGGAATTGAAAACACAACCAAACGTCTTACCTGGTGCGCCAACTCGTGAGAAATCACTTCAGTCACCCTGTATTTATCGAATGGTGTGTCAAGGCCTGAATTCCACAGAAGTAAGTATTCCCGATAAATCACTAGTCCCCAGTTTTCCATCGCTCCAGCATTAAATGCCGTGGCCGCCAATTGATCTGGGAACAAATAATTACTATATACAGTTTGTTCATCAGAAACTGAGGAACACTTTCCACTTGATTCATTTTATTTCAACATTTGCTAGGCAATTACAAAAGAAACATGACCCAGTTTTCCATAAAAAAAGAAATATTTATAAAATTCTGTGTTTATGTCCGTATCTTCAAATTGAATAAAAATTAACAGCGAAATCATGCCTACGCTGCATCTCGTGCCGTCATGAAATTAAAATTCAAAGATGAAATTCTAGTTTTTCCCTAAGTCTAAATGAAGGTATTTTGAGATCACGATCTATCAACCAATCGCTGTACTGCAAGTGATGTTCATTGTTCGAATCGTTATAAGTTCGGCAGTTAAACTCTAATTTTTCAACATACAGTGTAACTGCACACAGTCAGCAAGTATATATTCCATCATTATCTACGATAATGATTGAAGAAGATCTCAGCTCTCGTTGACAAGTTTTTTTTAAAAACAAACCATTTTTTAATATGCGTTTTTATGCTTCAAGGACGTTTTTATGCTTCAAGCATTTCGACAGATGAGCACGTACACCTAAAATTTCTTATGACACAAAGGCTGTGGAAAATAACAAGAAATTATTTACCAATAAGCATATAATCAATTTGAAAATAATATTCACTGATGCATGTATAAGTATTTCGAAATGAATAATATGTAAACATATTTTTCCCATCTATTGCTAACCTCAAATGTACCTTTGCAGGCAGGCAAATGCATCCCTACTAGCCTAGGTGTACATGTGCCCCAGTTTGGGAACCCCTAGTTTAGGATTAGGTGTTAGGTTTGGGTTAAAGGTTTAGATTCAGTATGTTACAAGCACGTGTATTGCAGCCTAGCACACACTTGTCGTGTGTTAATGACACGTTACAGGCGGCGGAATGAATGAGTTTTCAAAAGTGCTTAGGCGGAACTATAACCTTTAAGACTACGTGGTTTTTTTGTCCAAAGGACAATGATCTGAAAACTTAAGTGTTGGTACTTTGCTCTTGAGGTGACGGTATTTTACGGGCCACAGGCCGTTTCGGGCCAGAAAATAAGTTGTGGTTTAGCATAGACGGGCAGGCAGGGCGGTTTCTTGTTAGCTCCGGGAGGGCCGGGCTGCAAAAGTGCTGGCCCGTGCCATCTCTACGCTACATGTGAATGGAGGGCTCTCTCAAAATAGAAGCAACGCAGCACCACCGATGGCCCACTGGTGATGGTCGCGTTTAGGATATTTATTCACCATGTGCATTGGTCCAAAACATATGATTTGTTGTAATTGTAAACAACATTTTGGATGCGTACAAACTTTCATCATTTTTCTGAATGGTATTTCAATTGAACAAACAATTCCTAAATAATTGCTTCTCAACGCTCGTCCGGTTGGAGTACGTAAAACTTTATGAAAGCATTTCATTTTGCTCAGTTAAATACTCACCTGATTTTGGCAAAGGGTATGGACTGTCAAACTCATCACCAAGTATTTCCAAAACTCGTGGTGTTATCTCATTTGCATATTGTCCATCGCCATTGTCAATGAAAGCTTTTCTTGCGTAAATCCTTGTCTAAAAGCATGTGTTACTCATGATATCCGTTAGAAGGTAGAAACTATACCCGTCACAAGGTAGTAACCTGGTAGTAGGTTAACTATCCATCAAAACAAACAACTTCAAACAAACAAAACCACTCAAAAACCAACCGACTTTAGTTGTAGGTAGCAATTATTTTTTCTAAGATGTTTGTATTTCCTTAGTGAATTTACTGAAATTCCCAAAACAGAAAATCATACGTAATTTATCTACGAAAATACGAAAACTTTGAGGAGCTTCACCTAATATAATCGTTCAAAATTTGAACCTGATTTTACTGAAGTTTGTTTGAAACAGGCTGAAGAAGTATCTAGACTGAATTGTTTCACGTATTCGTTCAATTTTTTGTCATTTCTTTGTTAAGTTGCCCACAGAGCAACAATGTTTCGGTCGTGACAAAACACTGCTATCCTTTTTCTCTTCTTTGTGAATGATGAAGCTAAATTTGAGCTTAGGTTTTTATGTGCACGTTAGAATTTTAAAATATATAATTTAAAATTTTGAAATTTTGTCAGGGAATAATACAAATTTATAATAGTAGTCTTGTTTGAAGGCACTAAAAGTGTTTTCAAAAGTTCCAGGTACGGTCTTCTATTGCCAAAGATTATACTGTAAATATAACATTTGTGTAGATGCAATGATCAGAACTTTGTCAATGTATCGATCGAATATTTACACTGTTAGAACTCCAATATTTATTGTACAAGAGGTTGCTTCATGTGAAGTATATTTTATCATCAGAAGCGCCAGGTGGAAACTCTACGTTTGTTGTGTTGCGATCGGAAATCCCGAGCTGCATGTGCGCAAAGCTTTGCACCGCGGCAGCAAGCAACAATAGAGATCATGCGTAGCAGTCTTTAATTTTGCTTGCTCGCGACACGCATATATATTTTTGTTCTTCGCGCACATCCCGTTCGTGGTGAATCACACAATCAACGCAACACCACCGGAGATGTTGCAACAGTTGCATGCGTTCGAGGAAGCAGCCCAATGGGCTCTGCTTTCATGGCTTTGCGATGGTTCGGACTTGCACATATCCATAATCAAATAATTACTCTCCACAAAAGTGAAAGTCCTGAATCAATCAGCCAGTTCTTAGGAAACGTAACTCTACGCAACTCTATACCCATCTTCAATCTTGAAATCTGCAAGAAAAAGTACGGGTGAAATTGTGAGCGGCTAATGCAAGAAGAGAGAAAACAAAGAAGCTCAAGACTCGTTCATTCACTCATTAATTCATGTTTGTGTCCGGTTTTTCTCTTGAGAGGGACGCGGGGGCAGCAGCCCGGGTGGGCTCGAAATATCGCACGATCAACAGTAATCTCAGGTAGTTCTGCTGGCTCCACACCACAGACAGGAGGAAGTCAGTTCGGAGACGTGGTCACCCAACCAAGCCCTTGGACGACATCTGGGCTGTTTTCCTGTGGTTGTTACCAGCAGAACTTACCTCGCCAATCTTTCCTGGGACAATTCTTGGCATCTGGTAGCTGAGATCGAAAGAAATGTTGCTGCACATTCAGAGTTTTACCAATTTCACAACTGCGCACTTTTGCGCGAAGTGTCACACCGTGAACGCCTCGCACAAATCCCATCTCTGCCGATTGCACTGGGTCTAGTATTCTTTCAGTCATAACCAATGATCCATAACTACCGTATAAGTGAAGATCGAATCAAAACCAACTTTGAAACCTGACGGCTTTGCGGTGTTTGAAAGCTCCTGTTTTGTGGCCACAGAGCAATAAAACTGACGCAGAACTGCATTTTCTTTATCAATCCATGTATCAATCTTGTTCCATCTACTGTCACTCGTGAATAACACCCCAAGGTACTTGAACCTCCCCACCAACTGCAGTCTATTGCCTCTTGCTTGCAGCCTAATGACAACGGTTTTGGTACGAAAGTTGCAAAGGACAAACACACACCTTATCGCTCTTAGCCGTGACACTTTCGCAAAAATAAAATAAATTTTTGCCAGTGCCAGAAATAATGTTAACACGTTGCTTTCACAAAGAGACCGTAATAGGTCTTCGCCAAACTTGAAAAACATGTTACGCAAAATTTCAACTGTAAGTTGCACAGCAAACTGCTGCGTTTCAACCATGCTCGGAAAATCAATATTGGTAAAAATTTCAAATGGGAATTACAAAACATTGTGGATGACATAAAAAAACAGAGCTTGGATTCGTGATCACTGACCCAAAATGACACAAGCACACTCGTTTAAACATTTTGGATTTTCTTTATTCCAAAGCGTTCAAAAATGTAAACACAAGCTAGGTTGCTCCTTTCCACTGTTTTTAGAACGTATTACAGCGGTAAACGCAAATGCACTGTCCTATACTTTAGCTTGCGTTCTAAACATTTTAGGTCGCAAAAGTTTGCCTTTTGAGCGGTCGAGATTCACTGTGTCTTAATGTTTTATCTGATGAAAATACAAAGCCTTACTTAGGTCTTTTTTGTTCAAAAACCTTTCTGATGATAATCACAGCATTTTTGCCTCAATAGCCTGCTTGTCTTTAGCGGCAGGTCTTTCAAAACGTCTTGTTTGTGAGATAAAGGCGTTGATTTTTCAAGTTTTTTATCAAATCACAATTTTTTGAAAAATATAATTGCATTCACGCAATTGCTCATTTGGTGCGCACCTACCTCTACTCCAGATTTTGTCGAGGATTCCACGTAGGTATAATCGCAAACAGAAAACGCCGTCAAGTAGGTGGACATGATCGTTGTGGTGCTGAATATTGACGCGTTCCATACAATGCCGTTGATTTCACTTTCCTGCAAACAGAGGGCGGTTCCAACTAAAAAGACTAATCTCAAATTGATTACCCTGTGATTTTATAGCGAATGATGCTAAATAAACCTATCCTTTCACGGTTGCAACCAGTTTCTTTTCTGCGATTATTCGGTCATGCACTGCTAGTGGCCGGATGACAAGAATTATTGCGACCGTCATTATAAACTCAATCTCCCGTAGCTGGTCGTAAACAGTTGTTGAAAAAAGCTTTTGATTTTTAGCTTTTTGTGATGAAATGCTATCAAAAACTTTCCAAACAGTTTTCATCAAACCAAATAATTTTCAATTCATGAGAAGTTACCGAAAATTCATGTCTTGAGCTAATGTTCTGTTTGCTGCTGAAGATGCCAACAATTAGCTTAAAGCCATCTGATAGTTACTGCACAAGCGATTTTGTCAAAAATGTACTCTGTGCAATTGAACGAGGCATTGTCATCGCTTAGAATGGAAGCCAGCACCGTATACTTGAATAAGAAATGGTTTCCACCAAGCATATTTTACCTGGTAGGCAATAACAGGCATGTTCGACACTGCAAAGTATCCCTGGTCATTCCTGTGTCGGAGGATAACATCAAATGTCGCTTTTAAAGCAGGTTCGTCGAAACAAGGAAAAGTTCTCCGGGCTCCAGATGTCTCCATATGCGACACTGCTATGACTCTGAAAAGCAAATTGTGAAAAATGTGTTTTTTGTCTTCTGACAAACTGGGGAACACAATGAAAAGTCTGTTTTCACCTTTTGCCAGGCTGGGCAAGTCACGAAAAAACCTAAAGTCTCAAACTGCCTTGAAATGATTCAAATGTGACCCAAACTATTCACCTTGAATTCCAGAAGATAGTTTCACAGGCCTGTCTGACAACATTCACAACGAACGTGCCCACAAACGGAAAACATTTTCAGACCTATAGGAATGTATATATCTTAACCAGTGTTGCCATTTGGTATATATATTAAATCAAAGTATTTGGTATTTTCCCAAGCGTAAACAAAGAAAACATAGTCGTTTTTGTGTTTAACAAGGGAGTAAGCATGCAGTTGGAGTAACTCAAGAACGAGACTAAAAGGGAACTGGTAATTTTTGAAAAAACTGAACGTAGCTCTTCATCTGCGCTTTAGTCAGCCAATACAACCTTAAGTTGGAAAGCTGCGTTTGAGAATGGCAGAAGATCTGGAGAAGAGTGACTGATGGAGTTTGCATGGCATGCAAACCAAGATTCTGCCGCTGGTGCTGTGCATCCCCTCCGCAAACTGCGCAAAGCCATTATTAGAAACCGTAAAGCAGCTATTATACACCGGATTAATGCGGTGGACCACTAAAGAAATGCAGGTGTTGCGAGATTGAGTAGGCTATAGGGTGTAGCGTCGTTAGCGATTCGGGCTCACATTTCGGGATTTGTTCAGCTGACAAGCCTGATACGTACTTTAGCAATAAGATTTTTTTGCAGTTGAAAAAACGAAAATCCAGCGTTATTTCCCCGTATGCTTGTGTTGGGGAGGCTGCGGTTAGTTTGCCATTACATCAACATGAGTTGATGTCTTATGCCATTACACTGTGTTTTACTCATATTTTCTGCATTTTGGGTGAATGGAGTAGTTAATGCACATTTTTGTGTGCAAGATGTACTCTAGCAAACTTGCGTATGAATATATCAGGCTGCAAGCACTGAGCAACATGAGCGTGCTCGACGGTACAGTTCTAGAATTTATAACGTGTGTGGCGAACAGAATGTCGCAGATGAAGGATAGCTCAAGGTTTTCTTAATGCTAAGACACAAGATGCATTGGCAATCGCATAATTTGCACTTAGCTCTTTATTGGTTGTAGTATGTATCAAGCAAAATTAGTCAAACGCTACATTAGGTCTGTGATTATCAGTTGTATAGCATTTTCAGTGCATAAATTCTACGTTTTTCGTTGCAGACATGTTTGGTATGTATTTGGCATATTTTTAGACTAGATTTGGTATATCCGTTGAAAGAAGAGTTGGCAACACAGCTAGACACCCTTGAAAGCGGTATGTGGCTTTTTGAAGATGCAGATGATGTCACATTTAAAATCATTAAAAATAAACATTGGTTTGCCAATTAAATACTGGCTAATAAAAAAACGGTAGAAAACTCATAATCTAACTAAATTATCGTATTGCTTCCTTTTCAAGTTAATTTATGTTGTTTGAACTATTGTGAAATAGACTATTATCTGACTTTGCTCATCTAAATTGAATTTGCACTCTTGCTGGAAGAAAAAAGGTTTGAAAAACCTACCTCTCTTCGCCTTTTTCATTCATATATTCACTCTTGTAGAGGCCATACATGTCATCCCCTAATATTCCCTGGAAGTTAGCCGCAGTGAAGTTGTACATTTTTCCTTCTTCACATGGAGCCTCGGTTTGCAGTACCAAATAATCATTAGGAAGATAAAAAAAACTATTGATGATCTTCTGTTCTGTACCATCCTCTTCGAAGATAGTGAAGCCATTGTCCGTATAGTTCAGTTCTCTAAGGAACATTTGTTAAAAGCATATGAAAATAGAACTTATAACTTTGGAAGCATTCATGTTGCAGAACGAATTCTCATTTTATCCAAATTTTTTTTCTCTCTATTCCATATATATTGGACACCGAAATTTTTGGATAAAAATATTTGCAATCGCGTCATAACAACGAGAAGTGCCCGGCGTCATTTTTTGCTGCAATTGACTTCGAAAGACTGCGAGCAGATTACAAGTTAAATAATTCGAAAGTTTCTCATTACAATTTTCAGAAAGATATCGGTCCACACCATGGCAAACATACCGGTGCATGCCAGGGACCAGTGTGAACGCATACCGCATGTGATAAATGTGTTTCAGTTAATAGGATAAACACTTCAAAGTATTATCACCTTACCGAGTCATTGTCAAATATTTGCATCAGTGGTATGTTTGGCATATCAGTGCTTGACACGTTATTAATGCAAACAAACACACTTATTGTTTTACTACATGTCCATGAAGTTGCACGAGTGACGTCCGTACGTTCTGATGCCGAGGCAATGATTTAACATAATTTGTAGGTAAGTAGAACTTCACGAAGCTGACGTTGAAGAAGGTTTAAAGCATTTTGGTCAACATTTTGGACGATATGTTGTGGATCACGGACGCATATTCCTAACTTAGCGCGGTTGCGTAGCACAGGAGGTCAAGAAAAGAATTTTGTCAAATTTGCGGTCTAAAAACGTTTCTGCGTACCTCCGCAAACAGGCCCGTGATTACATGTCCAGAACCCTAGAAATGCTTTTCAGTCAAGAATGGGAAACACCGAAACCTTTAACTGTTAAATTTTGACAAAAAACTTTGTTTTGTGCAAAAGTGCAACTAATCTGTTTTGATGCCACGCGAAGGAGACCACAGACCTGAATCAAATGTTGCAAACCTTCGTTTTACAAATAAATATTGATAGATATCGCCATCCTATTGTCTTTGTTTTCAAATACGTTTATATAAATTCGCTGTGATCCTTCTTTCAACAAGTAAAATAAAAGGTATTCAACTAAGTGAGTAGAGAAGTGCACCAATTAAAACAATCCAATTTAATTTCCTTCCTCCAAAAGGTAACCTCGCTGCAGTAGTCAGATCAATGGAGAACACACCTGATCCCTGCAATCCCTGCATGAAAAACCGCATCTCGTCTAATGGGATGATGATGCTGTTGTGGCTGATGCTACTTACACTGAATGCAAAACGACGTAATCAGTAGAGACACTACAAAGGTATCGAACTGATGATGATCCATAAAACAGGTAGGCGTTGTATTCGTTGTTGAAGTCGAAGTCAGGCCGAAGGTCAACCACATAATGCCCCGGTATCAGAGATGGTGGCAAACGATTGTTTGTCCAAATTCCCTCATCCTGATAAATACTTGCCATTAGTAAGCATAAGGTTTCTCATTTTTTAAATTAGACATTTGGAAAATGGGTTCGCATAACACACGCTTAATGGCAAAATTGAATGCACTTAGAGCACGGAATACTTGGACGATGTGTTAACCATATTTGAACTAAATAGGTAAAATTCATTTGCATTAACGTGCAGAGCACACTTAATTTCTGCAAAGCAAATCGAGCAACGATTTTGTAGAATAATGCCTATGAATTGAGGTTGCAAATGTTTTTTCCACAACCCTCCACTTACGCGATCACTTTAGGCAAATGCAGAATTATAACGTGAAACAGATATCACAGTCAGTTGCTTCATGTATGATGCCATCAGGATCGCTCTTTTGCTTAGGCTGCATAGGTTAATTATGATTATAAATATCGTTTTTAATTATAGCGAAAGCTACGTGTGTGTGGTTCGGAAATCAGTAACAATTTTGTTTGCAAAATCGTACCGTGATTATTGGAAAAATCGTCTTGGACCAAACATGAATCATGTTTGCATTATATTTCGATATACGCTGATTCACCAATAAACTCAATGGAAATGTATCAGGTTACTGCTCCATCAGAAATAGAATAAATGCCAACATGATGGCATTTGGACTGAACATGAAAAGCAAAGTTTTGGGCTGAACATAACAAACAAAGTTTTTTTTATTCATACCTGAATTAGCTTCTGTTTGTTAATGTGTATGTTATGTTTGTTACTGCGCATATGAAGTCCTTATTCTGTTTGTTGGACAAGGACTGAAGATGCGTAGTTTTACGTGAAGTCGATTTAGTATTAAAAAATGCGGATCGATTCCTTGTTTGTCCCATTGTGGCGAGAACGTCCTTGCTTATATACACTTTTGTATGTATATACATCATTTACAGTTTTCCTACTTGATGTGTTATCGATGCCCACACCCAACAATACTTCCCCCACTTGCATTTACCGGTCGCAAGCATCTCACCGATGGAGCTGTTGTGGCATCCGACCCATGCGTCGTCTCCTGTATTACTGTTGTGATCGGATCTCCAGCAACATGCGTTGTACCCCCGTCGGCTGTTGTCACCAGTTCTCCAGTAATAAGACCGACAGTGGTGGTTGTCTTCGGTGGTTTAGTGGGAACGGTGGAAGAGTCTGGCGGTTGGCAAATTTCAGTTTGGCAAGTAGGCCGACCAACAAGTCCAACGAGCAAGCCTGAGTTATTAAAAAATACACGTTTTTGATAAAAAAACAAGGCAGTTGCGATGTGAAATATATACATGCAGGTACGACTGATAAAATTCATTGCTTTGCGAAGACTTTACTGCAAATGTAATATTACACAAATATATTTGTTTTCATTTTAGCGTTTTGGATTTTTTCGAATGTATTAGCAAGCAACTAACTCACCGACCAGAAGAACTGATCCGACGTAGACGAATACGATTCCAAACATAGCGCCATTGCTGAGATAGAAACCCTTCTTTTTAGAACCCCCATCATCAAATGACATTTCCTCAGTCCCCATTACGTAAAGATGGCAGGTATAAGAACCCTACAATATTACCACTCGTTGGTGAAGCCTGCACACAGTTAGCAGCAACGAAAAATTTTACAGGTATTATCTCATTTTTGAATATTAAACAGAAAACATATGAATTTATGTTTGTCATTCTTTCTTTATTTTTACAAACGCACACCATCTATAGAAAGAATTCCTTTCACAACCAGGAATCAAACACTATGATTTTATTAGAATGTGTAATTTGTGAACAGAATATGCATCATCAGCTCTCATTCACTAATAGTTAGATATCAAATCAGGCCAAAAACATTATCACACTATTATTGTGAATTGCATCGCATGAAGAAGTTACTTAAGGAAGCTCAACGTTTGCTAACAGGTCTTATTACTAAGTGTTCGTTTGAAACAGTTTATGATGTTTTTGTGCTAACAACATTTCGCGAAATAACAAGTGCATCGGTTAGACTAATCTTGCGAAACGCTATAGTGCTAATGCTAGTGTGCAGATGTAATCTCCATGTGGCAAAAACTAAATTCAAAGATTTCAATATCGAACGTCCTCAACATTCACTGAAGACGAGAGTTATTAAAACGTTTGCGGTATCTATACCACAAACATGCAAATAAACATTATGCCACGAACTTGGGGTATGTTTATTGTCAGGTTTTACTGGAACAAGTCATTTGAACTCTAACGTTTAAACTCACTTCTGATTACTTTCTACAAAATCAGCCACACGGTTTTCATCAACCTGCAACGCCTGCAGAAATTCAAACATTTGCAGGTAAATGCCCTAGCTACGTAAAAGATCGAAATGCTCATCTCCTGACTTCTTTTCTCATTTATTCCAGTAGACAGTTAAAGCCAAATACTTTCGCAAAGTATGCCGTGCCCTAGAAGGTGAAACAACATTTTTACAAGCATGCAAATTGCTTGATCTCTTTAAATCCTCAGCAGATCTCGTCAACAACAGATTGAATTTATCTTGCTGATATAGTTTTGCAAAACCTACTTCACTCTTTGAATCAATTTCTTTTCCACTTTGCACGTGATAATGGTGCCACGTTTTTAACGAAACATTATTTTCCGCATCCCGTGATTTTTCATGAATCATCGCCTGGCACGTCCCCATCACGAGCATGCTGGCACATAGAAGTTGCTTGTTAAAGATCATTGCACATATTCGTGGTCATTTGCTTGCTCGACATACCCTCTGTATCGATTCACGCTTAAACAAGCAATGCTGTTTGCACCGTGACAGTTGAACAAGCAAGGTTTATCTGAAAATGTTTGCTTCCAGTTTTAGTTGGACCTTGAAAAACATTATTGCATGAAGACTCTTTTACACCTGATGTTTAAGACTGTCCAGACTGAACGTATGCTTGCCACAACTTATTTTTTCTGCCATTTTCAACTTGTGTTAATATTTTAGACACAAAACGTTGATATTTGGAAGATGCAAAAAAAGGAAATGTAATGAGAAAGCGATAGGCAAACAGTTCTAACTATGGAAAAATGATTATTATCGAAACCTTTTTTTTCTCAAATAAGACTGAAATCCTTGAGCTGCGTTCTTCCAAAATGGCTTGGTGGAAACGTTGCTCAAAACACGAAGTGTTAACTCTTTATATGGGTGTTTTTCTTAACTTCCTCCAAGCAGGGCCTCCGAGAGAACTTTTAACCAGGGGGTACGAAGACCAATACCAGACATCTAGCTTTGGAGCCCTCGTGCAAGCCTGTATAAAAGCAGTGAACAACAGGTTCTGAATTATTTTATGTTGGTGGCGAAAACATGAAAAATCAATGAAGGCGATTACACACAGAAGAGAGCAGAATTTGAAACAAATGAAACTTGTTCCACACTTCCATTATTATAATGATGTTATTAACCGAGTTCAGGAGAATATCTACTGATGACTTTTATTGTGTATTTATGTCCTGGGACTGAGAAATTGGTTTATATTTATGGGTGCCTCATCAGGCTCCTTGAAGCTGCTGAGCACCTCATTGCCGTCATAACTGAATTGCGGTAATTAAGTAAATCCCTCCGCAGAGCCAAGTAAAGTGGGTAACTAATTTTGTGGGAATTTTGCCCGAAATCTCTAAAACTTGCCCGAAAAAAACTTCATACAAAAGTGACCTCCAAAAAAACTGCAATTTCTTTCAGGTCAATTCGGGCGCCATTTTTTTCATATCAAAGCATGTTGGGTGCCATTTTGCTCAGATTTTCAGGGAGTTTGTGAATGTTCTCAGATATGTTGCCCGGATTTTATGGGATTTTGCACCATTTTCACCAAATCAAAATTTTTGGGGGTGATGTTGCATCCCCTGCACCCGCGCCTCCTACACCAGTGTTGGTGACCATGGCCCAAGTGCCTTCCCTGGCTACTCTCATGGTGGTGGTAGGTGCTATATCTAGATACCTAGCACTTAGGACTGCAGTCACTATGAAAACACATTAATTCTGCGACTTGGGCTTAAATAGACAAAATTATGTTAAAAAATTGTGATAATCATTTCAAACTTGGTCAGTTCCGAATTAAAATGCACTGCTACTGAAAAACCACAAGATCTTTTGGTACATACTAGCAGTGGCAACCAGGCGTGTGGCCAGAAATGTTAATTGTGGGGCACACAACAACCGAGTTTTGACACTTAAACAATTTAATGATCCTTGTTTTTTAGCGTCATTTATGAAATGACATGTTTCTGGCGTATTCTCCTGTACAATTGTGTTCAGATTTAAGCTGACAAATAAAAATTCTGCTTTCATTGAATTGACAAGTTTTCAAAGTTTTGATAGTGAAGTTTCAAGCTTCTACTTTGGATCAATGCTACCATTTGCTCATAAACCTTTCCTGCAAAAGCCCTAGCAAACCTCTCAATGTTATACTGTAAGTGCACGATCTGCTCTATGCTTTTTGCAGACAATGTTGCAGTTGAGTAAGAAGTCATGGTGACCGCCATTGCGATTGCGCTTCTTGTAGGCCTACTGTATTTATACCAGGGGTCTCAAACTCAACTTGCTCCGTGCGCCACATGAGGACTTATAAGGTAACCTGCAGGCCGCATTATAACGCTGACTCAACAACGGCGGTACCTGAACTTACTAGAAAGAGCTTTTGCATCTTTATTTCCTGCGAAAGGTATCATGAATTACAGACAAATCATTTCTAGCCGTCTCTACGTTCGCATTAATCTTTTGCAGCCGTCTAAGGAACTTGTTTACTCGCTAAGCGAGCACATTTGAACACCGGTGAATGAACTAAATAAGGAAAATGTTATTCATTTCATTCATTTTTGTGCCCGTTTTTCCTCTAGCGAGGGTCGCGGCGGCAGCAGCCCTAGCAGGACTCGAATTACCTCCCGGTCAGCTGTAATTTCAGGTACAGTAGTTCTGCTCCACACCGAGACGAGAACAAGCAAGGTCGAGTTCTGCTCCACCCCAAGACGAGACCACGTAAGGTCGAAGATGTACAGTATTCACTACACCTAGGCCTTGGATGACCTCCAAAATTTGCCCTCGGTCCTCTCTTGACAGCAAACTTAATTTTTCCTCTTGTACATACTCCCGTGATTTTTACACTTGAACTTTTCTCTCTTTGTGTGTGTGTGATTTGTTTTTTCTGTGTCGCTGCTGGTGTTCTTTTGTTTTGCAGGAGCAGAGACAGCGCGTTAGACTCA
>JGI24158J21664_10007485_pt1 | contig 14505 bp, 7 predicted proteins | sample Ectturendosymbi3_FD_21664 | JGI IMG/M metagenome (IMG submission 21664) | reverse complement strand
TTGTCGAAGACGCTTATTGAAGTTTGTGGGCTCAAATCTCACGCCAGCCGAAGCTTTTTTCTGGTGTTCATTGTTACCTGTGTTAAGTTACTTAACAGCCATGTGTGAAGAAATTTTTTCAGTGAAAGAATGAAATCGTAAAATGAAAATCAAGCAGAGGAAACGTACAGCAGTCATAAAAAAATTTGCGTAATGCGTATATCAGTGACCAGAAAACAAGGTCAGTTTATTTTAAATTGAGGCCCTTAGTTCCGCCACTGCCGAATAATGTTTATACATTTTTTATTTTTAGGGTCTGAGGTGGGGAGCATGGCACAGTGCCCCCCCTCCGTACGCTAGTGTCTATGCTATAGGCCAGGGGCATTCAAACGTTTTTGTCCAATGGCCACCTAAGCTATTACACAACAGTTTAAGGGCCGGACATTATGTAACTTGTTTGCTTCAGGATACATTTAAATTCTACCAAATCAATAAGCGTTTCATTCAAATATATTTTTTATCATTGTCAAAATGTGTTCGCGGTCCGGATTTGGGCCGCGCGCCGTAGTTTGGAGACTCCTGCTATAGGCTGATGGTAAACAGCATGAAGACAAGTTTTGCAAAGCAAAGTATTGTCGCAACATCCTCAGCTAACCATGAAGTAAGCCTAATGTAGGCGCGTTTTTCTAAGTAAACTCATGAGAGCCTGTTCTAACCGATTTAACTAACACACAGAATTGTAGATCTTCAACAAGCAATCTCTGTTTACGGGCAATCTAGTTGGAAGCAACCAACCGTAGGATCAATAGTGACATTATTGCTTTTCGTCGGAGTTCTGCAGTTTCTGGCGGTCTTGTGCTGTTGCGAGTTTTTTGTTGTCAGTGGAAGATTGAACAACAAGTAGCCTGCGTACTGTTCTTAGTGCTGTTCTTTCTCTTTCATTCTTTTCCTGTAACCACTTTCATACGGACGGCCTGCATCTCTCTCATGCCCATCAATGTTTCTCAGTATCAAGCCTTTCACACAGCACTTTTTTGCTTGATGTTCAATCTTGCACTGACGAAACGCTCACAACAACGCAAGACCGCCAGACACTGTACACCTCAAATGAAAAACAGGAACGTAAGTCTTAAATTGCGTAGCAAACAATATTATCGTAATATTCTTACTCTACTGATAAGATTCTAGATAGACATTTGCATTTCCGCTCGTTTCCAAGTAAATGGTGCAGTTTTGCCTTTGCGCAGTTTCCCAAACTTTAACTTAATAAAGGAGTTGTCATAGGAAGGAGTTGCACGGGGTCCCAAAAGCGCGGGGCCCTAGGCCATGGCCTATGCATAAACCCGTCACTGACTACACCCCTGGTTTCACTGCGTTTTTTATGTCTGGCGAAAGTTTGATAGTTGTTTGGTGGCAGTGGCAATAGTTTGGAGTTGGCGAAATTCCGCTCGAAAAATTGAGAAGTTGGTGACAGAAAAACATCCGACTGTGGTCTGTGCTTATGCCTCCAGCTAAACCGCACTCTCCTGCGAAAAAGTAAAATTGGCGTTGTGACTTGTTGCTTTCCTTTGGTGAAGTATGCTGTCTTTGGTCACTAGTAGTACTTATAACTTCTTTGTGCTGTTTCTCTCTGAGGGATTGTCAGTGTAAAGAAGAGCTTTCGGAAACTAAAGCCTTCGTATGGGGGTCCAGGTCTGACTGTAGCAACTAGCAACGTATAGCTGTGAATTGTATAGTTAATTATTTTCTGACAGCGATGTAAGAATTAAAATGACCGTTTCACGTGAATATGTTACCTTGACCCATAATAAAGTCATTTTGCAAAATAACGGCCAATTTCGTGATACAAAACCGACAACCACTGATAGTAGAACGAAAATGGCATGCAATAAGGGTCATTCAGCTCATTGATTCAACATTACCTAGATGACTTGATCTTAAGTTGGCGACGAGCCTTTAATTATACATTACAACCTCTGGTCTAATTGCAGAGTACAGCAAAAAATTATGAGATCTGATAAAAAAACACAGTAGGGATCATAGCAAAAATGATTGTGTTAAATATACAGAAGCTTTATAATCTTTCATAACAGAAGTTTACTTTTTTGAATAAGATCTTTTTCCCACAAATTTCCAAGAATATTTTGCTTCGTTAAAAAATCCATGCTTATTCAACTAAACTTGCTGCACAATTTCAATCAATTCCAACCAGATTTAGATTTCAAGGATTGTTCTCACATCACCTATGGCGCCCCTAGCGTCCACGAGTAAACTGGTGCATCGACCCGCTAAACAGCAACAAACCGGTGCTTCTACACAGGTACCAAGAACTATCAGTATAAGCGTACGGGACGGAGGGTCGAGCAGCGGCTGCCAGCTAGCAGTGTATAAAATATGAGCATCAGAGGAATCAGGGAAGTGTCGTTAAAAGTTTCATAAAGAAAACGATTTCAGGGAGAGCGTCAAAATCGTCGCTAGTGGGGACCGTAGTGGCGGATCTGCCCATTTAGAATCCGTGCCCCTCTGCTGGAAATGGGTAATGCCTGTTTTTCTCTAAACAGGTCTTGGTTGATTCCCTCATAAACCAAGACCTGTCAAAGTGCCTATAAATGGCGATTTGGTTTTTGAGGGCAAAAGAAAGTCAGAGAATAGAGTAATGTGAGTTGAGCAACAAAACAACGAGTATCAGTTGCGAATTAAAATGACTGACAGTTGAACATAATCGATTTTCAGAAAAATGTCTACGATCAGTAGACGGCAAGGTGGTGCGCCTTTTATGCTTTTGGGGGGCTTAGACTGGCAAACTGTTTCAGGTGCAGGAAACACGCTTTCTGGTACGCAAAAAAGTGAACTTTTTGTTCTTCACGTGTGGTTTGGAGAATTTCTATAAAGTAAAACATGCAGAAGGCCTAGAATACATTTAGAATTAGTCAATTGCATAGGCTAGCTGTTGGGCACATTCCGGGCTTGGCGTCAGAAATTTTTGTACCAACTTTAGGGTGATCCAAAGGCGTGTGATTTTATAAGAATCCCGAGTAATTCAAGCTGACGATTCATTCACTCGAATATTTTTGTCACTCAACTCTACCATAGACAATGACTCGACATGAAAACAATTCAACTGACTCGGACTCGAGAGGCTTGTTGCTCGACTCTTGACTCTAAGAACGTGACGCGGTCACCTCACTGGGCTCTATACTGATGCACTCAGCGGTAAAAAAATAAACAAAGTTGCACAACGTCCGTCTTACCATGTTGTCGTAATGTACTGCTGAAAATGAAATCATAGCTTCCGCTTGGGTGCTCCCTGTGCGACGTAGGAAATCCTTTTCCATAAGCAAGCAAGTCTTTGTACAAAGAGCCCATGGGTAACTTGGATTTCACCTGTGGTTGTTCAGCGGGTAGCACTCCGGATAGCTTCATCTGTATTTGATTAGAGTGAACAGCACTGGAGCAAAGCTAGTTCCATCGCTGGAGGGGAACATTCAGAAAAGTCTTAGCATCATTTTTAAACGTCAGTCTGTTACAAAAGATATTCTCAATATCACATCTTACTCGTAAGTACATCATTCACGTCTACACCGTTAGCGGAAGGTTTACATCATTATGAACCCACTCAAAGCCATAATACAAGGCTTAACATTACAGATCCACTTTCATTTCGTATTAAAATCAAAGCAATGGTGCTAGAGTGTCAATGCCTTGTGAATTAATGCGACTGTCGAAACCATACTGCAACCTTAATCAGAGGCAAATATGAATTCTTAATTGAAATATTTCAATTGCAAATCGTCGTCAAGTCTACTTAGTTGATAGAGGAAAACATCTGATGAAAGAGGAATGGGGCTATTTTTTACGATAAAACAGTTAACCACACGTAAGGTAAGAAAGCAACAAACAACAATTACTTAGCGCATTTTCTACTCAATCTATTGCACAAAAGTAAAACAAGATCACTGTTAAAATTAGTTACGGCTTTTTAGGTTTCAAGGAAAAAAAACATGGGCTTAACCACCAGAGTGGAACAACCTAGCTTCCTGTTAATTAGTAAGAAAAAAGAGCAACCAGAAATATCCAAGTTTTCTTTCAAACAAACAATTTTGCGATCTTTTTATCTTAGAAACTGACTGCATCTGTCAACTTTCAGTAACGATCCTCTGTTTGTAAAGTCGCTGACGCCTTAGGCCCTAGTGTCAAACTGAACACAAATTTTTACATCAACACCATTGAGGTAAACATCTCAAAAACGCAAGAAATGTGTGATATTTGTACGATGACAACAAAAGACTGGAATAACCAGCCAGTGCTGTTGCAGAAACGGAACGCAAACGCGAGAAACGAAAGATACCATCAGGATGCGTACTGAAACTTTTAGACGAGTTTTGAGGTCTGAGTCTGAAACCTCTCACTTCGCAGATTCAGGTGGTCGGGCTCAGTTGGCCGCGACTCCTTTCCATTTTACAGAGGAATCGTGCAACTGCCATCGCGCAAAAACAGTACTAGAATACAGGCAGGCGTGCGCCGAGGCACTTGACGATACGCACGCAGCTACTCATCGGGAAGTGGATCGATACTGGTCACCACATATTGCGTTCTCGTGATACGGTGTTATGGTGAGTGAGCGGCGGCCCAGAACAATTGTAAGGTCATATCTGGTAAACATCTACAAACTGCAAACGCCGATGCGGATGGCCTTAAATACGCATCGATTAAATACTAATTTTGCAGTTTTCGCGCAGATGTAAAACCTAATCTATATATGATTGGATGGATTTTGTAAAAGCAGCAAATCTGCAAAAAATAAAAATAATCGATTTGCTGAAAAACTTTTTTGCAATCTGCTTTCAAAGCTTTTCAGTTAAATTGTAATAAATCATTGAAAATACTTAAAAAGGTTGTTGCTAAACGGAAACAAAACAACGGAGTTTTTACATGTGTAGCTCTCAACATTTTTGATTGATTTGGAAAAACAAATGGAAAAGGCTTAAGGTATTTCATACCTAATATGTGAAATGCTATTGCCAATGACAAGGTAGCACGAACACTTTGCTTGGTGTTAAGTATTCACATAGCATGAGCTGTAAAAATTTCGGCAGGATTCGAAACAATAGGACCACGTCCACAACATACAGACCCTTGTAAATCTTTGCGCAGAGTCAGTGTTTGAATTTTTTGCATGTTAATTGAAGTGAAACCTTTCAAGGATGGTTTTGTACATTTCAACTGTGCAAGTTTCTTGATACTGTTGTATATAGAAAAAAAACATCAGTACAAAATAGTCTACTGAAAGGAATCCTTTCCCAGCAAAGAATCAGACACTTTGATCTTACAGAGCATGCATTTCGCCTACTACGTAAGCATCATCAACTCTTTATTAAAATAGAATTAGCTGAAATACGTCGAAATGCCAAACATTTTCTACCCAAGTAACCAGCAGAGCATATTCAGTATGTTTCAACGGAATTGCTAGTTGTACAGAAGTGTCATTATTTTTTTTTTTAGTTTTTTCTGCGCGGTGCTGCGCAAGGTTTTAAAGAGTCTCTCGAAACTTTATGTTGTGTTGCCTCATGTCCACAACACAACGCTTTACACCCAAAATCTGGCAAAAGGTAATACTCTACTCTTGGTCTTACAGTTAAAAAAAGCAATGACGGGCATCACTATGCAAAAAGTTGAAAACCACGGCTTAGACCAGGGTTTTCCAAATGCTTGTGGCACGGACCCACAATATTTTATGTCACATCAATTTTTCCGCTTAACCAGCGCTGAAGGATAATACAAAATGGAAAATAAATGACACTGAATAATGTTTTAGTGTTCAAAACAACTTTTTTACTGCGAATTTTAAAACGGTGCAACAACGCAGATTTACTTTCGCAAAAGCTTGCGAAATCGTTCCAATTACAAGTCACCGTATGTGTTCGACTTTTTTCTTTTTCATTGTATCTTGGCGGACCCCCACTTCAGTCATCATGGAGCTCTAGTGATTCACGGACCACAGTTTCGGAAATCCTGGATCAGAGTTGTAAGTCGGGCCGGGTTTAGGCTTCAGTTTACCAAAATGTTTCGGGCATGCATACAAAATTTTTTTCGCAACCACGAACACTTTTGTCACTAGTTGCTGTTGAAACAACCGAGTTGATTAAATCTACTATAAAAACGATTAGTTGTGAATTATTTAGTCATATCAACTTTGCTACACCACCAATATCCCGCAGTTGCGCATATCTTGAGTCATTCGGTAAATTTGGCTTTCCAGCCAAAAACGGGCTTCAAATATAAAAGTCGGGTTCGGGCCGGGTTCGGGCTTCAAAATGAGGCCCGTTAACACCTGTGCACTGGAATGGATTACAGAGAAATTTGGTGCCTTATTATAGTGACGCGGTGTCGGAATTATGTTTTAAGTGCATGTGTCTGCTTTTGTTGATTTTGTTTAACTGTATTATTACAGGACTGTCACATAGCATGAGATTCTTAGCTGAGACCAAATATTAAGTGCAAACGCTTAAGACTGGAAAATACCATTTGTTTTATTAGAAAGATTTGTGTGAATAATTCCTCAACAAATCTCCTCCGTACATGGAGAAGATCAGGGAGTAGTTAGTTGTAGTGGCTGGGAGTCTGGGACCTTGACATCAACAGCATTAAACTTTGCTTCGACAGCTTTGAAACGAAGAAACCGTTGAAAAATTTTCATCAAGTCACCCGTATTGGACCGGGTGGCTGTTCAAGAGAACAATTGGCATGTGAAAAAGTTGCCAAGGAATCTTAGCCACAGTTCCGGCTTAATTGACTGCGCGAGTTTCCCAGGCAGTTCGCACTCGACAGCTTCACGTTGTGACGCTAGGGCACGCTAAGTTGACCCTCGAAACCCTCAACGTCATAAATGAGAGGAGATACGACCTAATCTGGCGATAGAGGCGTAGTTCCCTTCACAACCATTTGCGAGGAAGAGGACGTGCTAAAAAGACTTTGATTGGGTACATCACAACCGACACGTTTTTCACAATTCAGTCTACGGCAACACAGAGATGTTTTGACTGGAGTTCAATAAAATTTTGATTTTGCGGTACTAAACCCGTTAATTTTAACAAAATTTTGAACTTTTGAAGTACGAATACATGGCAATTTTAAGTGGATGCATGCAAGAAGATGAAAACAATGCCAAAGAGAATGATTCAAAAAAGTGATTTAGGCCTGCTGAACTTTGCAAAATGAAAATCTTGCTCCTGAAAACACAAATCTTACAGTTAAGAAAGCGCGAACCTGTCCAGCTAACAACGAAAAGTTAAAAGAAAATATCTTGTTCTTAAAGTTGAAACCCAATTGCACGAGGTCGTAACAACAAATAAGGTTTAAGAAAAGCGTAACGGCAATTTCAACACATAGAAAGTACGTAGGTACTGTATCACCACATCAGATCTAGACACTGTGAGAAGTGTGTCTTTTAATCAAGGTATGAAGTTTATCTTGCACGATGCCTAAAGTTTTCCCGAATTAGGTTCCAAACTTTTTTTTATCTTAAAAGCAACAAGAAAAACCATACTGTAGAGTTTTGAAAGCCAAAGTTATTTTTTTGCATTTTTTAGGCGAGGCAATGAACGTAGATTGGACAAGTAACAGTTTTTCACTTATCAGCTAATCATGTTCAACCAGAAGGCAGAAGGGGGGGGGGGGGCTAACGGGGCGACAGCCCCGGGAATTCAAGGCAGGGCTATCCAAAGAGTGAAATTAGATAAATTACATTTTATTAAAATGCTGTAACTGAATGGTTCTGCGTATCGTATGGCTACTATGACACATGCTGCATGGATCTGATGAGAAATTACCCGAGGGGCATGCTAGTGTATGGTAAGTGACCCCAAAGAGAGATGAAACACTGTCATCGTTATCTTGAGGCCTTTATACTCTATCTCTCTTCACCCCTTTGTACTGTAGTAGGCTGGACAAATCCTGCTAGCCTAATGTTAAGCTGCGATCTCTAGTTTTCTAAATATCTCTGGATTCTCTCCGGAGCATGAGTTCTTAAACTGGGGGCAACCCTCTTGGGTTGATGTGATTACTAGAATTTGGTAGGGGGCATACAATCAAGCAGTTGCCCCGGACATCACCAGGCCTCTGCACGCCCCTGAGAACAACTGTCCATGGGTTTGAACTTCAAATCTAACAAAACGGTGTCGGCAACAACGTGCATAGTGGGAAGCCTGTGTTACTTCTCCCAAGCGCCCTTAGAATTTCTTGCTGATGCAGTTTCAGATATTCAGAGAATATTACGACTTTTTCGACAAACAAGGCGTAGTTCGTTTGTTTAAAGATGGAGCGCCGACACTGGCGCTAGTCCCTGCCTGCGCTTGGCAATGTGTTATTCACGAGGACTCAACTATCTCTGCTTCTTGATATTGCAGGTGTGTTGATGGTATTAACAGTGTCGTCGTACATTCAATACTTTTTCGTAATAACTTCCACTTCTCAAGTTTTTAGTTGTTTTTTGCATTTTGCAAAAAAATATTATTAAGCGAGCATTGAATTGCAGGAAATTTACTTGTGAACTTCATTTTAAGTAATTTTTACAACATACAAATCCGAAATAACAAGTGAGCGGAAATGATATGTGGATACTGCAAAGTCAGCTTCTAAATTTGCATACCGGTTAAAGTACTTGTGAAAGATGTCTTAATGTCTTTGTTAGCTATAGGAATCTTTGGAAATTAAAAAAATAGCCTCATAAACTGAAAGAGCTCTATGTCAAGCTTACGCTTGAAAAGCCGTCTGAATCTCGAAACCAGGCATGGCAATCTCTTCTATTACATATGTTGATATCTTGACTGGCTTTAGGCCTGCCATGAAAATTATTGTTTTCAACCAGGGATGCACAACTTGCCTATTGCCGGCTGCAGTGAGACCAAGTTATTTTACTAACGGCCTCCATAACTCTTTATGACGTCACCATCCACACTTTTATGCTTTGTATCGCCTGTTTTTCTTCGGATTGCTTCCCTACACTGAACCTAGCTTAAGACCAGGAGCTGGAGGCGCTCGTCTACTTGACCCAGGGACCGAGTTTATGGTGGGGACGGGGAGGACACAATATTGTTTGTCCCCCCCCCAATATTTTGTGATAAAAATAATGTAGTAAATTTCTTGGTCACATTACTATTGGAAACCCTCAGCATAAAGCCAGGAATGAGTACGAAAAATAAGCATTATCACTGGATTATCTATAGACACAGTTAAGGGTGTACACCACTGGCGATTCTAGAATGAAAAAACTGGGGGGCCACTGCGGGGCCAAGGAAAAAAGTAGGGGGACCAACATAAATGTCTCTGCATGGTGATTTTCTGTTGTAATGAAGATTGATTTGCTATGATAAACCTATCAAACCCAACATAGGCTTGTGAATATTGTCCGAACAGTCGCCAGAAAGTCTTCAAATCGTTTAAAATTTTGCTTGCTGAAAGTTATCTGCTGTATATGTCAATCAAACGAACTTGAACGTGAAATAAGCAAAAAACTGGGGGGAGGCAAGCAGGGGCCAGCCAAAAATCTTGGGGCCACGGCCCACCTAGCCCCCCTTAGAACCGCCGCTGGCGTACACAAGGAGGTTTTGGAGTTAACCCCCCTTAAGCTTAATATTTTACAAAAACTTTGGTTGCTCTAACAAAAACTTTGGTTGCTCTGAGGATGCTCTAAAGCACCTATGTCCAACCCAAATGGCTTACTGAACCAAAATTATGTCACTATCTTAACCAGGGCCGCACATTGAGTGACATACGAGTATTAATGAGGGCCGCACGTTTAATGGCTTACTGTGATCTTAGCAAACTATATTTAGCTTAAGCTAATGTGCTGAAAGCGTTCGAATCCTAATTGCAATGGTAACAGACGTGAGTGGCACTGAGGACCACCTGCATCAAAAATATCAAATTCAAGATTATCAAAATAAAGACAGGTTGTCAGTATACTTTTACTACAGCGAAAAGTATACTTTACTACAGCGGGTATCCTTTTTACTTTTACTACAGTGGACCGCCCAGCGGCCCGCATGTGGACATACCGGCACTAAAGCGGACTGCGCTTTCATCAACAGCTTTGCCAAGTAACCAAGATACATGCGCGATGTACACTTGCCATCCAAAGCTTATAGTCACGGTATACGGAGCCCCACCATAAGTACTTTTTTGGAGGCAAAGTAGGCAACTTTATTGAAGTGTTTGTATAAACAGCGAAGAGAAAACTTTAGAGGCTCATAATTTTACCTGGGAAGTTTGACTTATTTGGAAGGTTTACCCGTAATGCGTTGTGGGCGCAGGTTTAACCTACCGTAATATCCGAATTATATTGGCGCCTATTTTTCTACTGCAAGTTTTTTTAGTGTACGCAACGCGCCAGATATTGGTGTTTTTGTTTAAACAAGTAGTGTCGACTGTCGAGAAAGCTGCAGAATTCAGCAATTATTACTTAAAAAGACTTAATTTCTTGTTACTGCCGCACCATAAACTGAACAATTCTGCAACGCATAAAAATGCTCCGAATGTCATATATATGAGACTCGAGTTAGCAACATGAGGTTGGTGGTCGGCTCAAGCACGCGAAGTTACGTGGTGAACCTGAAGTTGTTAAAGATTTAAAATGCCTTGTAACACGAAAAGTGATGTGACAATAAAAGTGAGATGGAACATCAAGAACATCGCGGCAAAGAAAAAATGCTTAAAAAGAAAAAATAGAAATTTTGAGGCATTCCGAATTTTTCCTCCGACTTCCACCTCTGTTACAACTAGGCATACCGTATTTTTATGATTGAAAACCGGGACGCTTCAGAACGAGTCTTATCAGATAAATGTGGTTCATATCTTTCTTGGAGTATGTAGCTATTTTGGATTCGTGTAGTTAAGACACGAAGAAAAACTAAAATAATACATTTTACTATGAAATAAAACAATGTTCAAGCATTTGTGATGGCTGACTGAAGGCCCAACCGGGACTTTTTGGTTGGCTGACCGGGATATCGGGACAAAGCCTTTAAACCGGGACTGTCCCGGTTGAAACGGGACATATGGTAGCCTATACATCAGACCTGCCCAACCTTTTTAGCGTTGCGGGCCACTTTCACAAGAGGAAATTTATTGCGGGCCACAAACGTTTTTGTGACGTAACAATAAGCTATTGTGACGTAACAAATCCCTTGATTTTGATAAGTTTTATGCGATAACACGAGGTGATAATGAATCCTATAGTTGCATGCAGTGTTGCCAGCTTGTACGGATGTAAACCAAATCTGAAAAATTTACATACTTTCGAAGCGTTTGTTATACAAGTTTTTGGGTGGTAGGCATAACAGAAACATCAGGTATAATTTTGGTGTGTTTTGATGGCAAATATAGCCTACTTGAGCCTATAAAAAATACTAAAAAATTTAAAAGTCTGCTTACGAGCTTATTACATCGCGGGCCACTTAAAACAACATCAGGGGCCGCGGTTTGGGCAGCCTTGGTATACATAGTTACAACACAAAAACCAGCAAATCAAAAATTCCACGCTAGTATTGATTGTATTGATTTGCGATTCACTGGAGAACCTTGCGATTGACTGAAGAACTAGTCAACACGAGTTCTTCAGATTCTATTTGGATAAGAACTGATGATCCTTCCTGTAGGCGAAATATATACTCAGCAAGGTCTCAGCGTCTGATTCTTTGCTGGGAAAGGATTCGTTTCGACAGACAGCGACTTCTTCGTTTTTTGAAATTGAGTCAAACGACAGTGATTGGAAGAGTTGTAAGTGCAATACTGTCTGCAGCCTCGTACTTATGTGTTCTCAATACGCTGCTTGAAAGCCTACTGGTTCCTTGCAACTCATATACTGTGTTGTTTCAAAGGGAGGAAATTTAGAAAGAGGTATAGCTCTGGCATTGTTCCTCCAACCGTTTTAGGAGGGTGGAAACAAAATAGAAGTTGTCTAACCTAAAATGCTTTCCATTCAAGCACTCCTGCATAGTTAGTTATTTTTGTCATTTGTTTTTGAAACGCCATTTTTTTGTTGCCCTAAATCTGATCTATGTGTCCATCTACCTTTCCCTTATGCAAGCGGTCTTCGCTTTCACAACCAGGGGTGGCATTATGCAAGACTTAATGTGTCTTGTTTGTGACTTTATATGCAGAAAAAAAAACAAACTTTTACAACAAAATTAATACACCGGAGGTGTTTGAGTTTGTTTTTTCTAGTCTAGGCAACAATCCACCAGCTTATGGAAATTTATTGTATGGTGAGCTTCAACCATCGTGCTTCAATATCGTTTATAAATCAATACATACGGACAGTTTGAGAAAATACCAATCCATCCCGCTCATATTCTTCCCACACGAAGTTTCAACGGGTTTTATTGACTCTACTCTGGCGTAACAATATCCTGTGAGAAATTTCTCCTCGCTTTCAAAGTGGTATTATGTCTGAACAACTGCTTAGACGTGCCCGATGTCAACGCTCACATTGGTTCGCTAGCTCTGAATGTAAACCTAGTATAGTGGATAAATTAGTGCTCCCCTTTGCATTCTTACTGCGTGTTTTCAGGCAAATTTCGATTCGTGATTCAATGCAACGTACTTGGTTGCGAACAGTCCAACATTTGATATGATAGCCTGCTAATACATATCACGACAATTGGTCGCTGTTTCCGGTCCTGTTAACGCTGTGCACGAGTCGCTCCTGCGAACGCTCAGCGCCGTTGTTCACCTTTAGTCTATGCCTGAGCGTTTAACCTTACGTTGTTCTGACTTCACATTCGAGTGCAGTGAACAGTTTGTTGTATATCTGAATAAAATCAAAGGAGGCAATCAAACTTAGAGTGCTACTGGAGAGTTATTAACGGACAAAGTGGTACCGAAGACCCCCTTCATTCGGTTCCCAACATACGATGCCCTACACTAGCATTGTACTTCGGCTGGCAAGTAGCGTTAGACACCTATTGACACCTCGAATTTTGCGTGTTGCTGTCGCTCGATGCGCTGAATTGAAGCATCATCCCCACCTTCATTGACCTTTCTGCGGCTTCTTTCCGAACCTAACGGTACCTAGTTTTCAAAAACTGCTACAGCAGGAGTGCCAAGTGAAGCAGTTAATTTAGAAGAAAACAATTAAGTGCAACCTATACTGCTCCGAACGAACGACCAATATACATTATTCAGTAGCACGTTTGCTGCAGTTACAGTAGCCTACAGGACATAAAGTGAGGTTTCATGGTCTTACAGGCCCAGGGTGAAATCGCTCAAACCTATGCTCATTTAAACCACCAACACAGACTATTTGCAAAATTCACATTATAATGAAGTCTAACAAAAAAAGGAAATCACAGGAAACACGTCAAGAACTCTACGACACTGCACCGAATTGCTCATCACAAACAGTTCGTTTTTTCAAATTTAATGAACAAAAACCCTCATCTTTTCTTTTTTTGTGGAAACTTGGCACTGCTAACTACTCCGTACTAGTTTTCAGTAGTGCCTTTCCCTCCCATGATTGGTATGCGTTCATACGTATACTTAGACGCATTTCTTTTTTCGGAAACCTTGTACAATGCTGTCAGAAAATACGAGACCATCTGCCTTGTATTTATGATTCAGGTGAGTATTTACTTTAATATAGATATGTGCAAGTTTGAATCATCCCAAAAAGATGAAAGCAGAGCTCAGTCGGCTGATTCTTCGAAAGCTTATAGGAAACCTAGAGCTTTGAATTGTATTTACGATATTTATATTTTCGTGTTTTTCCAAGCATAGTTACTGTTGTGTCACAAAATATCATCACATATTATATATTTCTGAATGCATAATCTTGTACTCATTTCACTTTTTCTATTTTTGTCTGATTTGAGAGATCGCTACAGAGCCTGATTGCTCGATGCACGTGCTACTTCATTCAGTACAAAGAGCAGTATCAAATTGTGGCGAAATAATGCGGATAGACCAAGGCTAGAAAGAAGTTTTGCACTAGCTGTTTTCAGGATGCCTAAATGTCTTACACGTGAGCAAAGACATGTGGTTATTTATTTGTACCAATAACGAATACCAGAGCGAAAAATTGCATCAGCGGTGGGTTGCACTAAAACAGAGGTGAATGTAGCCATAAAGCGGCAGAAGGAATCCGGAAGTTTTTTCTCAGAGATCGGGTAGAGGAAGAAAGAGGAAGTTAACCGAACGCCAAGATCGAAGCTTGCTAAGGCTTTCTTTACCTAACCGCCGGTTTACAAACTCTGATCTTTGCAGAGTATGGCATTACAGCACAGGTACAAAAGTTGGACCTTTAACTATTCGAACAAAATGGCTGGAAAATGGATTGCGGGGATGCAAAATCTAGAAGAAATCAAAAGTGTCTTCCTCTTCGTCTTTTGAGCGAGTTGTTGAAACCACTGCTTTGCCGCACTAGATCTCCGGGCAGGTGTTGAGCAGCCATTCAATTGTCTCATCGTCCAGAACCGTCAGGCCATGCAGTCCATGGGGAGGTCGATGGATTGGACATTGGAGGACAACATG
>JGI24158J21664_10007484_pt1 | contig 14507 bp, 12 predicted proteins | sample Ectturendosymbi3_FD_21664 | JGI IMG/M metagenome (IMG submission 21664) | reverse complement strand
AAAAACATTTTCATAATGTCCTTGCGAGAAGGCACCGCAACAGACATTATGAAAAAATACTGGAGCTAAAGCAGGAGTGACATTTTCGTTTTTACCTGAGCCGGATAATAGCTTTTTTAATTAAAAGTTGCTCTGACGGGCTAATTTTTAGGTTGCTGTTATGGCTCTTTTCTCTTGGTTGAATTTTATTGTGAACGATTCAGTGCAGGCTGTTGGGAATGAGCGGGGATGCAAGTAATATCGTATACTGTGTCAGTGCCTGGGTTGTGGAGTCGGTGTCGGAGTCGCTGAGAGTCGGAGGTTTTGCGTGGAGTCGGATTCCTAACAACGCTAGGAGTCGGTGTCGGATTTTTTGTCCGACTCCGAAGTCCAATTCAATCATGTTTTACATCGAACTCCTAAGTTAGGAATCCCAACTCCTACCTATGTTGAAATAGTACAATTTCTTTTTAAACTTTCATAGAAACATATAATTCTTGCTGTGCACCACGATTTCCATTGATTAGTTGCTAGTTGCTACAAAATTGTTGACAGCCAAATTTCATTCACGTTATGTTAAGGTGTCGGAGTCGGGAGTCGGAGTTGGAAATTTTGAAAAGATCGGAGTCGGTGTCAAAGTCGGAAATTTTGGAAGGTTCGGAATTGTAGTTGGTCATTTTACCTCCGACTCCGCAACTCTGGTGCCATTGCATGTGTCTATTAAATTAGGAAAAACGTGTTACTTACGTGGGTTACTGGAAGTTTTGCCTCTTGAGTTCTATCTTGTTTCGTAAGCAGTAATCACAATTTGTTATTTTTAGTAAAATGCACAAGACAACAGCGTATGTATCTTTAAAATGTAACAACAGCTGTGCGGTTTCAGCCAAGCCATCAGAAATACAGTTTAAGCCAGGGTATCCTAAATACGCCCTTATTATCTTGCAAAGTTTATTATATATAGGACGTAACTTAATTGAGTGAATAAGTTGGTATGAAGTGTTTTCAATGTAAGGTGTTTTACTTGTGCAGGTTAATCAGTAGATTTAGGGCAGTAGGCTTTTCATTGTGATTGTGCCTGAAGTATTTTTGTGAGAGTGTCAAACGAAACTTTTTTTGGTGGGAACAGCTGCAGCATATGATTCTATATCTTGGTTAAGTTTCCGGATTGTAAATAAGAATCGGGGTGCAAATTTTCAAGGAGCTGGAGTTACTTTTGTTGGAGCAGGAGATTGAGCAGGAGTCAAAAGGTGACTCCGAGAGGGGGACATGCAAATATATGTTAAGTGCCCTGAGAGAGAGATGAAACATTGCTATAGTTATCTTAAGGCCTTACACCCTATCTATTTTCCACCTCTTTGCAGGCTGGCCAATTCCTGCAAGCCTCTTAATAATCTGCGACTTGTATTCCTCAAAATATCTCTCGATTTTCTCTAGTCTAGAACCTGGGTTCTAATTAAACTGGGGAGTGAAAGGTTCGCAAGGTGTGTGCGACTATGGAGCGCGACATGTTGTTGAAAAGTATTAAATGCATTGTTTTCATCATTAGTAAATTTATTATCATTTTACTATAAACACCATAATCAAAACAAAGCGGACAGTACAGTGAAGAGAATCCGAGACCTCTTAAACTTCCTTATTGAAAGTTAGATTTATGAGTAAAGAACGCTTGATGTTACGACGGTGTCTTGTCTGCTTCGCACGGATGAACGGAGTCACATTTTTTCGACTCCGACTCCGTTCCTGTTTCTGTCTTAAACTCCTGCTCCGACTCCGAAAACTTTTGAAACATCAACTCCGACTCCTGTTAACACTACGAAAACTTACAAGAAACTCATATCATAAAGATAATGTCTATTTTGCCTCATTGAAGCGAAAGCTATTTCGCCTTTTTTGTTTTATGGCTATGTTGCCTTTAGTCGGACACGATTGATTGAAGTGGTCATGTGAGATGTACGATACGGAAAGAGACACCAGGTTGGGGTTTAGGGTTATGATTTAACCTATGCTTCACGCAATATAGACAGTAAGCCACTAACAGCTTGCCAGCACCTAAATTATGGCCACATTTGTCCATGCATGTCATTATCAGACAGAGCCTTGCAAACGTTACGGCCAGCTAAATACGTCCTGCGTTCCAAACTTTTCATGCCACCACTTTAATCATGTACAGCTACTGGCAAAATAGCTGCAGAACGTTTTCCACATGAGGCAAAATAAACCCTGTTTATCAAATATACATTAATAGGATGGGTTCTACATGAAGTTATATAATGATAACTGTTGAAATTCAAGTTTAAGCTTAACAAGATATCTGACAAATATTGTAATTGAGCGTTAATTTCTAATCATTACAAAAGACTGATCGTAAATCTCCAGGGTCGACAACTGATAACCTGTTTCACAAATATTGATTTCTACTTAAACCATGTACTCGGACAAAACGTATAACTATGACTGCACCAAACTAAGCCATTAACATAAATGTAAAAGCAAACCCTGCTAAAATAATTAACAAGATGAACATTACACATAACGTACCATCCCTTTCGAGAGCAATAGAGCTGCAAAACATTTTAAGCTGCAACTATCAGTGCAAACTGTCAACTTTGTTCATGATAGCTCCAAAATGGGAGCAGAGGTTGACCTCTGCAAGTAGGGGCTAGACTGGAAATCTGCACGATGCGAATAAATCTTATGCTGTACTACTGTACATTACTTCTAACAATTAACATGTCAAATCTTATCACTAGCCTATAGGTCATTCTGGAACTCTGTTACATTCTTACAGTTTGTTTTGTTGACCATTGCTTTTTGTCATGTGTCTGCTTTTGTCCACATCATCAGTCCAGCATTGTCACGGTTGCTGCATGGATTCCTAAATTCTCGAACCGCACTGTCACTTACACACTGTATTTTGCATGAGCACAAACTTTTAAAACCATCATTAGCGGTGAAATGCTCGGTACTTCCACCCAGTGTCACACTACAGACGACGCTGGTCAGAAAACACGTTTCCATCAATTCAATTCTGCTTGACAACAAAAAAAACAGCATTATAGAAATTTTAAAAGCTGCTTTAAAAATTTTGATTGGCTTCTGGACAGACCTTTGATTCCGGCTCCTGCTCGAGCCTAAAACTTTGATTCCGACTCCAGCTCCCGTCCCGACCTAAAGTGCAAACTCCGGCACTCCTGCTCCGTGCTCATGTCTGCTGTTTGGTTTTATTTTTAGTGGCAATGCGAACTTCTCTTTCAATTGTAAAAAAGATCAAAATACAGTAATTTTATCAGAAAGAGCATCGCTCGGAGCTGTTAAAAGATTTTCTCCGTCGAGTACGATACGTTTCAAACATATTATGTGTTTCGAGCAGAGCGCCAGCGCACGTTCTGAAAACATATGTCACTCTTTTCGACACAAGTGCCATGGAAAAAAACTCTGTGACCTTCCACGTGCGTTTCATAACGATCAAGTGCACCGCCACTATTGCGTAACGTGGTGAGAGACTCGGAGAGCTTTTTTCTTTTCTTTATTCTCGCTTGAAGCGAAGTTTTTGTGGCGAAATTCTATTGCACGTGGCAGTGGCCACGACAGGTTGTTTGGATGTACCTGCGTTTCTCATATTCCTCAATACCACAATTTAGTAGGGGGCATACAATTAAGCTGTTGCCCCAGGCATCACCAGACCTCTGCACGTGTGCCAGTCTAATCTGACATAACATAAAATCAATCATTAGTGGCGCATGTTGTTGGTCATAGATCTAAACCAATGGTTTTCAACCTCGGGTCGCGATCCCCGTGGGGGTTGTTTGCCTTTTTTCTAAGGGCCGCGGAAGTTTCTGATCAAAAAGATTCATAATTGCTTCTCTATTCTATATTTCGTATGTGGAACCATTTTTGTCGCCGGCAAAATAACAGGATCATCTGGCAAAAATGATAGCCTACTTTCTCATTCAAAATTGCTTTAATGTGATTGTGACCATCACAAAGTTTTGAGTGTACAGTACAGAGTACTGTTGTGTTTGGCAACTCACAAATATATTGGTGACTTAAGAATGCGCTGTGTTTATAAATTAGATACTGGAATGCGGTACTCAACTTGGGAGTTGTTCTAGTTTTCAATGAGTTGTGCTGTGGAGTGATTTGTATACGGCACGAGTCTTTTAAAAGGAGTTAAAACCCTTTGCCGCCCACATAAACCACAATTTTGGCTCGGACATAATCGGCCAAAACTCACCAACCAATAGAGCTTGAGAGCTATTCGAATACTATAAAGATGCGGAAAGTCTTGTGGCTTCTATTTTTAATTAATGGGAAGTTTTGGGTTTGAACATTTTTTCTGTTACGTCATAACTGGGGCAGGTCAAGGGATGCTTGGATGACGTCCTCGGGGCCTGAGAAAAAAATTGCAAGAGACATTTTACTTTTTTTCTTTTAAAATTAACTAGGCGAAAATCTACATCTTTCGCGCCGTTGATTGGTCATCTTAAAGCGTTAGTAGTTGGCAAGCTGTGGCTAAAAATCGATAAATACTTGATTAATCCCCTATAGGGAGTTAGTTATTCAGTTGTTATTTTTATGATAAACATAGTTTACTGGGTAACTTTTACAGTTACACCTATTTTTTCCACAGAACAAAGTGGCAGTAAAATTTACCTCTATAGCAGGGGTTCTTAACCAGGGTTCCACGAACGCCTTAGGGTTCATGAATGTGTTTCAGGGGTCCGTAATACAAAATAAAATCAGGAAAATCCACTAGTTTTTATCCGCCCATTTGGGCCATGATATTCAGGTTAATCATGCACCTCTAGGCCTAACTAGTCAATTCCGGTACTGCCTTTATGATATAGCACAGGAGTGGTCAACCACTCAGAGACCAAGTGCCACATTTCTTACTGTATTACGGCAGAGCCACATCATGCACATAGGAATACATGAAGTATGAATATGCAGTTGTAGGAGCAGGCAAATTTTTGGGGGTGCGAAGGATTTTGCTTCAATTTCCTCAAACTTACCCGAAAAATTTCTATCTCAAAAATGATGAAGACCTTTTAGCTAGGAGGTCACACACAACACACAAAAAATGATGACCTCACAAAATATCTTCATGCGTTTTTTGTGGAGAAAAAGTCAAATGCAGACGTATTTCGACAGACAGTTTCATTCCTCACACAATAAGAACAAAGATGTTGAAGCAAGTGTACCAGAACTTTCCGGGAATTTGCCCCGATTTTTGGAGATTTTGCCAGGATTTTTGGCAAATCAAAACTTTTGGGGGTGCGCTTGCAACCTCTGCACCCCTGCCCCCTACATCACTGTGAATATCAACCCTGTTTTCGCGCAGACCACAATGCGCGCTTCCACGCAACACAAAACACGTGTGTCGCGTAAATGCGCTCGCGTGTGTATGTGCTTGCACAAGTCACCAAGGCACCAACACGCTTCCGCGCAATGCGTGTGCAAGTCGCATCCCGACTTTCAAGGTGAACAATTGGTGCAAAACTTTGCGACTTGTACGCGAATAAACACGGTATTTACTTAACATTCGCATGAAACCGGGCAAAGAGTCGCATGCAGCTCGCGAGCCGCGGCTTGGCCAGGCCTGATTTAGCTCAGCAACAAGCCTACGTGCACCATCGCTACCGTCTTAGCACTATTACATTACAGCATTAAATTGCCTGTAATTACAACTCAAACCTGATAAGTTAAGATAATTTAGGAATGCAGTCAAGTGCAGAATCTACAGTATTTATTTATTACAACAGCACGAAGGTTAGAAAATGAAAAACAGCAGAATTGGTAGAAAAATCAGATCTTGCGGCAAAAGAAAAATAAACTACATTTTTTCCTCTCCAATTCTTCCCTCAGGCAAATTTCCTCTCAGGATTTAAAAATCCCTCCACTAGTGAGCCTTGGACATGGCTCCTACCCCAATTGAGAACCATCAGACTAGCCAAGCCCAAATATATTGCCCGCCACCATTCAGGTTGCAGCTTTTGGATGCTCATCATCATTACATTACATTACATACATCTTAACTCACCGTGAAACTCAGTGGAATCGGTTGGTCACAAGCAGCGTCGTTCATTTCCAGGTCGTTAATCTGGCTGAAGAAGTTTTGAAGGTTTGGCAAATCCTGTAAATCAGGAGTTCGTTATCACGCACGTAAACACTTTTGTACTACGACTTCTACCATCTCACCTGAAGGTAAGCTGAAACAGTTGCGCGGCTGTAGCCATGAAGGTTTAGAATCACAGTCTCACGGGCTCCGATGCGGAAAGCCTTGGGTGCAATAATTGAGTGATCGACTCTGCAAAAACACTCCGTAAATGTTATATTGCCAGTATAGCTTTTAGGGCATATTTACATCAAAGTTTACTTGATTCGCGATTATCAAAGGAAAACGTGGACATTGTCGAAACAAATGTACAATCAGGAATCCTAGAAACAGCTTTTCCGTATGTTATTAGACGTGGATCGTCATTGCAGGATGGCATAAGAAAAACAGGTCTGCGTTAGCTAACAAATTCAATCCACAGCAAGAGGAATAGCCTGATGAGTTGAGTATTTTCCGTTGTTTTCTGCGGTGTGCAGACTTTTAATCACACACCATTGCATCACGCGACAATTAATCACTAACATTTAATCCAAGGGCGTACGCAAGAGGGGGTTTGGGGTTACCCCCCTCTTGAGCTTGATGTTTTACAAAATCTTTATTACCTGCGCAAAGGAAATTAAATGTTTTCGCATAATTTTTCCATGTTAATTTGTTGACTTAATGCAAATACCACGGAATAAATTTGCATGCAAATTTCAAGGAACGATGTAAATGGGCCAAGAAGTAATATGTAGGTTTTGGTGAGAATCAGTGTTATCGTCTGTGTCCAGAAACCATCTCACCACTTTTTGCAGACGTTTCGTCCACTACGCATATTTAAGATTGTGTTCCGCGGTAGTTCAATTTATCCGAAATAATTGTCTTTATTTTGTCTGTTGTGACTGATCAGCGCAAGTGCTGACCGTATTTGCTACATTACCAAATTTTGTAGCATGATAGAACTGTTGCACGAGCTCAAAAACAGCAGTTTTTCACATAGAAGCATTCAGGCGTTTCATAATGTCTCAGCAGGGGAAAAGGAAAACTAGGTTTTCTGATTTGTATACACAACAAAAAATTAAAAGTTTTCTTGCGTACTTTATGCGCATTCTCAATTCTTGTGTAGCAGCGTTGCCAATTGGCTTTTTTGAAGCCAGATTTTGAAATTCTGGCTTTTTTTAACACCTTTGGCTTTTTTTGGAAATAAAAAAGCCAGAAATATCTGGCTTATTTCTGGCTTTTTTTAACACCTTTGGCTTTTTTTGGAAATAAAAAAGCCAGAAATATCTGGCTTATTTTCAGTCGGATAGGCTTGGCTTTGGCAAAACATTATCTGAGCTGCATATTCATTACAAATCTCTTGCGACGAAGGTCTATTACCATGCAGGGTGCACATAATATTGGAAAAATTTTACTGTTGCTCTAAAAATGATTGATGTTACTGATAAAAAACAAATGCACGACAGTNTAATTATGGGGAAAGAATATGCTTCTAAAGATTGGACTTGTGTTATATCGATGTTTTTGACGAGTTTTAATGTCTATTTTGTGTATGGTTGTGCATGTTTTATGTGTATATGCCTAAAAACTGCTATCTGTTTTTTTCTGGCTTTTGTTTGGGGCAAGGTCTGACTTTTTTGGTGAAGACCGGTTGGCAACCCTGTTGTAGGCAACCCAGCCGCACACCTATGTTCGACTGCTCGTATTCGACGAGACATCAGCGCAGCCTCATTTTGCAGTTGTAAATTAAGTTAAGCTAAGGGATTTAATGTCCGGGTGTTTAATTGTCTGCGTGATTAAATATCTAGTGATTAATCAGTGGCGTACGCAGAATATTTTCATTGGAGGGTTTCATTCAGTGGCATATGGTGCTCATTTGTTTGTGATATGCGGTCTTTGCGACGTCACATTTTGACGTCATAATCATATTTCCAAACCAACGTTTTGGCGAAGTTTGTTGACATAATATGCTTGTTCTTCTACACGCATTCCTCTTTTTTATGTGCCATTGCACTGAATATCAACTATCAGCGCTCCAAGTCAGGTTATCGGAAGAAAACAAACTCAATGCTGCGACACAGGAGTTCATAACTGCAAAATTTTGGCTGCGTGTTGAAAAAGGGGAGTAAAACACACTCATCACTGCGTAGACTCTATCACCAGACAGATCAACACGCACATTTGTGCACAATCCAGATTTTTTCAGTTGTACACAATACATTTCGAACTGGCTCGTGGCATAAATCCTGTAAGCTGTGGCGTTTAAATATTTATGGCGCAAGTATGACTAAATTGTTGTTTGACGCTACAAAACTCGAAAGTTTCTGGTGTTCAACCATGAACAGTTACCAGAATTTTAGTACAAAAGCCCTGTCTATTCTAGTGCCCTTTGCAAAAACATATCTGTGCGAATCTGGATTTTCCTCTCTACTTCGTTTGAAAACCAAGTATCATAACCAGGGTTGGGAACATGGCCTTATTTCGGTCAAACCAGGGTGTTTTTAAGGTGTAGAATTGAAAATAGGGTCCCTATAATCAGAGAAAATCAACATCGAGTCCCTAGAATCAGAGAAATCGGGTCCCTATACGTTCATATCGGCTACCTAACAGTTTCCTTAAAAAATACCGTGGTCAAACTAAAAATTTGGCCGTTTTCTCAAGTGGTTTGGCCGCAATTACTTTGTTTTGCCTTTTTTGAGTATTTTTGAAAATTTGGCTAAATTTTGGCCTAATTTACATGTGATACCTTATTCTGGAACTAAAACAGAGAAAATGTCCAACGGAAGATGGATAAAAGTTGTTTTTTATTTAACGACCATGAAGTCGCGGATTACTCCAGTAGGCTACCTTGAATTGGGTCTAGAAATCAAAGTCTGGTCGGCCAGGCAATATTAACTTGTTAATTTGTTTACACGAGAATATTTATGCATAAAAACAAATAAATACCACGTTTGGCTTTAAGCACGAAGCTTTGGCCGTTTATGCATAAGAGTACGCTTGGCCATTGCGCTGAATGAGTGTATATCAACCCTAATCAGAACCGTTTGAACCCCTGGAACAACTTGCATGGCTCTGAGTAATTGTGTGCCAAAGTATGAGCGGATAATTTAAGAGAAGCAGCAACAAAACAGCCATAAGGTTTGTTTCTAATGAGCTGTAGGCATGAAAGTTAAACATTTCGACTGGGTGTTTTCTGTTGTTTTGTCAGCTATCAGCACTGATGGACAGGGTTGCGGAGTCGGAGGCAAAATATACGACTACAACTCCGACCTTTCCGAATTTTCCGACTCCGACTCTTTAACATAAAGGGAATGAAGTTTGGCTGTTAACAATTTTGTAGCAATTGGCAATCAATGGAAATCGTGATGCGCAACAAGAAACCTCTGTTTCAACTACAGTAAATTTCAAAAAAAATTGTACCATTTCAACAGGAATTCCCAACTTAGGAGTGCAATGTAAAAACAATGATCCCCTTGGACTTCCGGAGTCGGGCAAAGAAATCCGACGCCGACACCGACTCCTACAGTCTTGTTAGGAATCCTAAAGACCTGCTTATCATTCCTTTGAGGCGATGTTGTGCTCTTAACTTGAGTAATGAAAACATTGATGCGGGCCATATCAAATGTTCACTTGGGCCGCAGGTTCCCCACCCCTGCTCTAGAGCCACATTTCAAAAACTCTGAAGCAAATTATATGTATGTCAAAATAAAGCAAAAAATATGTGCAAAGTGACGGAAGAACCCCGCAACAATTTTAATGTATAGATAAAGAACAATTTGAAACCAAATGACTTCAAACGATTTACAATGACAGACGAAATGAAAAATTTAACTTGCTTTCAGCAAACAAAGTTTCTGAATAGCATAAGCAAAATATAGGTGCTCTTTCTGAGAGTTTGCCTTGGGAACCTAAATTCAAATGTCCACTCTTGCATATAATAATGAACAAATTTAACACAAAGGACCGCGGGGACCCCAAAAGCGCGGGGCTCGTAACAATTGCTGCATTTGCTACTATTGTTAATCCGGCACTGCTTGTACAGAACAAGATGTGTATGATGTGTGTTGTGTATGATCGCATGTTGAATGAAGTAAAAAGAAGTATTATTTTGGCTTCTCCTGAGAGAATACTGCTAGATTTTGAGAGGGCAGCTATAAATGGTTTTACATCAGCATTTCCAAATGCAACAGTTACGCGTTGCTATATTCATTTGACACAAATTATTATGCGAAAAGTTAACGAAATTGGTATGAAAGCAGACTACGAAAAGAATAATATTTTAAGATTGGCTCTTCGCAGCTTACCTACATTAGCTACGATTCCTTCATCCGACGTAACTGAAGTTTTTAGATAATAGTTGACAACATGCCAGATCTTGTTGTCAGCTCTTACCACAAAAAGATGCCAGAGCTTTTAGCGTATTTTGAACATACATATATTCGAGACTGACGACGGCCAGGACGCAGTGAAAGTTATGGTTCCGCCATCTTTCCAGTAGAAAAATATAATCATTTCGAAACTGCGTCTGAAGGGATTGCAAGTGCAACGAACTCTATCGAAGGTTGCCATTACGGGCACTTTTTTTCAAATACAGGCACTTTTTCAATGTCATCACCCAACATTATGGACTTTTATAATAGGACTTAAAAAAGATATGCAAATCCAACTAACACCATTTTAACAAACTGTCCAGTGACTAAATTTCAGTGATTAATTGTCACGTGATTAAATGTCACCAAAACGGGTAAATGATTAATTGCCTGCGTTATTAACTATCTAGTGATTAAATGTCAGTGAACCCTTTTAAATACCGCAAAGTCACCGCAGTGGCTTTGTGCCGCAAAGTCACTGTAGACTTTGTGTAGACTCACTGTAGACTTTGTGCAATCATAACTTGCCATATGATAGAACCATGGAGCTGTTCAAACCCTCTAAAAAAGCAGAACGTTAGCTAGCTTCGAGTTTAAGAAATCCGGTAACTTTTGGGTTTGAACTTATTTTCGGATGATGACATGAATGGCTGGGGGTCAAGAGATTTTTGGATTACGTTATGGGCGCCTGACAAAAACTACAAGGGGCAATTTTTTGATAAGCCCGGCATTTTTAGAGCCCTTGTTTGGCTTTCTAACGTTACTGGATTTATTAGCTGAATTAGCTAATAAAATTTGCGGTTCAGACCCAAAAAATCGAACCCAAAAGTTCTTGAATTTTTAAATCGAAGCTAGGAGTCTGCTTTATGTTTGAACAGCTCTCTAGCTATATGAACATCTCTGTTCCCTAGCAAGCAAAAATTAAATAAAGATATTTTCATGAAAATGGTGAAGGCTTATATAGATTTATTGGCAGCTTCATAAGTGGTTTTGGCGACGTCAGGAGATTTACTGTAATAAGCAACAGGGTTCCCACACAATTTCAAAAACCATTGTCCATACTTTTTCAATAGGCCTACAGCACATTGTCAATATTAAAAGAAAAAAATTAATGCCATCACTTATCTTTTTTTCCAAGATTTATTCATGGAATACAATGCAAACAAGATTTGCAAATTTTCATCAGCGACAAAGAACAAAATTTGAATAAACAAAGCTGCATTTGGAATTTCCATATTTTTTCAATACTTTATGTACATTTTGGCTAAATTCAATACTTTTCAAGGCCTTGAAAATCTATTTCACAATTCATTACTTTTTCAATACTTTCATTACCGCGCGCGAACCTGAAGCAAGCAAACCAGACAAACAAATCAAACGCGAGGCTTCAGTTTGCTGTTTCGTTATTATCTTCTGCTTGGTTTGATTGAGTTTAAAGAGGTGAAAAGTTTCTTCTCCTTCATTCTATCTATCGCTCTGTTTATCTCTGTATGTCTCTCTATCCTCTCTCTTTTTCTAATCGCAATCTTTATTGCTCACAAACACTCACACCGAGAAATAATGGGGATAAAAACGCAATGTCAGAAATTAGTTTGCGAAACATTGCGAAAAATTGAAATAAACAAATGTATTTGACAACCTGAAGGAATTTAGTATGATGTACATCGCAAGTAACTTTACATTTCGAGATATAAGCATGTTTGATTTAATCTCCACCAAATGGTTTTGACAATTGTGTTACAGGGCACAGTAGCCTCGAAACTTTTACTCACCCATAAGCCACGTTCAAGAGCAAAACGCTGATCAACAACCGTATCATGGTTCCCGCAAACGTCTCTCTCGCGAATGCGCGAGAGCTGCTGGATTTCATCGCTTATATATGAGCGGCAGCTGATTCCAAAGCGTTAGGCTTGCCAAAACAAGTATACCAGCTTACGCCATTATCCTTTCGTGCCCATTGCACGCACACCAGTAGCAGCAAATCAAGCGCAAACACCACCAGTCTGTGAAACACGGCAATCATCTTCAAGTATGTAGCCTGAAAGCAGTTTCTCTTGAAGTCTGCAGCCTACTGCATTTGAAACCTCTGTCAACTACACCACTAAACTTGTGTTTACACAAAGTTCATTTCAATTTTCTTTAAAAACTTATAAAAGATTATATAAAGCCACTCTATATGAACTAAATTCTTGTTAGTATATGCGTCACACGATATGATCATTGCTATGCAACCACGTGCATTAAGAAAAGCTCCATCTGGCGACGATGATGATGCGTCAGATTGGAGTTGAAAATCTTTTCTGCGTGAAACGCAGAAATGTTGCTTCAGTTGTGACAGACAAACACATTTTTATGTTGTATTCATTTCGAATAGTTGATTGTTGTGTAGTTTGATGGTACGCACTTTGGCTTATGATATAATTGTCGGAATGATCAAATTCTTGTTTTATTTTTTCAGTCAAAGTTCTCTGTGCGAAGCATAAATATTTTTCTTCAAGCTTCAAGCACATCTCTTTTAGGCATTTCTAGAGCTTTATATGTTGACATGCTGTCTACGATTAGACTTAGCCAGGCAATTGCTAAGGTAGGCAGTGGGTTTATTTTTGGCGACTGCGTATTATCTTACGGCTCAACTCCAAACTTTTGTGTTCTGTTTACATAATGAAGCACACCGATTACTGCAAGATCAGCGGTTCTTAGGGCACCGAGTGAAAATCCTGGGGGACCACAGTAGGAATACCAAAGTCTTTTCTTTTAACCCGCAGAGGCGCAAACATCAACGAACACTACTTTTACTTATGAAATAACGCAGGCCACAGGGATCCCCAAGCCAATATCTACACAAATATACTATATCCAGGGTTGGATACGTTAATAACCAGCACTGCTATAGGCATAAAAGCAGATGTTCGTCGTTCCGTCTTACATGACAGATGTATCCTGGGACTTTAACGTTCTCCACAGTCTTGAACCTTCTCTTATCCGTCTGATAGAACTTCCGAAATTCCTTGTAAGCGTTTGTTCGTGACGCAACTGCTCTATTCATTAGAAAAAGCTTAGAATAGCTTATAGTGAATGATTTTCTTATAACTAAAAAAAAGTAGTGAGATGATAACAGTGTTGGATGAAGATGTGCATCGTTTAACAACGGCATACCAACTCTTTTCTGATCAAAGCATCAAATGTCGTGACAAAATGGGTAACTTCACGTGGTAATCACTTGCGTTTCTGGGGACGTAATGAAAAATTCGTTAGGCGTTCTTCTGCGCAAGGTGAAGGGGTATTGTAACCCTTCCATTCATGAACAACCATCAAATATTTCATTTCGCTCCGAGCTTTCTCCAGCGACTTGAGGATTCTTTCTCGCACTAATGAAATAATAATTTTGAGGTTGACCTCTCTACTCAGATAACAAACACCTAAAATGTTTGATTAATTTCTAGCATTTCCTTTGCTTTGCCCGCAATAATATTCTGAAATGCTATGACCACAGTCTCATTCGACGAAACTTTATTTACAGTAGGAAAATGCAGTGTTTGTCTGCATAGGTGACCACAAGTCAAAGATTTAGAGGGAAATAACGTAATAGCATTCGTTAGTGGTCGCGTCTAAAACGTGTAATCAAAACATTAACTTTAGATCGATTCATACTCAAAGTTGAATGCAATCTAAAAGAACCTAGAAACACCAACAGCAAAGCAGAACATGGCGAAAGTGGGAAGCATGGGAAGAAAAAACAAACAAATTCATTACGGATTTTCCAAAAAGCAAACCTCAGTTTAATTTCAGCCCGAAACACGATTTATGTCTCTGCCTTCTGCAATTGCCGATTGCAACGTGCACCACTGCATGAAACTATTCTTGCGCGAAGTGCATCCGAGAAGCAGTTTTCAGCTTTTGGTCGAAACACATCAGTGCAATGTTCGCTTCCGCGATGCAATTGAAACTTATCTCCGGAAACAGCTGCTGTTATTAGTCTGGTTGCGAACGTCATGGAATGTTTTGCGTTCTGCTTACTGGAAAAACTGCTGCATCGCCTGCGGAGCTGTGGAGTTTCGAAATAA
>JGI24158J21664_10007480_pt1 | contig 14510 bp, 11 predicted proteins | sample Ectturendosymbi3_FD_21664 | JGI IMG/M metagenome (IMG submission 21664) | reverse complement strand
TAATATTGCATGTTGTTCGATTATCCGAACAATTCACTTATCCGAACCACCCCTGGTTTTAATTAGTTCGGATAATCGGAGTTCTACTGTAGTATGAGGAAGGCAACGGGAAACCACCTCAGTATCATTCCCACGTCACCATGACATGTACAACAAAAAAATGTGTTACCGACGTAAACGGTTCCAACTTAACAAGTGGCGCCCACGTCCGGCAGGGGAGCAATAAGGGACTCTCAGGTCGTCAATATGCGAAATCCCTATGGTGGAGTGTTAAAGATTGGAACTTGGAACGTGCGAAATATGCCTCAACCTGAAAAGATAGAAAACATCAAAATGGAGATGGAACGATATATGATCAGTATTTTTGCACTCACTGAGACCAGAGGGAAAGAGAACGGTGACATTACAACTGATGGATATAGATTGATTTATTCCGGAGGGAGCCAATGTCAGAGAGGAGTGGGAATAATATTGAACAAACAAGCAGCAGAGAATGCAAAGAATGCGGAGGTTGACACTCTAAGTGACAGATTGTTGATTGTACGTTTAGCAGCTGTGCCAGTGGATTTGAACATCATTGTGGTATATATGCCAACCTCAGCTTATGAGGATCAAGACAGAAGCAAAAAATAATCGATTTTATTTGGAAATATGAATCCAATAGCTGGAGAGGGAAGAGAGGATCTGTGGTAGAACCGCGTGGATTTGGTAAAAGGAATGAAAGAGGAAAAATGTTAATCGATTTCTGCTCTAGGAATAAGCTTTGTATCATGAACACAGGGTTCAAGAATCCTGAAAGAAGAAAATATACCTGGAGAGCACCAGGAGATTGAAATAGATACCAATTGGGTTACACTATTGTTTCAGAACGATACATGAACAGTGTGAAAGACGCTCATGCTTATCCAGGTGCGGACATTGATTCTGATCATAACATGGTAATGATGAAAATTTGACTGCGCATGAAACGACCATGGCAAGGGAAAAAAAAGCTCATGTGGAAGAGAGAGTTACTGAAAGATAAAGAAGTGGAATCTAATTTTAATGATGCAATCTTGAAAGTGATGAAAAGTGAGAATAGTGATGTTAATGACATAGAAACGAGGTGGCAAAAACTAAAAGAAAGTATACTATATGGAGCAAAAAGGTCATTGCTGTGAAAGAGAAGCCTGAAAAGAAACCCTGGATAACAGAACAGTTGATAGACAAAACGGAGGAGAGAGAAACATGGACAAATGTGAATGGGGAGGAAGGACGGAGAAACTATAGACAGTTAAACAATGGATTAAGAAGAATGTCTGATAGAGTAAAAGAGCAATAGCTAATTGATTGATGTATAGAAATCGAGAAATTGGAAGAAAATGGCCAAGTAGGTGTTATGTACAGCAAAAGCTTCGAATTTAAGGCCGCGTGGAATAACAGCAGTTATGGATGATGGTGGAAATCTACTGACAAGTATGGAGTATATAATGAGAAGATGGAAGACGTACATCGGAGATTTGTACAACAAACAGGATAAACTAACAGAGCTTGGATTAGAGAGTGAAAAACAAGTTTTGGAAGATGATATAGGCCCGGAGGTGTTAAATATCGAAGTGGAAGAAGCAATACGAACACTGAGTAGACGGAAAGCAGAAGGAATGGACGGAATCCCTGCGGAATTCCTCATATCTTTGCGTGGCGAGGTGAAGGAGAAATTTGTGGAATTATGTCAATTGATATACAGAGACGGAGTATGGCCAAAGGACTTTTTACAAAGCGTAATGATTCCTATGAAAAGAACAAGAATGAAGCTCGATGCGAAAATTTATAACTATTAGCTTGGTATCACATGCATCAAAGGTGATGTTGAGGATCTTGGCTAAACGTATAGAAAGAAAATCAGAAGAATTTCTGGGAAAAGGTCAATTTGGATTTCGTAGCGGAAGAGGCACAAGAGATTCATTTGGAGTTATGAGGTGTCTGCCTCAGAGAAGCATTGAATTCAACCAAGATCTCTACGTGTGCTTTATAAACCATGAGAAGGCATTTGATCGCGTCAACGGAGAAAATTGATGGAGATATTGTACAACATTGGTGTAGATTAGCGGGACAGAAGACTTAGAGAAAGATTGTATATCAGTCAAACAGCTGCAGTAAGATTGAACTATGAACTGACTGAACCTAGTGAAGTTGGAAGGGGAGTCCGGCAAGGTTTCTGATTTCAACAACACTGTTCAATGTTTATGCGGAAGCCATGATGAAGGAAGCACTGAATGATTCAAAAGAAGGAATGTGTGTTGGAGGCAAATTAGTGCAATCTGTCCGGTATGCGGATGATCAAGCGATGACTGCTAACACGGAAAAAGATTCACAAAAATTTTGGATGAAACAAAGGGAGTAGTAAAGAAATATGTCATAAAAATATACATCAAAAAGACAAAAGTCATGAAGATTGGAAGACAACCCAATACTATCAAGATAAGAGTGGACGAAGAAATACTGCAACAGGTGGAAGAATCGACATATCTGAGAAGCATTCTTTCATCATCTCGATGCTCCACAAAGGATAATAGTGTTAGGATAGGAATGGCAAAGAGTGGTTTTAGTAAATTAAAAAAGCTACTCATAGGAGGATTAAAACTGGAGGTAAAGAAAAGATTGGTTAAGACCTTTGTTTGGAGTGTGGCCATGTATGGATCAGAAACTTGGACCATAAAAGTGCTGATGCTACAAGGCTGGCGGCATTTCAAATGTGGGTATGGAGAAGACTGGTGAAGATGAAATGGGTGGATAAGAAAACCAATGCGGAGATCCTTAATCTCATGTCATGAGAGACCTGCCATAAGGAGGATTACCTTTGATGACGAGGTCCCTTCATGTGTTTAGTTCGCAATCGTTGACAAACAACAAATGTATGTCATTTACGATTGCACAAAGTAGCCCTAGACAGCAGCTTGGTCGAGGTAGCTTGAGGCTGATTGACCTCATTACTGCGTATCAACAAACGTTTATTGAAAACGGTTAATTTGGTTGTTTCATGTAACAACTGCAAGCACGTGGTCTGTTGGGGAAATGTGAAAACAGGCAAATCGGCTCGTGCTGATCTTGACGACCACAGCAAGTTTTCTTAGTTGTAGTTGGGCCGCTGTTTGAGTTTAACTTTTCGTTGTATGTGCTGTTGCGTAGATTGCCAATGCACTGTTTCCTATACTTGCAAGTAAATTTTGTATCTTTGCGAAACACTAATCACATGTAATTGCTGACGATTTGTTGTTGCAGCAAATTATTACACTAGCTGCAATCTCGCCCGGTGCAGAATACGAATGTTCTGTATCAGTCAACCTCCCACGCCGGCCACTTTTTGACCAAGATTTGCAACGCAACAACTTGCCATCCGATTGAGCTAGAGAGCTGTTCAAACCCTCTACGGATTCAGCAAGTTGTCTGGTTCAGACTGAAAAAAATTTTTTTTGTTTCAGATTTGTGTTTTTTTTGGGGTCACAATGGGGGCATGTTTTCGCCTTTTTGGCCAAGTATATTTCCGCTTTTTTGACCAAAGCCTCGAAAGACTCAGATGATAACCTAGATTCCAAAAGAACCTTGATCCAAAATATGGCTCATTGGTTTGGCGCCCAGGGCCAGGTAAAGTTGACCAAAAAAACGCAAAACACCCCCAATTGTGACGTCACCCACCGAAAACACCAAACCTAAAACGAAACATTTTTTTCAATCTCAACTGGAAGGCTTGCCGAATCCATAGGTGGTTTGAACAGCTCTCTGGCTCAATCGCCTGGCGAGTTATAGTGTTGCAAATTTTGCAAAGCTTGGTCAAAAAAGTGACGGCTGATGGACTTAGAGGGTAAGCAACAACAATTTAATGAAGTCTAAGCAGTAGAAAAATATCGATTTTGAGAATTTTACTTAAGTTAAAATCACATTATAGCGGGAAGCTCTGCGCTGCAATTATTCCTTGTGCTTTGTTTTTTTCTCCGGGCTACTGTGCCTCTTCAACCTATGAAATGAACTAAGTTTACTGACCCGTGGACTGTAGGAGATATCATTTACTGCAACTTTGCAATCATGTATTGTAGCGCGTTATTTCACAGACAAGTTCAATTTCATTCATTGAGCCATTTTTCAATCCATTGTGTTACACATCCACACCAACATGTGCAAACGACAACATTAAACTGATAATATCTTTAAACTTCTTCCAGTTTTCAACTACCAAATATGCTCACCTGCTGTTGGTGTGCATTTTAGAGATAAAAATTTGCTACTTTTGTCAGCCACGATGTTGCCAAGAAGTGCATTTCATTTTTTCCGTCTTCTTTGACTGCGTTGACAACCTAATTAAGCATCGCGAAATGAAATTATCCAAGCACTAACATGATAAACCAAGGATAAATAAGTGCCAGCGAAAGGAGCACGCAAAATGTTAGAACCGCAAATATAACGGTGACATGAGGCAAACTGTGACAATGCCGCCAAGCAAATGCAGAATTTGAAATTTTTAACGTCGCGCTGTACAATACCGTTGGTTCAATGAAATGGCATTTGAACTCATAGCTCTTTCAGCTTAAATATTGCTAGTAGACTGACGAAGTTTCTTATGTTCTCGTATTTGAAATGCTTATTGGAAATACTTCTAACAAAGTCATTTATAATTTTGTGTGCATTTTAGACTTGCATTGAATTTGAAATTACAGTTTTGCGATCGGAAAGATTTCACACTGCGGCAGCAAGCAATAATAGATATCTACCAACGGCGACTCTGTGGCGGCCACTGTTTTTTCCCGGAGCGTGGTTTTCGAGAGTGCAGCCCAAATTATTTGATCAAACGCACCTCGTGCGCGATGGCGCGATACGCCTTTCAAAAACACGCGCAAGAAGGTGAAAGCCACTATTATTGTTTGCAAGTTGCACTATTAGTTGGAGACGTCTTGAGCTTTCGTTTAATATGTTCACTTCTTCTGTTTGAAATGTCTTTGATTTTGTCCAAGTCAGCCAAAATAAAGAAGCTCACTCACGCATAACTCAGTCTCATTGTGCCAAGAGATCCTAACTACTATATTGCAGAGGTTACCAATCTCGTCAAACGCCGTTATGGCTTGTCCGCGCCATTTATTCCTAGCGGGCATCTCGTTCGTGGTGCATCAGGCATTCAATGCCGGGCCGACCGAGAGGTTCCAACACCACCGTTTTCATGATTAGCCAAGATATTACAAAATATTTTTTCCCAGAGGAATCGAGATCGTTTGAGTAAAAGCTGCAACAGCAAATATTTAAATTTGAGTTCTTGCTGTGCCTTTGAAAGATGCAATGTACCATAACCTGAAACAGCTTCACATCGTGCATTTATCCTGTAGTACAAATGGCTATCACATACATTAGGGGTGGGGAACCTATTTGCTATTACGGCCCGCATAAATTGTGGATTATTGCTAACGGGCCGCAAATAACAACTTAGTATCCTAAAATTCTACGTTTGTTTTACTATGAGGAATGGAGGCTTTTTATTACATCCTGCCTTAAGTACCTGTTTAGCATGGAGAATCGTGTTGACGTGATTTTGTACTCTAAATTGGGTAACGAAAATAATAATGCGGGCCATATCAAGTGTTCACGCGAGCCGCATTTGGCACGCGGACCGCATTTGGCGCGCAGGCCGCATGGCTTCCCACCCCTGGCATATATTACCAGTACTAGCTTGTGAAAAAATTTTTTTTTATAAAATATGCGTGGCAATTCTTTATAGTCCACAGATCTGCGGTGTTATGACTCGACCGTGCACATTTTTACATACCATTATAAGAATGATTTAAGGCAAACGTTTGACAGGGACTCTGAATATCTGGAAAAAAGTCTTGCTAATTTTCAGTGTATGGCAGTTCACATATGTGGTTTATCACTACACGGCTCTAAAGCAGTTTTAGATGAAGTATACCAAATTTTGCCAAATAACGTTTGAAACGTCATTAACATTTCAGGACATGGACCCTTCTCCCATATGTTTGATGGGAAGCTCATGCCCAGATATAAAAAGGAGTGGAAGGTAAATTACTTCATAGGTGTCAAAGAATCGTATATCGCAGCATGGGATATATATCAGTTAATTATCGTTTACTACCGTAATTTCATTGCATGTATGAGTAAACCAAACGAAAACGTTGATCCTATTCCTAGGGAGAAATTTGGGTTAGTGCTATGGTACATTTTTTCTCGTTTAGCCAGGGAGAATGAAAGATGCCTTGGCAATGAATGCAAAACATTAAACATTGTGAATAAATAAGTTTGCAAGCATTTTATATCAGAACGGGAAGCCTTTTCTGGCAATTGAAAAATTTCCCCATTTAACAGTTAAAATCCAGTACATCTTGACGTGAATGACAGATTTTTGAAAAAACGAAACAGTTTCGAAAGTTTTTGCCACTGCTTGCTTCTATTTTAAACAAACATTGGTAAGAAAATATATTTTACATATTTTTTTATGAAACCGTTCCTTCTTGCTGAAGACGTTCTTGGTTTTGCCTGAATTTCTACACCAGTGTTTCTTAACTGGTGGGAAATATCACACCAGTTGGAAATGGTTTCTGTTTTTTAGACAGTGGGAGATTGTTTTAAATTTTACTTCAATTTTTAACGAAGAAAATCTGGTTGTTTAGTCACAAAATTAATTTTTTAAACAAACGCGTATTTACAGTAAACAAACAGCTAAAAGAACCAATGCGTTGTTTTGCAATTATTACGTTTTCAGCTTTGAACAAAATTCAGAAAGTCACAACCAAATAACGACCGTTGCCGTTAAAGGTAGTCACCGATGGCTAAAGATAGGCAGTTAGGTTAACCGTTAGAAGAAATCAATTGCAAAAAGGTGATTTTAGTTAATCACGGTTAGATTTCGGTAAAGATTAGGTTATGTTATATTGCAACAAGCTAGGTTAACAATGAAGTGACATAAATGCCTTAACGCACAATTTTTGTGGTCTTGATATTAAGGCCAAAACTTGCAACAAACTGGAATTGGAGGACGACATATGCTGTGCGCTTTCTACCAATATTCCTCGCATTTTGATGTTAACGAAATGAAAGCAGTCGCAAAAATCACATTAATGGGCACTTCTTTTCTGTTATGCGATGTGATGTAAATGAGTGAAATCTTTAAGTGAAATCCATTTTCTTGTTACGTCTATTTTATGAATCTACGCACCACAGAGGTAAATTATCCACTACAGGCTACATAACGTTCCGTAAAACATAGCCACTAAAAAATCGAGGGGAAAATTTCAAAGGTGGTTATTGGCCTTGGTGGGAAACTAGACCGAAAAACCGCTGTTCTACAAAAAGTGTAGATCTTGTTTTGATTCATGATCCTGAAATAACGAAATTAGTTACATTAACCAAATACAGCACTATGCCATTCAGAACGTAGCCTACAAACAAAACTTTTTCATTATTTCAAAATGCTTCAAAATTATTTGAATATGTTGAAGTTGATCTTGTTAAGGGGAAAGACATTGCAGTGTGTTGGCTATTTGCTGAAATTTTGCATGTGAACAAGCACTTGTCTATGTGCAGTGAAACTATCGGTTAAAATAAACCGGAACAATCATTGCAGCATGAACAAGGTTCGATTGATATGCTAGAAGACATCATGAAAAATGAGGAGTTGAGAAGCTGTTTCGGAGATGAGACAATCAATTTAGCGACGAAACTGATCCTTCCGGACACAACTTGGGTAACCACCATGAGTGTTTCCCTTAAGAAAAGTTTACTAGAGGAAATTTTTGTCTTAGTGAGCATGCATGTTTTAAGCCTGAGTTAGCCGAGTTACCAATGAATTACAAACTTTGCGAATTATAAGAATAAGTGTCAGATAGTTTCTGAAAGTGCTTTGCCATATGCTCAGCAACGCTCTGCTTCTGCCAAGAAACAGTTAATTATTTTTTACTTTTTAGTTTAGAATGTTGCAAGTGCGCGAGAATGACATTTCACTGCACAAATGGTCTGGTGGCACTGCACCTTTGCGCACCTTAGGAGGGACATTGACCAACAGAGTGTGTTTTTTGTTGTATTACATATTTCATATTTCATCAAGTTCACGATATTGCATGCATCTAAAATATGAACAACAAAATATGCAAAGTTAAACTCATTGCGTAAAGTTGTATTTTGATATGTCCTACGTCTTGCTCTTACAAATTTTTGTATCTTAATTCAATTAATTCGGAGTTTTCAAAACTTTTTCGCGGTATTTTAGTATAAATGCCATTAAAATGTTAGTTTGTTGTTTTATTGCATTAGAGATACCAATTGCAATACATTTCTAAAAAATCTATCAGGGGCAATATAACTTTTAACCAGGGCTGGGAAGCAATTAGAAAAATGAAGCTACTCCGGATCCTGACCTTGTCCATTTCGTGAACATGACTTGGGTTCCAGCTCCGGAACTCTTGAGTTTCATAGGCAAACTCCGACTCCGCTGCTCTCCTTTTTCGTCACATGGCTCCGGATCCAGTTCCTCTTCGTTTTCACACAATAAAAATTTCAATTGTCTTGATGTGTCTCAAGTTGACTGGAAAATGAAATGTATCTAGTACACAAAACTAAAAGAATGTATCACACTTTTTTTGAAAATAACATACCACACTTTTTCTAGTAGTTCTTGCAGTCAGCGCTCTTAGCATGAGAAAACCGGCAAATAAACAACAATCACAATTTCAGACGATTTAGTGAGCAGTTACTAGCAGAAACGTTACTCACGTTGGATAGTAACCTAAACAACTTCTGAAGAGGCAATCACTGGTTTCGCCGTTAATGCCTGAGGAATTTTTCTTATTTATTACCACCAGATATTTCAGCTTATGGAGTTTTACTCTGCCACCAAGTAAACTGCTGCCTGCTGACAGATGGGCAAGGTTGGGATTCAACCTTGTAGCGGACTTTGATTTCTGCCCGCAGCTTAAAAAGCCCGCTCCTGCTGCAATCTAGGTCTTGGATTCTATGATCGACCATAACTCCTGAACGGATTGGGCTAGAGAGCAACTGAAAATATCCCTGGACGCGGAGAAAAGCAAGGAATCCAATGAACTGGACGCAAATATACATTTACCTTTCAAATTTTTGAGAAAAATCCACATTTTATATTTGCGGTTCTGATGTTTGGAAAATTTCAAAAAAACAAAAAGCTCGTTGCCCCGCTTCCCGTTTAGCCTTTCCGATCCGTTTCTTTGCGCTTCGCCGACTGCCGGAATATTCCAAAATAGGATCTTGTCAAAAAATCGGATCGGGCTGCTTTGGGGAGGAAATAAGTGTAGGTGGGGAAAATTGATTTCGAGATCAGGTTTTGGGGTCCATATATAAACGTACAGGGGTTATAGGCTTAGTTTGTGTCTTAACGTGTTCTAGGAGCTATTCTGAAGTTTTGGAGACATTGAGTAGCCCACTAACCTAAGAGGTTTGGGAGTTATGGCCAAAAACAGACCTAGAAAATGGCTCCACCACCTAGTGGATTTTTTTCTTCAGATATATTATTTTCATGTAAATATTTTGGCTTGAAATTTAGTGGGATGGTATAAGACACCCAAAAACACCTTTTCTGCAACTTTGGTGGGGTTCGTGGGTACCAACGGCCAGAAAATAAACCTTGAACCTCAAAAACACACCAAAATCTTTGGGAATTGCTCTGTGTGATCACACACCAGGAAATTTAAATTTTTTTGATCATTATTGCAAAGGTAACGTCTTTACCGAATTTTTGTGTAGAAAGTTTATTTAAAACGTGTTTGGTTTGAGGTCTTTGGCTTTATGAATGAAAGCAACTGGTTTTCCTAGTCTACGTGAAAAATGGGTTTTCCCTCCAAACGACGTCACAATGTCGTCGCAAGTGGGCAGGTCCTATCTCAAGCGTTGCATTGCTTTCTTACGGATCTGCGGATGTCTTCACTGATTCTCTAACTCAATCCGTTCGCGAGTTATGGTCCTTCATAAATTAAGGGTCACGATCGTGGCATTTGCGGCCCTTGAAGGGTTTGTCTGACATTGCAGCGCTAATCACACTTAATTGAACGCACGTCGTGCGTGCTGGCATGATGTGCCCTTTGCGACATACGAACTTCGACCCGCGCAGTACGTTGGACGCATCAGGATTGCCAGATTGGACATTTCTTGGCCAATTTCGAAATATTTGGCTATGAAGTGCTCTGGCCATGAAAAAAACACATTTGGCCATTTCACAAAATTTGGCAATTTTTTCAGTTTGTCACTGTGAAATGAAATTTTCATTAAATATGTTGTCTTATTGTATATTTTGGATCCCAGTAACAGTAAAGCCGATGGCACTTCAACCTTGTTTTTTGCTGTTTTGAACTTGAAGTGTGGAGTAATGATTTAGCCCTTGCAGTCAGTAGGTTTTGCACAAGTGTTTCAGTTAGTGATATTCTAATGGTTACCTGCTATTGGTACCTACTGCACTTTGTATCTGAAGATTGCTATACCCAGTTGGGTGTGATTGATAATGTTATAGTAGAAGCATTCGCACTGTTGGTTAGATTTAACTGTTAGAAGTTTCTCATCAGTGCTTCACTCTTACAGGAACACTGTACTTCAGTACCTCACTCTTTTATTGCTTTGAAGTGTGTAGTACTTATATACCCCTTGCAGGCAGTATATTTGGTTCACGTGTTTCAGTCGGACTTGTCATATGACTCAGTGTCAGTGCTTGCTATCAACTGTGTTTACCCTTTCGTTCATATAAGTAGATATCAACTGCCAAGCCAACATGATTAGTCATCTCTTAATTTTCACAGACTGGGAAAAAATTCATTAAAAAAATTTTTATGAATTTTTGCGGTTCCCAGCCAGCCCCCTCCTAAATTGAATTTTTGTGGATCCAAGCCAACCTCCCCTAAATTTCGCAGACTGAGGCAAAGTTCATAAAAAAAATCTTTTAAACAATTTTTGTGGGTGCTATCATGGAAACTTCCCAAACAGTTGGTTAAAATCTTCTCATATTTGAATTTTACCCCAGTCTCTGAACTTCACAGGCAATTTAATCATGTTTTCTTGGAACGGGCAGTGGATATCTACTACGATAGAAATACGGTTCGGTGTTGGCTGGATTCTATTTGAATAAGAACTGATGATGCCTACTTTGTAGGTGAAATTTATACTCTGTAAGATCTTAGTGTCTGATTCTGTGCTGAGAAAGCATTTCTTTCCAAAGACGATAGAAATACTATATATTTTCAATTCATTTCACAAAAATATTCTCTATATTCAAAAAGTGACAACCAGTCACAGCCAGATATAACCAATCAAAACCAGTCACAACCAGATATAGGCCTAAACAACGACAACCGGTCACAAGCTGACAGTGCCCCGTTCTTTCTTCCCATTTTGGTTTTCTCCCTTTCTTCCCATATAAATATATAATAGCTCCTGTTATTGATGATGCATTTGCTTGGGCCGGCTAGTACGATGTCTTTCTTCTGTAGACACCGATGGCGTTCGCCTAAAACGCACTTATATCGTTGTGTATTTTTCCAGACTTTTAGGACTGAAGTCAAATTTGCTTTACGTTGTGTATAAAAGGGATGGTCGTCTTATAACTGTCCCAAAGGTTTGATAAAAGACACTTTTCTTCTTTTCCACAAACGTTGTTTCTACTTCGATTGTAATATTGATAATGAAGTGTGTGTTTCTGAAATATTAACATAAAATTGAAACGTATTGGGATATCTACATTCTATAGTACTCTTAACATTTCTTGTAGGAATCTCTGAAACACAATAATTGTCGGGTGTGCTTGTGCATGTATTTGTTCTTGAGTTTTTTGGTACGTGTGTTTTTGTATGAGTGTGAGCGCTTGAGCATTTGCCCTTGCATATGAGTGCGTAATCAATTTTCAACAAAAAGCCAGCTTACGGAAAATAACTGTTTCAATATCAAAGATTTCTCCACCGGAATTACGAGAAAGTTTGTAGCAGTAAATGCAAATATCAGTACATGCAAGCGCACTTTCAAAAAAGCAACATACCTGTTTGGTTTCCGTAAAAATCACCTTTAAATAGCCTGAAGTAGATCTGAGGTGATTTATCCACGTTGACATTTTTATGGCATCAAATGAAACCAACGTCAATTTCACATCTGTCATCAAATGAAATCGGTGTCAAATTCACATCTATATACACTACAGTGCCAACAGCTACTGATTAACGTCTTGTTTTGCAGTGTACAGAGAATCCAAAGAAGGCGTTTTTATACGAGGTAAGATTAGGCTTAATAAGTGGTGTGTTTAACCCTCTAAAGAACACAATTTTTTTCTTTGCCCAAAAAGAATTCTGGGTGTTTGTTTTTGGTACAAATTGCGTCAAAATTGCACTGGTGCAAAGTTCTTATAAAAACATATTTTTACTCCCCATTTTTTGAAACGTTACAAATCTGCTACAATGGTCCATAAATGTGCTAATTTTAGGACGTATTTGTGCTTATAATCAGCCCTTCCAGCCAAGTTTGAAGATTATGGTGGCAAAAAAATCATTTTTCAGGCCAAATGGTTCCTTTTATTGCATTTTTGAAAAAAAATGTTTTTTTCAGCAAAAAACTTTCGGGGGGAACAAAAAATTTGGTGGTGTCTTACCCCTGAACATCCCCCAGGACTATGGACCCGCCTGAAATAAAGGCAATAATAAAGAGGGCCCTTCCTCACAATGCCCTCTAAGGTAAAGGACATGCTTTGAATAAACTCTTAGTTTCATACGTCCAGTGATATGTGAAACTTTGCTGTTCTGAACTCGACAAGCCTAAAGCAATTAGACTGTACAGTCACTTTTATTATTTGTTGTTTTGGGTGATAATTTTTGAACTTGAAACCCCAGCAAGTTATCCAAAGTATCAAAAGATTCGGATTTCAGCCAAGTTTCCTAAAAATGCTTGAAAGAAATGCTACCATCTAGCGGTTCGGGCCTAAGGCCAGATGAAGTGGGCCAAAAAGGACAAAACTACTCCACTTATGACGTCACTCACAAAAATTCCAAAACCGAAAATCATAAAGAAAATTTTTCATTGGGGATTCGAAGACGTGCCAAGTCTTTTGAGGGCTTGAACGGCTCTCTAGCGCAATCGGTGGAAGAGATATGGACTTGCAAAGATACGTGGAAACTGTTGTGCTAGGCTGAAAAACACCGGCAGCTCAGGTGCTAAACGACCACATGCATAGATTTGTTATGTTTGGACCTAGGCTAATAACCTCTATCAGAAAATCATTCCATGAAGCTTATTATGCTTATTCAAACTCTGAATTTATTAGAAACTCAAAATAACGTACATAACCTCAAGTCGCATCCCACACCCCAACAGCACCCTCCCCAAGCCACTCAACATTGAGTACTCGTAAACCTCAAGCAAGAGGAGCTCAAGCGTGTCTTGAAATTCACACTTGACTGGTTTTTCAAAATTTTCAATTACAAGGTTTGAGTCCGAAACGTAACAAATCTGTTGATGTGGACAGTAGCGCGAAAACCTGTTTCATTGACAATAGAAAGAAACAAATGTGAAGCGTTAGATATCTGTGACTTTGGTCGTTAGGGGGTTAAGGGGAGGCGAGCAAAGCACATGCTTCGGGCCACCATTTTTAGGGCTCCCCTCGAGGTGCTTCGCACGTGAACTTTCTTCATTTTGATGAAAAACGTATTATCCACTCACACGAAACATTCCAAAACAGATCACATTTCCGAAGCAAGTATTCTGCTTTCAAAAGGCCTCCAACAGCAACTGCAATGTCTAGGTGCTTTGCTTTCAAAGGGCCCCCAGTAGCAACTGCAATGTGTAAGTACTCTGCTTTCAATAGAGGCCCAAAACATCAGCTGCAATGTGTGAGTACTTTGCTTTCAAAGCGTTTCACAACAGCAATCGTGACGTGTAAGTACACTACGGTCAAAGGGGCCCCACCAGCATCTCTAACGTGTTAATAAGGAAATGCTTCCAACCAACTTAAATACAAAAATTTGTTTCAAGAATTTCGGAGAAGTCCCAATCAAATAAGAAAAGTATGTTTTAAAGAAATGACAATTTCTTCACTGTCAGAGAATGAAGATCCTCATAATATAGTGTGGAAGACTGTCAAAAAAAGGCTCCTGCTTTAAAAGCATATGTAGTGTATATGAAATCTCAAGTGTTTTGTTGTGTTCAAATATAGGCCTGTTTTGTTCTCTATCAAACTTAGTTTGCGATTTTGATTAAGTCTATTGCAAATTGCAGTAAAATATTCTTTGCTTGTTAGTGCACCTTAAGTCAGTGAATGAACACTGGTAATTTTTTACAAACCCTACACAGAGCTCACCAAAGCTTTCTCGCCAAATTGTTGGAGAAGTGCATAACACAGTGGTAGAAGTCGACAGTGGAATTCCATTTTGTATTTTCTGGTACGTTAGCCATTCCGTAGTCTCAGGAATGTATCCTTGGGTGGCCCACATATCTAATTCCTAGGCTTGATCAAAAGGTCTTATCACGATTGGCTGAGTATGATG
>JGI24158J21664_10007479_pt1 | contig 14513 bp, 11 predicted proteins | sample Ectturendosymbi3_FD_21664 | JGI IMG/M metagenome (IMG submission 21664) | reverse complement strand
TTCGCCACTGCGAGGGTGTGTAGTGACATTCGGAGTTTCCAGCTCGCAGTGATCTTGCAAGAAATACAATAAGTTTTGCGTGATGACAACCAGCCATAGGTGTAGGAGCAGGCAAAGTTTTGGGGGTGCGAAGGATTTTTGCCCGAATTCCCCAAACTTGCCCGAAAAGTTTTTGTCCTCCTTTTGCCCACAAATTTTCTCCCACAAAGAACATGAAGACTTGTTGTTGGTGTGACCTCCAAAAAAAGGTCTTATGCATTTTTGTGCTTTTCTGCAAATGTTGGGCGCCATTTTTTAAAGTCAAACAACGATAGGCGCCATTTTTGCCCGGATGTTCAGGGATTTTACCCAGATTTTCAGAGATTTTCCCAACTTTTCAAGGATTTTGCCCAAATTTTCAACAAATCAAAACTTTTGGGGGTACGCTTACACCCCCTGCACACCCGCCTTCTCCACCACTGCAACCAGCGTTGCTAGTAACGAGTGTTTAGTATGGTTGGGCATGTCGTGACTAGCAGAAGAGTAATTTTAAAGCAGTTCGTCAGTGAACGATGATCCCGAAAGCTAAGAAGGAAGCTCTCAAGGTTGACACAAGGTTCCATAGTGTACAATGTTTTTTAAGAGCTTCTGTTGGCTTTGAAAGAAACCACTGAATAAATTGTCACCAGCGATGAAACATGTTGCATTAATTTTTACTGGTTTTCAGACGCACAGTGACAGGGGCGGGTTTGGGACGAAAACAGTGCAAGGCGGGTTAGAAATATTCCGTCGCCACGGAGGGGCTGTTGGGGCTTAGCCCCCAGAAATGTCGCCAGAAAGTCATCAATAGTGGGGCTTGGCGTTTGTGCAGGGGGGGCTTGACATTCAAATATAACAAAAATTTCACTGATGTATGTTTCATATTTTAATTTGGGAGGCTAGACCCACCAAAGCCACCCCGTGGTGACGGGACTGTAGCCCCCCAAACAAAGCTCCAAGTCCCCCCAAATTGAATTATGGAGTTTTATCAAATTCAGAATGTCACGCCCCATGAACAGCCGTAAAGTCCCTGTATTGAAAACTTTCTGGCGACGGTTCTGAATACGCGTGTAAGATTTCTCCAATTCCTGCCGGTGCGGGGCTGGTTTAGATTTTGCCGGTGCAGGGAAGGTGTGGACAAAAAATTTCAACCCGCTAAGGACTCTGAGGAAGTCTGTACTCTGTGGGCTGAGCAAACGGCATTACAGATTCGTTTTCCAGGTCTGAGTGAAGCTTACCTTTTAACCCAGGGATTCCCAAACTGGGGTACATGTACCGCTAGTGGTACATTTGCCTATCTGAAGGGGTACATTTAAGGTTAGGATTAGAAGGAAAAAAGTATGTTTATATCTAATTCATTTCACATTATTTATATATATGAAGTTGTCCGAACCATTTCGTGTTACTAATGGGGTTAGACCAGGGGTAGTATTGCGTCCATACTTTTTTGCTGTATATTTAGATGATCTATCTCTTGAACTAAGCAACATTAAAGCTGGGTGTTATATTCGTGAAATCTTATTGAACCACTTGACGTTTGTTGATGACATTTGTGTGTTTTGTCCAAATGTACGTTGGCTGCAAAGTATACTAGAAGTGCGTCAGGCTGATGCAGGATTACATGAAATTATTTTCAACTGCAGCAATACTGTTTGTATGATGTTAAAGGCTAAGAGGGCAAAAAGCACGGCCATCCCGTTGCTAACACTGGGTGTACTAAAAGTAAAATCTGTTTCCCGCTACAATTATTCGGGGATTGTATTAGATATTGAGCTCTCAGATGACAAAGATATTCAGAGACAAATGCAATATCAATATGAAGCAGTAAACAAGCTGCGAGGTTCTTTTTCCCGATGTTCGAACCCAGTGAAAAATGTACTCATTCGTTTCTTCTGTTGGACCATGTACATGTATGCATCATAACTATTGGTGTGATTTTAGGAAGGCATCTATCCCCTGATTGCCTGCGGCCAATAACTTTGGTTGCAGGGCCCTGTACAGCCTGCCGTGGCGAGCGAGTGTTATCAAGTTCAATGTATCATTCCTACCTTTGAGGCCCCTTTTAAAAAATTGTGTACCTGTTTCTTTAACGATGCAAAAAGTTCAACAATGTACGGTTGCGCGCTTTGATGCAGTCAGATTGTTTATACCAGTATTAGTCCTTATTCTTTGAACATTACAACCGCATTTTACTTTGTGACTGAGTGCCCGGACGTTACAGTGTTAGTTTGAGGATGTGTGCAGGCCACAAACCATTCGTACTTCACCCGGCCTTAGTCAGAGTTGGACTCTATTTCTTAACATGCGATTTTCGCGTCCAACACTGTAAGTAGTTTTGTACCAAGTGGTACGACTTAGCCAACAACTATGTTGAGAAAGTGTCTGTAATGTAGTGTTGTACGAAGTGTTACAAATTAGCGAACAAGTATCGGTATTCCTGCGGTCCTACCACCAACCCGATACAAAATGTTCTATGTCTGCTATTATCAATCTGTGTTGTGCAGATAGTGCGTGCTTGTGCTCTATGGAAGTTCATGTCTGGTTCAAAGATTAAAATAAATATAACTGGATATTATTTCAAAAAATCATTGCATGCTTATTGGTAAATATATTTTTGTTATCTTCCTCAGCCTTTTTATCATAAGAAGTTTCAGGGCATTGGCTTCGAAAGTGGAGGCCAAGGCCACACCAGGATTTTGAAATTTGACAGTTTCCCATCAATTTTTTGCAAAAAAAGGTTGTTTTCTTAGTTTCGAGTGGTTAAAATGTAATTTTGCCACTTTCGGTCGCCCCTACAAAAATATTTTGGCCCACTCCTAAAAAATCCATTATTGGCCCCTCCCTGAAAAAATCCCTCCGGCGCCCATGTTCAGGGGTACACACTCACCTATCGAAATGCTGAAGGAGTACACGGACGGGGAAGTTTGGGAACCCCTGTTTTAACCTGAAGCAGGTGTGTTTTGCTCTGATGAATAAAACTGTTCATCTTTTAACAAACAGCATGGGAGTTTACCTGCTGTTTTCAACTTTTCGGTAATGAATCGGCTTTTAAAAAGTTAAAGCCTCAGTTTGTGTACTCGGCAAGTTATTGATGTCAAAGATGATGGATTTTCCACAGTCACACAGCGTAAACAGACGTTGCAAATGCATGAAGTCAGCTGCTTCCTTTTAGAACATATTCGTGGGAGATTTATTGTCAACACGTGTTCATTTTTATGATTGATAGAATGAACATAACTCTATTCTCAATGATTTTTCAGATGTGCGACTCAAACGTGCAAGTTGCTGGCACTTTCGGCACTCATTTCTTATAATTACTCTTATCATCTGCGTCAGTTTTGACTGACAAGCAGCCGAATCGCACGTTTTTCCAACAGCTAAGCTCACCCGTGTGTAATTCAAGCTAGTTGTAAATCCCAGAGTGTAAAGCTGTTTTGACAATTGCGCAAAAAAGCTGATTTAGTAACTGTCGAACACACGATCATGGAAAATTATGCAGTGGCCTGGGAGCTTAGTAATGCGGAAACTAATACAGCGTTTAGAGCACTGCCAGTCTGATCTTGCATTTCGAAGGTTTTGAAAGCAAAGATTCCGGTTGCCGGGGGCATACTGTACACTTAATCTGCTTTCACTGTAGACACAAATTGGCCAACACTTGCAAATTGTTAGCTTTCCTATTTCACACAAAAATATGAAACTGCATGCGTTTGTACCCTCCCGACCCGAAATTGTCTTTTGCCGACCCTTTGCTTCAAACTGAAAGGCAAATTATTCCAAGACTGAGCATTCATTTTCACTCAATATGTAGGCCCATCTTGGATTGCAATCCGGTAAAAAATGTCCCAACGTGGATTTCGGTCCTCTCCGCAATGGACGCATACACATACCACATTAGTTCAGCGTAAGCATACTGTAATAAATAACCTGTAAGCGAGAAATACGAAACGGGGCGTCATAATTGATGACACATTTACGACATGGCTTCTACTGTTGCGCCACAACGCCATGGGGTCTTCCGCAAATGACGTCACCTTCTTCAAAAACATTATGTGCTCTCTCCCACGTAACAAATACAAAGGAACGTTTGCCACTTCCGACATCGCCGGAAAGTTTCCGGCAATTTGCCACAACGCACGTTGCATTGTGGCAACGCCTACGCAGCCAACTGAGAAAAACGCGACGTTATCAGCTTGTTGCGGCGCAGCGAATTTAAATGGCCGATTGTCAGTCTCCTGAGACGTTGAAACACAACGCATGCGTTTGTTACCGCTACCAGAACTTGCAAAACGTGCAGTCAAATTGCGTTGACCACGCGCTAGCATATCCAACGGAAATTAATATCTTGGTGTCTTGTCGGAAGCACGACTAGCAAGTTGTGAAGCGACATGATATTTCACTGCCGCAACAACCCCGGTTATCTTCCTTTGTCAATGGCAAGGTCAGCGGTGTGTCATAGCAAGACAGCTCAAGGACACACCTCCAGGTCTAACGTGGCGTTGTCAACACGTTTTGACAGGTGCTAATATAGGCAGTTCACTGAGCGATAGCTTTAGAAATGCAACTTTCTCTAAAGAATAAACGAAAAACGTCTTTAACTACGTTACCNAACGTAAGAACGAAAAACAATAAGTAAAACGAATGAACAAGTAAAACGATACTGGATGCACAGTAGCTCGGAAGATCTATCTCAACTTGACTGAGGCAAATCGCCTTCAACATAATCGCACTTGCAACTGAACTTTCCATTTTACGCGTAAAATACAAAATACGCAAAGCAAGTCTCTTACGAACAGTACGTAGTACGCATGCTCCGACTCGCTCATACTATGCATCGTCAATTCGTCACAGTGGTGGGATTTTTTGTATTCAAAAATGTAAACTCATGCATCACCAGTTGCGGTGACTGTTCTTTCAACCAGTTCGACGTTTCGAGCCTTGTTGAAAATAAGGTAGGAGCATAGCAATGTGTACTTCAAACAACTGAACTTTCTCACACAAAAAATCTATTTGTTTTAAGCTCATTAGAACAAACCCGAACGCACAGAGATTCCCCTGCACTAGGACAACACAGTAAAGTCTTCAAAAGGGTGTCGGACAACGACAAATGCTGTAAGAGCAAATTTGATCCAATGTTGCTGAGCACAGCATTTCCTGGGAAGAGCGCAACACCCCTAAATAACAACCGAAAACTCCTCGGCTAAGCGCAGTGGAGAGACTCGCTGCGAGTTCGGAAACGCATGACTGTTGTCCTGCATTTCGGTTAAGGACCGGAAAAGCGGTACGTAAAAATTTCTAGGCTTGTCCACGGGAATGGGATTTATGCTATGGGATGAGATTGTGCAGTGGACTTGAAATTTATCCTATGTCCGAACGTCAGCAATTTTACGTAATATAGCAGGAATTTTCTGAAGTTGAATGCCATTATTTTATGCTTACAACACAGTAAGTATTAGACGTAGAGACTCAGTGCCATGGCGTAGTGATGCGAGGCCCCCGAAAATAAGATTTTTGAGTCATTATTCGGGTGAAAACCAAAATATGTTACCCAAGTTTCAGTTGATCCGTTAATTGGAAATTTTGGGGTGTACACCTTGACCACTGCTCCGTACAGGCATTAGACACGCTCTGTTAGATATGAACACGATATAATGTGCTTCGTATTACTAGTTTCGTGGTAATCCCAGAAGGATGTGACAGTCACAAGTTGCCACGGGATGGTACAGAAAAAAGCATCCCATGGAAAAGCCTGAACAATACAATAAATGCAAGTCGAAAAGCAACAGCGGAAAACCGTCATATTGAATGGCACACTACACGTTTCATGTGAACTTATCTGATGAGTTCAGATATTCAACACAAGCAAACAGAAAAACAACAACCACAAACAACAAACTTGGTACCTTTCAAAATGCTATTAATCTGTGGTTTCTGGCATGCACGACGCGCCTCCGCACTTTAGACACAACTACGGACACGCGGTCATACAGAAATTTCTCAGTGGTCAATGCGATACCGGTTCATTAGGAACTTTGAAGCAGTGAACATACAATAATGGTGTGCAAGCGCGCTTCAAACTGTGTACCAAGGTATTGGACATTTTGAGCTATGCCAAGCAACGCGGATATGAATTTAGGTAAAAAAGGATTCATATGGCTGAAAGGCAACATAGATTTTGGGCGAACAAGCAGGGTACGTGGAAATCGCAGAGGAATACACAACAAATAAAATATCCGAATTAATGCAGAAGTTAGGCGATGTACCAATATAGTTGATACATGTGTTTTTTTTAACAAACTGACGAACAACATGGAAAAGCACAGATAAAAGAAGTGAAAACAAGTTGCCAAAATGCTGTCAAATGCCGTTCCATTTTTCACTGGGGAAGACACGCTTTGAGGTGGATTGGCGACACAACAAAACCATCATGCGCCCTCTTTCGATATGACGAAGAACACAGACTCAAATGGAGTTGCTAGTACCACAAAATTAGCAATCAACGAAAGCCAAAGCCACCGCTAAAAATCGTACGAAGGACATTCGTCGCACGAACCATTTAAACACTGATTCTCGCAGCTGCCGCATTTGTCTTTGAAAGCATCTTGGCTCTGCAGCCTTTCCCGAAGATCGCACGGTCTTTGGCAGGTACTCGGATCAGCAAGCAACGCCTGAACTGAAGAGTCTGCCGCCACGTAACAAACACAGGACTCGACACCAGCCGCGTCACATCTTCTGTGTTTTGAATTCATGGCCGGGTTTCTGAAACAAATAATAACGAATGCGTTGGAAAGCAACAAAACAACCACATTAATGAAAACCACATACTCCAAGTATACGGTAAGCAATTTTTGAAGTATCCTCGGAGCAAACGATACAGGCAGTATCATTACGACAAGCACCGATGTTGCATACATTTCACGAGGAAATTGCAAAACCCGTGACGCTTTTCGAATCATTATTGCAGCAAACAAGCAAGTGCAGGTAAGCAGATACACCTACTTTTCGAAACTGGTGATATACGGACAGTGTCGCCATTCATTGTATGCTTTATATCTTTTAGCAACAAATCGCTGTTCGAAATCATGAAATATAATAAGACTACTCAGAAAAACAAACTGATTTTCGAGAAAACACAAGTTGCAACATTATATTTGAGTAAAATTGTTGATTATTTCAAAGTAAAAGTCGCTTAAGATCTCGTTCTACACAAGGGCTACATAAGACATGAGCTCCACTGAGCTGGTAGTGAAAGCGTACCTATCGGAGATGAAGCCGTTTGGCGACAGGCGGATGTGGAAACTGTGGGTGTGCGTGATGATACCGAGAAAAGCAAGGCTGAGAAACCAGCGGGAGTTCAGTACCGAGTAGCAAATTTTGTTGCATACACGTCGGCGATAACGAAAGTGAATTCCCAAACCCAAAGCAATATTTGGTGGTTAACCGAGATATGTCTCAAAAGGAACGTGCCTTGTGCGATGCATGTTTGTAGTATAAACTCCTTTATCGCGAATCTACTTTTAGCTGAGGAAATTTTACATGACATAGTTCATAATATTAATTTGTTATTTTTAGGGACAGGATTTGTCAATCATTTGTCGGTTATTGACAGATATATTTTGTGAAGTCTGAAAATGCTTCGATCATGATCAGTGGCGCACGCAGAAAATTTTCATGCCGGGGGTTTCATTCAATGGCATACGGTGGTCATTTGTTTTGGTGTGTACTGTTTGTGACGTCACAATTGGACATCATATTCATGTTTCCAAACCAACGTTTTGGCGAAATTTGTTGACAAATTATGCATATTCTTCTGCAAGCCCTCCTTTTGTTTTATATGTCATTGCATTGAATTTATATTATCAAGTTAGGATATCGGAGGAAAATAAACTCAACGCTACGACACAGCAGCTCATAACCGCAAAAATATCAGGCTGCACATTAAAACAGGGGACTCAAACACACTCATCACTGCGTCAGAGCAATTTACAACTGCAAAATGAGGCTGCGCTAATGTCTTGTCCAATACGAGCAGTCGAGCATAGAAATTGTGTGGCTGGACTGGCTGGCACACACCCTGGTTTGCAGGATCGAATCTTGCTAAACTACACAAGAATTGAAAATGCGCATAAAGTACGCAAGAAAACTATAGATTTTTTGTTATGTACAGAAGCTCAGCAAACTTTTAGTTTTCCTTTTTACCTGCTGAGACATTATCAAATGCCTGAACGTTTCTATGTTAACTGCAGTTTTTGAGCTTATGCAACAGTTCTACCATGCTACAGAAATTGGTAATGCAGCAAATGTGGTCAGCGCTTGCGTTGATCAGCCACGGCAGACAAAATAAAGACAATGTTTCGGATGAAGTGAACTATCGCGGAACAATCTTAAACATGCGTAGCGTAGTGGACGAAAACTCTGCAAAAAGTGGTTTGATGGTTTCTGAATGCAGGTGATAACCCAGACTTCCACCAAAACCTAATTATTACTTTTTGGCCCATTTGCAATGTTCCTTGAAATTTGCATGGAAATACATTCCGTGGTACTTCATTAAGACGACAAATGACAAGCAAAAAGTATGCGAAAACATTTAATCTAATTTTCGCAGGTAATAAAGTTTTTGAAAAATTTCAAGCTCAAGAGGGGGTTTTAAACCCTCCCTTGCGTACGCCCTTAATCATGATGTCCAAAAGTGTAGGGGCAACTGTTACAGCAAGTACTTTGAGACTACAGAACCGAACATGAAAGTTTGTACACGGCAGACCTTTTTTCTCTCGCGTGGTACATTTTATAAGTGTTCTATTTTACCACGCCCAAATCTCGGACCCAGACAATTTTTTTCTCAAACCAGGCTGAAAGCGGCGACGAAAGCGTCAAGGTTTCGGCCGCCTCCTCGTATAGTGGTGAAGATCGCGCTGGCGAAGAGTGGAAACAGTACAGACCACTGCACAACTGTCGAGAAGACGGCGATTGGCGCAAAAATGTATATTGGCCAGATCCCGCAGCAATTGCAAATACTCTTTGCTGATATTTAATGCAGAGAATGCAACGGTCAAAGGGGCTTCAGTTTATTTTCGCAATTGCGAGCCCCGATAAGCAAACGCTTGCTTTCTTCCACAGCAGACAAACCTACGCGCTTGAGACTCAGCGCAACCAGAAAAGCCGTGAAGGAACAAATAAATTTCACATTTTAAGAAAAACGGCAGAGCTTGGATGTGTTTGTTTGCTCTTGAGCCAATTTTTTGTCGTCGCATATCATCTTTATTTTTAACTTTCATCTTCATCTTTATTTATTTTTAACAGACAAAAGGGAAGTATATTAAGCCGTTGCGGACAAACGTCCGAAACGACCAAGTGGAAAAACTCCACCGCGATCTTCTGCAACTCTTCCAAGGATCGCACACAGGCTGCTTCTTCATCACGCTATCCGTAGTGAATCAGACATGACAAAAGATTTACGAACGCATTCCGAGGTGAGCGAAAGGATGCAAAAACAACTGGATGAGTTTTCAATAACCGAGCCAACAACTTTTTAAAAACTACTCCTTACCTTCTTTGACTTCTCTTCTTTACCACCCAAATAACGATAGCAATAAGGATAACAACTGCACAGACTGCTATTGCAACTGCGACGTCCCACAGCACTGCAAACAAATGCAACAGATCAAGTTCAAACGCCTCATACGCACAAAGTTAGTCTAGCATCAAATTTTCTTCAGTGTTGAAAGTAGGGCTTACTGTTATCAATAGCTCCATGTGTGGTGTTATCAATTACTCCATGTGTGGTGTTATCAATTGCTCCATGTGTGGTGTTATCAATTGCTCCATGTGTGGTGTTATCAATGTTATCAACATCTTCACGAGCAGGGTTATCAATTTCTCCACGTGTGGTGCTATCAATATCTCCAGGTGCAGTTGAAGTAATTTCACTGAACACGACCGTTTCCGCACCTGGCAAAAGAAAGACAACTTTTCCTGCAAGCGATATACTTCACATAACTAAGACGTTCGCGAGTGATCAATATACAAATCAAAGGCAAAGCCCAAAAGTTACAGATATCACGTGAAACACACACCGTTATTTCGAAAGGATTAAACAATCCATCTGTATCAAGGAAACGTACACCACACACTGTTGACAAAAACTGTACGCGCTAAACATACTTCGCTTCAAACCTTGTAAGCAAATTTACCTGAAACCAATTTAACGTTTTGCGCATGCAGGAAGTGTTTTACGCTAATGCAGGAAGTGTTTTACGCACAGTTTGATTGAAAACAGTTGTTTTTTTCAGCACAAAAAACACTGAATCGGCGCTTCACACTGAAACGTTAAGATCACAAAATTGCGAAAATGACCGCATCAACGCTTATAACATTGCATACCTTTTAGCATCGGCCTTCGTTATCAATTTAAACACAGCTCCCATGTCGCGCTGACGCCCTTACAGTCAGCACTGACGAGGCGCGACCACTTCTCAGGATCAGCAAAAAATTGAGCACCAGTTTGACAAAAGTCGACAGCTGCACTGTGTTATCGGGAAATGACACTGTCATATGCCATTCCCATTGCGTGCAATCGAATAAATTCGAATTACGTTGACAGACTAGGAAAATTCAGATCAATCACACATTACTGGTATCATCACGAGAAAGTAAACTTGGTAAGTAATATTGCACAAAGGGTCATGACGGGAAAATGAGAGCGTTGCTAATATTTACACAAAAAATTCAATGAAACGGTCGGTGAAACGCGATTGTTGTAAGTTACGGCTTTGTTGATATATGCTTTGAAAGTCTTTCTGTCACATCTAAAATCAATTCATCTGCCCACTGCGGAGATATCAAAGTTCACTGAAGGATGACAGACACTGACGGTGAGTTACTACCGGATTTCGCACGTATCCGAGTCATTACGTGCAGACGCGGATGCACAATTGATTAACAGGGCTCAAGACAAACACAAACAACACATCCACTTTGCCGAATACAATGCATTACGTTGATAATGCTAAAACACGTACCGACATCTTCAGAAGCCAGCAATCGCCTCACAGAAATAGACAAATAATAATAACAGCTTGTTGTAACTCTAGCCAGTGGCATGTCACCCGGAGTTACTTTTAATCAAAACGCCCACTAGAACTCAAACGATAGGAGTAAAAAATCCTCAATGTACGTTAGTAAAAATGGAGAGATAAGCAAAAATCCACCACAGAGCGATCGACTATCCATCTCCAAGCCGGTCTCAATTCATTAAAAGTGAACTGCAAATATTTTCGAAAACGAAGCACTTTGTCACATGTAAGGGGACAGGCTGTGAGCTCAGGCAGAATTGCGTACAGATACACATGGAGCAAAATCTTCTCAATTTCAAGAAACGAGAAGGAATGTAGTAGGGAAACAGCTGACGTAAACAGATTGTTAATATTTCTATTTGGGTTAAGACAGTGGAATGTTCAAAGCAATGAAGACCACTCTTCCCATCTTGCTTGAGAGTCAAGTGGTGGTTTGACAAAAAGCTCATCGACCAATGTTAGGAATAATAATCGAACTTTACTTTAACAATTAAGTGCACATTCACTTCCAAAACTGAAAAAATTTATAAAGAACTGACAAATTGCTAAAATCCTTGATAATACTGACAAAAACATTACGCTTGCAAAAAAGGAATCATCCCTTCCTCAATTGTGAAATGTACAGCCTTACAGCAAACAAAAAATTCTGTTTTCTTCGAAATTTGACGCTGGCATTCGCCATAACGCATACCGTATCTTCAACAGAACACAGTGTAGCATCACATGCAGTAAAATGACCAGAAGTAGATAAGACAATAAGCCATTATATGTTTTGATGGGTCAGCCGCATTAAGTTTAATCTACTTCAGGAAGAATACCCAATTCCTCGCAAGAGTTGAGCTAAATCAGGGCTTACCAACCTGGGGTACATTTGCCTATCTGAAGAGGTACATTTAAGGTTCACAATAGAAGAGAAAAATGTATTTACATACCATTTCTTTCCAAATATTTATACATATATCAGTGAATAATACATTCGAAAATCCTTATATGCTTATTGTCAAATACCTATGGATAATCATGACAAAATATTTTGTCATGAGAAACTTTAGGGGTACGTGTTCATCTGTCGAAATGCTGAAGGGGTACATCGTAAGAGGACGGTTAGGAACGCCTGAGCTAAATTAATATTTTCTTCTCACCTTACAATTCACTTTGAACGGTTTAGCAAGTCCTAAAATACTTGCTTACCTTCAGGTAGTATTGTTGTGAGCAAGAATTGTGGGGCAGATTTTGTTGGAGAAGCAGTTATTTTCGAATATGACACTTCAGCCTGTTCTCTAGCTTGGCTCTTTGTTTCACTGGTAGACTGCGTTGTGACTGTCTTCATTGGTGTCGTGTTCAGTGATGACACTGGCACAAAAACTTGGATCAAAATGCTAAACGGATTGAAACAATCAACACTTAGCAGACACAAAATTATGATGTAATCTCACAAAAATGAAAACTTAATAATGTTACATCAAGCAACCACAACTTAATGATTAGTTACGTAACAAAAATGCTTGTCCACGCATCATTCACAACTTTTTTCTATACAAACAAGATAGCCAGTGAGGACAGTTTGCTATGTCATGGTTACTAGTTGTAAATCAGTAAGACATTTAAGTATAGATACCGATGCAATAAAAGACCATGTGCCATGTAGCACATAATTTGTTGAAATCACCAGAACATTAAAGCAGGGTGACAAATGCAATACAAAGATAGAAGTATATATGAAGTCTGTAGCGCATAATGAACAACTACGAACTACCTTGCAAAGTGGAGGTTTGAATGTTTGTGCTTGTTGTTGATGCCATGAAGCTTGATGTATGGTGTGGTGTAGCAGACTGAGGTTCTGAAACGTTTTTTGGTGTTTCCAATATAGATGGAGTAGCAGGAAGTAACACAACTATAAAAGAAAAATCAAAGATTAGTTTTCAAATAAAAATCAAATAAATATTGCAGCAACCATGGGAAAGGTCTGTTTCTCATTACCTTGAAGGGTGAAACTATTAGGAATCTCATCTGCATTCGTTGATTCTATACCATTTTTAATGGAGCCAGATGACACTCTCCACTTTGAATGGGTTGTTACTTCCAATATGCCACCATTATCAGTCTACAAAAACCAATGTTCACTGTGGCAATGAGACATATATGATCTTTCACAAACAACAAAATCACGCTCGCTTATGCCAGGCTTGAGAACTAAGCAAAAGTTTACTGCAGAACAAAATTAAATGAATCTGATGCATGCATTACTGTCTGACAAGAAAACTGCAAGTAATACTGAAAAAAATTTGTTAACACAGACAAGTATTTAGTAAGTAAGTTGAAAACATCAAACCTTCTTTTTTAACACAAACAAATATAAACTTGTCAAGAACCAGTTTGAAAAAATTTAAACAAGTACTTGAGACTGTAAAAGTTTCACATTCATGAAAGTTTGTGATACACATTGCTAAACAGCAACAGGTCCATTCACCACAGACCACAGAATATAGTGCAAAGTGTTTAAAAGATAGAGCACAAAATACATCTTTTCCAAAAAGCTTGCAGCAAACGCAAAGCTACACTGCCAAGTTTAATTATATGAATTATACATACGATTAGTCCTGCATGTATGCCAGCAACACATATGCTTGATGAATATGAATAATGTGTAGTTCCAGCAACATAAGCATATCCCTGAGAGCAGTTTTGCGGGCATGACACAGTAGTCTTCTTAAAATTTCTACTATATCGTCTTAAGAAATTTACAGAAGTTGTACAAGTGATTTTTCCTGAAAAAAACAAGCAGCAATTATCTATAAAATACAAACAACACAACACAAACACATTTCAAAATGTGGTTCAAATCCATAGGAAGTTAAATGGTGGTAATGGAGAATTATTTGGTGGTAAACAGTAGAAATTTGTATTGCATGGCAATTTATTAGTGCTTTCTTCACAGGTGTCAGGTACCAAGTACGGGTGTGCATTGCACTCCCACAATTTTGGCCAGGGTGCAACACTCTTGCTAATTTTTCACATTCTTTTCATACAACCATGTGTTTTTCGCCCAACTATTTTTCACATTGTACTGCAGAGACAAGCACTATCTCAGCTTTATGTGACTTCTACAAAGATGATGTAACAGGGTTCCCACACAATTTTCAAAACCAAATTCCATGACATTCCATGACTTTTCCATGACTTTTTCCATGACTTTTTCCATGACTTTTTCCATGACTTTTTCCATGACCTTTGTTACACTTTTTCCATGCGTGTTTAAATGATACTTAAACTTGCAAACTGGTAACAGTCTTATTAAAAATAGCTGATGTTGCGCTAATGGGATCCAGCTCTACCAAACTTGCTCCCTGTGTAGTAGCTGTGTCGCATCTCAAAACCAAACCAACATTGCTATCAATATCAACCAGCTACCTACATTGCCAAATA
>JGI24158J21664_10007475_pt1 | contig 14516 bp, 5 predicted proteins | sample Ectturendosymbi3_FD_21664 | JGI IMG/M metagenome (IMG submission 21664) | reverse complement strand
ACGGATTTCGCAGCAGGGGGGGGGCACATTTAAAAAATACAATATTGGACGTTTGCAGCAACCGGGGGGCTAAACATGAAATGGGGGTGCAGATTTCAAATGGGGGGCCGGCGCACCACTGGCCCCCCGCTGGTGACAGCCCTACCTGTATGATTATTTTTCTTGGCTGCGTAAACCTTAGAAACAAAACACCGCAAAAGACGTTGTGTATAGTGCGATTACATTTACATTATTCTGGCATGCACGAACACAATAGAATGAAAAATGAAAGAAGAAAAGCATTTTGTAATAGCTTCAGGCTGACGAAAGGGATAAGGGTATAAAAAAAGGAAAACGCATGAAAATGGCAAATGGAATACTCAATTATAAAAATAAACAAGCAATACTCATGAAATGCAGAGATAACTAAAAACTCATAAAGCAATCAAACGCATTCGATGTTACGCAAGAGTGACCTTGCCGTGACGTCGGACGTTTGTGGGAACAGAAAAAAATGCACATTGGACGTAAAAAAAGAGCAAACGTATGACCTTTCGTAAGAAATGCTTTAAACTGGGGTAACGTTTCCATAGCCCTGTGCTACTGAAAAAGTTATGCCGTTGTTGCTGAGGAATTCCCGCGTTTTGATAATGCGAACGTGCTTTCTGTCCGGTTGATCGACGTGCAAATGCAGCTTGCGGCCGTATATACTTGACATGAGAGTAGGGACTGGTTTCGAGAATTCCTGCGGAGTATAAATATAATACAGGCTAGCGTTCGGTCAAAGACAGCTAATTTCAACGCGTTTTGCTGAGTTCATCATGCAAATGAACGACATCATGCAATGAACGACTGTTATGGGTAAGCTAACTAACCCAAGCTATCGGATGCCCCTGCAATTAAAATCAAACGGTAGTGTTCAAGTTTTGGGTGCGTGGAGTCCATACTTCTGAGCACATGGATAGAAATAACGCGTCTACTAAGCACTGCACATTTACAAACTTATCTAACCTTAAAAAAGGAACTTGTAGAATGTCGGAAAGGTTTCATTATTAGCGAAACAAACACAGGTCCACGCCGAAAAAACGTGTGGGGCAGGCATAGAAGTGACACAAAAACAACCTTTGTTGGCAGTCTGCGCAAGATCCATGCCGTATTGTGTTCGAAATTGCAGATGTTCATGGAATAGAAGTTCACGACGTTCGGACTTGAAAATTTGTTTGTTTTCGGAAAAATTTTCCGATTTTTATTGCATAACAACAGAGACGTAACGAGGGGGGGCAAGGGGCCACAATTCCCCGGGCGCCGAATCACTGCGGGGGGCAAAAAGTGACAACACTGTCATAAGCACATATTTTCAAAATAGTACATTTGCTTCCGAAAGACCTCAGGTTCGAACATGGGGGCGCCAAACTTGTTTCTTGCCCCAGGCGCCATCTAACGTCGTTACGCCCCTGCACATCACGATTGTCTAGCCAAAATGGCGAAATTTGTTTGCAAAAAGACCTGCCCATCAGTGGCAAACTATCAGTCACAAACTATTTAAAACAAAATGCTGTTTTATTATCGAAGTCATTTGACCACAAAAAATGACTTGAAGGTCGAAAAAAGGTATATTACTGTATTTCGAAAACAAGCACAACTTTCCCTCTCCTCCCAAAAAACGCTTGGGTACGCGTAGAGACAAACATGGCAAAAAACTCGAAAGAATTACGCTGGCACTTTGCCTTGAAAGGTGTTTATTGCATCACAAGGGCATTGAAAATAATCAGACAATATGTTTCCACGTCACAGCGGGAAACGTGAAATTTGCAGTGAGTCAATGACTAAATTCTCATCCATTCAATTTTTTGCACGAAACGCGACTATATCGCGGTAACGGTAACGCAAGTTTAGAAATTCTTTACAGTAGGTTCAAAAAAGATTATTAGAGACAGTAGAATATTGGTCGATAAAAAAGCATCTGATTTCGTGCTGAGCTGAACTTATGTCTAAAAACTGTTGCTGGCAGGCAGGGGTGTATTGCTAAAAATACGGGCGTGGGAACCAGGCCCGTAACCAGCTTGGAACACCAGGGGGCAAAGAGTTTTCTGAGAGGGGACCAAATTTTTTAAACTGTGTCCAACATATTTTTCCAGGGGGGCGAAAAATTTTGTGGGCGAAGTCCCCCCCGGTTACGGGCCTGGTGGGAACGCCGTTCCCACACCAAAGATAAAGGAAGACTGATTCGTCTACAAGAATTTCCACACTGGATCTTCCTGTTTCAGTTTAGTGCTACGGTGCTATACACGAGATAACTTGTTATTTATTCATTTATGCTGCTCCTGGCGCTACACGTAGAAATTGAAATGAAAAATGTAAATCTTCACGTAACGTTACTAGTGCAAAAAGGTGTGGGAACGCCATTCCCACCTCACTACACCCCTGCTGGCAAGTCTGATGCTAATCAGTAGTCATCTTTAGCATAGCCTACAGCTAATCTAGCGCGCTTCATTTTAAGAATACCTGACATGTAGGCTATGTTTTACGGTTAGCTTTGCTGTTTTGGAATTTACGCTATCATTGAGCACTCTAACCTAGCCTGTAATTAACTGCATTGTAAGTTTGTTGTAGCGTAATTTTAATGCCTTTGCTTAGCTACAGTTATAACATGAGCTGCACTCATTCATGAAATCTTGTAGGAAAAAATAGTATGATCTGCAGCTTACTCAACTTTTGTCCACATTCTGCTTAGTCCCGTCGCCACGAGGGGGCTTTGGTGGGATTAGACCCCCCAAACTAAGCTCCAAGCCCCTCAAATTGAAGCATGAAACACTATAAATCAGTGGAGTTTTTGTCAATTTTTAGAATGTCAAGGCCCCCTCACAAACGCAAATCCCCCCTATTGAAAACTATCTAGCGACGGTTCTGAGTCTACTGCTGATTTACCTTTTGTCCACAAGAAGCCCAATCTTACCCAAATGAAACAAGAGTTTAAATACCTACATGCACAGTGGTATGGCCTGTCTAAAATATTGGGTGGGTCAGAATGTTTGATTTTCGGTGAGCAACAGTATTTTGTTGGAGGTACTGCCTCTTAAAGCACAGAATGACTAGATATTCTAAAAAATTGGAAAGTGCATGGCAGTGGCATAGCCAGCCCAAAAATTTGTAGGGGGCCAAAATGTTAGATTTTAGGCGATTAACACTTTTTTTAATAAAAACACCTCTCAAAGCACAAAATGTCTATATTTTCTAAAAATTTGGGGGGCCATGGCCCCTTTGGCACCCCCTGGCTACGCCTATGGTGGATGGCTTTCTGGCTACACATATGTATGTGCAGTTTATATAATGTATATAATGTAAATACTTTATGGAAACACATATTTATATAACATTGGGACCATACTTTATGTATAAAAACTTGTTTATCAGAAGTTTCATTTATAGTGAAATGAGCACATTCAGACTCCCAAATTCAGCAAAATAAGCTTTGCATTTAATACTTTCGTCCTTATCCCTGTGCAAGAAATGGTTTATTTAAAGGCTGTACAAAACAAATCACCTCAATGGACGTTTCTGTGTCGGGAACCATTGATTACAAGACGTATCTGAACAAATTTAGGGGTGCTTTCAGCCCCCTTAGCCCCCCCTGGATCCACCTAGGCAGTGGTTGCCAGCCTGAGGTCACAAACCCCAGAGGAGTTGTGAACCATTTTTGGAGGGTCACGAGTACATATTTCATGTACACAGCTGCACTATATTTCTTTTGTTCGAGTTGTATATAAGAGTCGTTGGGTTACAGTTGTTTGCTATTAAGAGTCGTGGTACAAAAAAGGTTGAAAACCACTGCTCTTGGCATATTTGTCAAATGGTAAGGTTGGATTACTGCGCAATCTTTAACTTCTCAAAAAATATTGATCAGTAGCTGCACTGATCAAAGGAAACTGGATGAACAAACAACACAATCAGCCAATGGATACATACCTCACGTTTAGGGGGATTGCAAAAGAAAACCAGCAAAATATATATTTTTTGTATTTGTGATTTTTAATTGAAAAATGTTGTGAAGAGAAAAATGGCCATCAGTTTTGAAATGGAAGTTAATCAGTGGGGCCCCTTGAAAAATTGGGGAGGGAGGAACTTTACTAAGTTCCCTGGCTTTGGATCCACCACTGCCACAACCGTGTTTTTACTGACCTCATCGTGAACTTTCAGTCCCCGGCTTTTAGCATGTTCTCGATCGTCGCGATGCAGCTTGTTGTTGTAACCACTTTCCATATGAAACAAACGATCGTATGTGGAACCGGACATTATCTGGAAGAGCAAGTATGAAAACAAACGTATATGCAACTTCACATCATTTGTGCTTAACTGCTGCAGTATGACTAATACTATGACTAGTGCCACATTAACTATGAGGCCCATGCCTCAGGGGCCTCATTCTATGCAGTTATATCCTAGGGACTATAACTGTAGCCCGATGTTTAATGTAATTATGCAGACTATGTTGCAGTTGGAAAGAATAGATTACATCAAATCTTGGCATATCATTTGTGATATCATAAAATAATGATATGTTATCTTATTTAACACGCAGAGAGAAAAAGCAGGGCATAAATCATGCTAGCACAGTACGGAGCAATCTAATGTTGCTGCTTTTGGGGAATATGTCCCTAGATTGAGAATTTCAGAAAACTTTGGTGGAAAATCTGGGGTTTTGAGGAGTCTAGGGATTTTTTAGGGAAATTGCATTTCTTGGGGACAAAACTGAGAAAAGTTGTGGTCATGTATTGCCACCTGATATGAAAATCATGTTGTGATTTTACTATCAGATCCAAGAACAGGAAGTAGTGTACAATTACATCAAAGTTGTATATCTTTTTTGGTTATTACAAAAGTGTTACTTGTAGCCTATATAATTAGCATCAGTAAAGAGTGTGTCAAAAGTATACCTTCATCATGCATGAGTAAAAAGTATATCTTAGTGGTGCTCCAGCTTTTGGAAATTTATGTTATGAAGGTATGAATTGCAGTCATGGGTATGTATTGGTTTTACATAATCAAAATGTAGTTTAATATTATCACTGCTTTAGACAAATTCAGTAGCAACACTATCTTATAATTTACAGACAATTTTGAGGTGGCTATACTTGTTTCAGAAGTTCCTAAGGTATTATACAGTAAATGTGTAATGTAACACACTATGCTGCTTGCTGAAAGGCAATTAATAGTGCTAACGGGTAGACGAAAGTAATGCACTGTTTTGTGCAAAATCGGGAATTTTTGTGAAATTTTGGAAAATATAAACTCTACTTTTAGGAATTTTGTGTCAACATTTGTGGGAACCCTGCTAGAAAGGCTAACTTTGTAGTGAAGATTTTCATCTTTATGTTGAGTTCTGGTAGTTTGTATAATAACTTAGGAACTTCAGGCTACAGATATTTTTGGTGGGCTAGAAGCTACTTTTGGATAGGCATTTTTGTGTTAGTAAGCTATGTAAGTGATGTAACAAAGTGTATGAAGTTTATGTTTGGTTGTCACTTACGTAGCAAGTTTTAGTCTAGCTTCACTGTATAATAGTTGCAAAGTACACTCGTTGCAGCCTGCTCAGTAAATCAGTAAACTTGTTGGTACAACATTACAATTCAGACAATGTTGTAAGAACACAGTGTGCCTGCTTTTCAAATATCATAAATTCAGGCAAATGCAGTGGCAATACAAAAGTGGAGCAGCGAAAAGCAAAATCAGAGCTTAGGAGCAAGAAAAACAAGATGAGTTAAGAAAAAGATGCCATGTTTATGTACAACAAGATATTTTGCAAAGATGTCATTTAATTGAAAGCAACATGCAGGAACTGAGTAGTCTGTGATACTAGGCAATATAGCCATGTCACTTTTCATTTTGCTGACAATGGCAATAGTTATGACCAAACTCTTAGAACTATGTATTTCATGGTTACATTACAATAACAAAAATCTAACTAGTTTTGATTACTGGCTGTTTTTCTTCCTTATTTTAAAAACAATGAGCTTGGACTATATTAATGTAGTAATGTTGTTGGTTTATTTTCTAACTTTCTGGATTATTTTCCTAGTTTCAAACAGGGTTGCGGAGTTGGAGGTAAAATATCTGACCTTTCCAAAATTTCTGACTCTGAATTTCTAAAATTTCTGAGTCTGACCTTTCCAAAATTTCAAACTCCGATTCCTTAACATAAAGGGATGAAATTTGGATGTTAAAATCAATGGAAATCATGGTGCACTGCCAGAAATCTGTTTCAACAAAGGTTTCAAAAGAAATTGTACCATTTCAACAGGAATTCCCAATATAGGAGTGTGATGTAAAAAATGATTCAATTTAACTTCTGGAGTCGGACAAAAAAATATCACTCTTATTCCCAGTGTTGTTAGGAATCCGACTCCACCCAAAAGCCTCCAACTCCTTACGACTCCGACAGCCTGGTTTCAAAAGTTATTGTAACATTACAGTTATATAAATATTTTAATGCATTCATTTCTTTAATAAAAGAACTGTTGAAATCTGAAAATTTTGCAGAAATGCTCCATTAGTTCCAAAATGGTAATAAATATGATCTAGGAAAACGTCCTTTGTCAGTGAGAAAGAAATTTCTAACAGAAAATACAGGATTATGCCAGAGTTTCTCATGTTTTATAGAAATGCAAACTGGTTTCATACCTAAATTTGTAACATAGTAAATATAAAATTTTTCTTGTATGTATTGTGATTTCAAGAAAGAAGAAGATCTTAACAGCTATCTCAACATTAACAATATTATCCAGTCTGTAAGCAATATTTAAAAATAACAAAAAATTGATAATTACAAAAATTGGTAATTAATTAATTCCATTGGGGAGTAATTAATGATTTTGCTGTTTTTAGGCCATAATTTTTGAACCAGAAACGCTAGAAAGTCAATCAAAGGTTAAAAAAACTTGGATTACAGCCTTGTTTCCAATAAATACTTAAGTAAAAAAATTCCATCTGGCAGTTGGGGCCTAGGTAACCTGATCCAAAATGGCTAAAAACCTACCCACTTATGATGTCACCCACCATTGGCACAACTATAAATAATCAAAGGGGATTGGCAACTAATTCTGAAATGCTTGTTTTGAATGGTAAACATGTGAAGTAAACACAGCGTTGGTCCGAGCATGCTAACTATACAGATGAAGTAAAGGTCGAAGCGCTTGGACAAATGTTGTGTTTAGCCTACTTAGAGAGTTTCTTACTACCATTTCACCTTATTTTTTTCGCATAAGTGTAATACTTTTTGGTAGCATCAGTGGTGATGGTCCATAACCAAGCCTATCTGTTTCTATTGAAAATTTATCACAAACCTCATTGTTCCATGCCGGGAGTCCAGTGTTCTGCAAGAATTTCCACATGTTGCATGACAATCAGAGTGACAACAAAAAATACAATCTTTACAAAGTTGACCTGCTATTATGACAGGCGTGCAGTGAGAAATTTTCCTAGGATGGTGGGGAAATAACAACCAAGTCTGAACATATTTAATGCCCCTTGTTGTTAAAACATCATCCATAAAACGTGCATATGTCTGGCATTTTTTTCTTTACGATACTGTACAGATTGAAGCCGGCAAATAGAAAGTTTCCTTTCCTTCAACTGACAAATTCTAAAAATTTGTTTTGAGTGAAGTTCAAACCCTCTAGTTTGGATCAAAGAGACCATTTGCTTGCAAAGCTTTTTGGCAAAACCACTTGCGAAAATCTCAATGTACTGAGTGCATGGTATGCACTAGGTGTTTTGAAACCAGAATTCCTGCAGTTGAGCAACATGTCATCATGGTCGCAATTACGATTGTGCTTTTTATATTTACACACTTCTGATGTATCCCAACACACGCTTGATCAAAGTCAAATAGCACCTTTGCTCTAAAAACTTTGCATTTAAGACGTGGATCCTGCTGTCGTCCAATTCTTGAGCGAAAATTGACGTATACAGTTGATGAACACTAACACTAGAGCAGCATTTTTTTAAACACTGGTGAATCATGTACCCGCAGCATAATCTAATAAAAGTTACGGACCACCAAGACAAAAGATTGCAATAAATATTTGAGTACAGGTGTTAATCATCGTGGTAGTAATCAGAATGTCTGCAAAACCTATTAACCCTTTAAAGATCATGGACCCATTAGGTGTTCACCAACCCCAGGTTAAAACCCCAGAACAAGAGTTTATCAACGCGTTTGAAAATGCATGGAATTTTTAATATCCGTAAATGTTTGCCTGCTGGTATGTTGAACCTATTCCTTAAAATATTTGTAGCTACATTAAACTTACATGTTTGCTACATTGACTAACTTCATTCAAATATAGGCCTACTAAAGATAGCCTAGCACTGCACACTATTAAATTGGTATAAATTGATGGCATCTAGAAAATATGATAACTTGCCTGCGAATATTTAAGTCTTAATGGGAAAAACTAAAAAAAAATCACACAGTTTCATTTTAATCGCATGTGCTTTATCGAGAAGACATCTTGTAAGTTATCTGCAAATAATGGCAGTGTCAATGCCCTCACCACTCAGAAAATAAAAAACATCTGCTACTTAAGTTAGATTTTGCTGTTGACTCTTGTCGTTGCGGCGGAATTATTTAAAATTATTTACTGAAGGGTAGGGTGCAATTAATATCAGATGAAGGTTTAAACACTTCGAGAATATGTACAAGTCAGACCCTGATTAGGCTGCTTGACAATTTTGGCCAATATTTGGTGCAACATTTTTTTGCAACATTAGATGAAAAACCCTTTGTGCAAGATTTACTGGAACTCACAGATATGCATGTTTCCCACTCTAGCCCGCATGCTTAATGTGCTGCAGTTGCTTGTTTTGGTTGGACTTATGTGAACTTTTGCAAATTCTTTGTTTGTATTATTCTCTCTGCATACCTTTGCAACCCCACACTACTTCGCAAAGTGAATGCAGATTACTCTGACTAATTGTGCATCGGTTAAATGCTATAACCGCGTTTTTTCATAAGTTTCCAAAATCTAAAACGAAAACCATTCATACGTGATATAAAATAGTCTGGTTAAAACCGGATATTCCATTAGAAATGTTATTTTTATTTGTAGACTTAAACACTTGCTCCGCGCCACTTAATGTGAGTGAAAGATACGGTCCCGAGCCAATTCAAATAATCAGCTGAGTGTTGCCATTGAGATGGCCAGCAAGCAAAGTTACAATCTTTGGCAGAGAAGTCGACATCGTATGGTGGTCTGTAGATGCAAAATATTTAAAATATTTGGTCTCACATTCCACATTCAACAAGATTGTGGTGCAAGTCCAGTTGAATCATCATAAATATGCATCGTTGCATCACATTGGGAGTAGAAAATTAGCATCATGTAGGTGTGTGGCCATATTACAGAAAACTCGTTGAATTACAGAAAGCCACAGCGGTATCCCATGGTGCGTGGAGCTGTGTAAAGCGTATGCATTCATGTTTATCTGGAATTAGGTGAGCCACTCTGCGATGCAGCTGGCTACCTTGAAAATCTATGTGCATCATGCTGTTCTCAAATGCGAGATCGTCACAAATGTTGTTGCTAAAGGGACTTGGCATGCCGACTAAACAGTCTCCTAGTTGCGCCCCTGTCACCCACAAAAAACCCAAATTCCAAAACTTTTCTATTTTTTTCATTGCATCTAGAAGACTTGCATCTTTTGAGGGTTTGAACAGCTTTCTAGTACAATCGGTGGACAACTTATGGAGCTGCAAAGTGATAGTCTTTTCACACTTTGAGAGTCGGGGTATGATATATTCGTACTTTGACATCGGCCTAAAACCAGCAGTTGCCAGTTGCCTTACCATTGCCATAGCTCCTCCGCCGATTGCACTAGAGAGCTATTCAAGGGCTCAAGTGGATCGGCCAGTCTTCTAGTCTGCACTCGAAAAAAATTTTTTTGTTGGAGGTTGCGGAATTTTTGTGAGTGACGTCATAAGTAAAGTAGTTTTTGGGCCATTTGGATCATGTTACCTATCCTAGGGCCCAACTGCTAGGCCTAACTATTTCGCTGAAGTTATCATTGGAAACTTGGAAACTAGGCTCGAGTCTGAGTCTTTTGAGCCTTTGATCAACTTTCTAGCGTTTCTGGTTCAAAAGTTATGATCTGAAATAAACAAATTAATTAATTCCTAATCAACTAATTTGTCAAATATTTTTACTACTATAGATCATAACTTTTGCACCCAAAACCCTAGCAGGTCATCCAAAGTATCAAAACACTTGGATTGTAGCCTAGTTTCCAATAAAAACTTCAGCGAAATACTACCATCTAGCGGTTTGGACCCAGGGCCAGATGAAGAGGGCCAAGGTGGCCTAACAGTCCTCTACTTATGATGCCACTCACAAGAAATCCTCACTCCTCAACCAAAAAATTTTTTTGAGTGTAAACTACAAGACTTGCCGAGTCTTTTGAGCTTTTGACCAGGTCTGTAGCGCTTACCGGACCAGACAAATTCCCACGCAAAGCCACATGCAATCCAGCTGTTTTTGCGCAAACCGCTTGAATTAACCCGGGTGCGAAAGTGTTAAGTGGCTCACAAGGTGAAAAGAGCCCAGTGCCGAAAGTGCTAAGTGTGAAAAAATAATTTCACTGATATTTTGACCACGGTTCCATACATAGCACAACAAAAGCTAAGTCAATAGAGATTTTAAAAAGTTGATCCATTTTTGGCAAATTCTTTCATTGAAGGTAATAGGGTTTTTCATTCTGAAATTATGATCAGATTAACAAGTTTATGACATTTTTTATCATAGTTTACTTACTACTACCATATTTTTTAGACCATATGAAAAAAGAACAGCTAGCATTCAATTTTGTTACGCTGTACCTTATGGTCTGAAAAATATGGAAGTCTGATTAAAAACATCAAGCTGTTGTTGAAAAAGTTGAATCATATCTTTGTAAAAACATTACAAAAAATTGAGATGTTTTTTAGGGGGTTGCACAATGGTTCAAGATCCATTTCAGTCCATCCCAAAATCTCATCATTGCTAAACTGAGGTGACCAAAATGCCTACGAAAAGAGAAAGTGATGCTGAGAGAATACAAAATAATAAAAATAATACTTTTGAATAATAATTTGCATTTTCTGAAATATTTTACAATTACTGACACTGTAGTATTCATGATGTCACAACATTTCTTTCACCACAAATGCTGGATTGCCCTTGCAAATCATCCAAATAACCTCAAAAGATTATGAAATGTACTGAAATCATAACTTTTAAGGTGATTGCAACTCTTCTGATCAAGTGCTGTACAAGAAAATGTTTTTTTGGTTCTGCTTAATGTCTTTGCAACAGGGATTTTGTTCATAGTTTTCCTAAACCCAGCAAAATGAGTGAACATTGATGTGGTCATTGTCTAAACTTTTGAATTGAAAGAATGTCACATTACAAATGTCACGTTACTGATTTCCAAGGGTATATCTAAATTTCACCAAAACCCAGTATGCTGGGCACAGCCCTTCAAATAAAACAAAATAGAATCTGAACGTAGATGACATGCAAATTGTATTGTAGGATGGATGTATACTTTTTAGAATTATAGTATTGCTAAAGTAAATGTTTGCTTTTAGTAGCCCATGTACATCATTCACAGAACCTGTGTGCATATGCAAAAGAAATTCTGTTTTATGAATCTATGATCCATCCTTTTTATATCAAGCATTAACTGTTACAGTGCTCAAAGGTTTATGATAAAAAAACAGTAATGAGGTTGCAAGTCAAACACTTAATGTAAATACAGTTGAAAACATATGCTATGGCATTTGCTAAGCAAAGCACTAGACAACCAACGAAAACTTTTGTTTGCCAGCCAAAGTTTCTTTAGTGAAATGCAACAGCTATGGAAACCTAAAACAAAAACTACTGTACAGCATTGCTTTAACTAATGAATTTAAAATAAAAAGACAACATTTAAATTTCCACTTTCAACAGAATATGCAGTTGTCCCTATTTTCAACTTCATCTTTTTTCATCATACTTCTTTCTCATATAACTGTAACATGTCTCAGTTATTTCCCAGTATTCAGTGCAATACTTCTGTATGGCGTTGAGTGTTTGCAGTAGCTGCTGGTTCACTGTTTCAGAATTTGTTTATGTGTTAATGTTTGTATATAAGACCTAAGTTCTCTTGAATGATGTGTTTTGATTAGGTAGTAGCTACAAGTCTGCCAGTGGACCTTCATATTTGAAAACTTATTCGTCCGCCACTTGCAACGTGATAGTAATGCACATCAAATGTGCAGTGTACTACAATAGACTTGGTAGAAACATACGAAACCAAAGCCTAAACCATGAACCCTAAACATAAACCCTAAACCTTAAAACTTAACTCTAAAGGTTCCCTGTAAAAAGCGGAGCTTCATAAATAGTGGAGCTTGGTTGCAAAGGTTTAGTGACGTAACCGGAGTGTAAAAAAGTTGCGTTGCAAAAGGAATAAACAGAAAAAAAGCAAAGGAAAATAATTTATTATTGCAAATAAACATGTGCTTCCCCCAAACATCCAATCATTACTAATGCATGGATGTTTGCGATGTTTAAAAAGTTTATACATTCAAAACTGTTGACACCTAAACCTAAATACTAAACAAAAACCTAAACCTAACCCCTAAACCTCAAACATAAACCCTAAACCCAAAATGTAAAAGTGAAGACAAAAGTTGGGAAACTTTTGAAAAAAGTAAAGAAAAGCCGGTCTCAGACCCATGTGAGTTAAAACGTGCGATCACTACTACCAAAACAAAAGTTGCCAAGGTGAGAGCCGAACCGAAAATGCTGCCAGGACGGCGCTGCTGAAATGACAAACTTAGTATTTTATTCAAACTGTGTGCAGCGAACCTATAGTGACTTCCTTTTGATTATGCATCTTTTTTTGCACTAAGTAGTAGTATAAGTTTATCTTTAAGTTCCAGCTGCAGTTGGAACAAGAAATACACCCACTGACCCAGACTGTAGCATTGGTTTGACTGCTTAAGCCCAATAAATCAGCATAAGTTCTGAAGTCTAATCATGCGATGCTACTCTAACTGTATTTAGTCTACCTTATTAAAAAATGAAGCTTCACTACATCATCTTACTTCAATTCAACATGGCAAATAATTTATACTGCATAAACTACGAAAGGACCAAGCTTAGTAACTAGTGAGTGATTAAAAACAGTAGTTTTGATATAATCAGTCTAGTGGCACAGTAACAATAAGTATTACTTGTCTACGTACACTTTTTGTACGATGAAGTTTAGGCTACTATTACCAACCTTTCTTTCATTGTTGAAGTAAGTGAACTGTCTTGAAGCATCGCGACTTGTTGGTATAGCACAAAATGCGCTCTGAGCTGATAATGGTAGCTGCCCTTTTTGAACGAATACGTCATTTATTCCGATTTCATCCATTGTGTGTGCAATATTTCAAAATTACTCTGTTTTCGATCATTCAGCAGTGGAGTGACTTTGTTTACAAGAGTGCTATAGTAACTCTCGATCTGCCAAGAAAATCCCATATTATGCAGAGACCTCACGAAGTCAATTCGACAGTTCGTCCGGGGCAGCAAAGGAAAAAAATCCGTGTTATGTTCTATCGGCCAGGAAATCCAAAAATAATTTTGTTGGAAAAAAATTTTACATTGGAAAAAGAGGTTGGACCGGATCCAGATAACCGGAGTCGACTCCGGCAGGATTCTGCGTTTTTCCTTCGGACCCGGTGTCAAGCGAAATTTCTGACTAATTATTGTTTGTCGTATGAAAGACAGAGATTTATTGTTTCATGTGACTTAGCTAATAATAGAAAGAATGCAAAATAGAGATGTTCGGACCCAGATTTTTTTGAGTCCGCTTCCAATCCTGTTTTGCGAATTTTGAATCCAAATCCAGTCCGGATCCGGTACCAACGAGACACAAGCAATCCGATTCCTGCTTAACTCCAGGTTAGTATATGTCAAACAAACAACCAGTAACATTTTTTCAGAAAAAAACAAAATCCAAATTCAATCCGGTTGTGGCTGCAGCACAGAAAACGTCACTCCTGATCCTGCTGGAGGCAGCAGGAGCCCAGATCCCCAAAATCCAGTCCATGCACACCTCTGATGCAAAAGCCATCATGCTACAAAGGAAGAGGAATGCCATATTTTTGTGATTTAAAACCAGGATGCTTCAAACAACGAACCTCATTAGATTAATGTGATTAATATCTTACTTGGTGCAAGTATAAGCCTGCAGCCATGGGGGATTCGGAGAAATGCTCCCCATATTTTTTGTGCCCCTAAACTTTGTTGTGTCCGGAAAAATTTGCTTCTAAACATACAATAAAAACAAAAATCTTGCCTTCCTAAAAATGTTTTTGCCCCCCTAAACCTTAAAACCTGGTGACGGATCTGAGAATGTAGCTATTTTGAATTCCTCAGCATTCAGTGCTCCCACCTTCCTGAATTTGATGACGAGGTGATGGAGCCCCAGCCAAGTCGAATTGACTGGCTTAAGGTTACGGCCCAGGAAAG
>JGI24158J21664_10007473_pt1 | contig 14517 bp, 7 predicted proteins | sample Ectturendosymbi3_FD_21664 | JGI IMG/M metagenome (IMG submission 21664) | reverse complement strand
AAATCTGATTAAATGAATAAAAATTAAAAACATAAATCGTTGACGAATGTTTATTTATTGAACTGATCACATACAGTAACGGCAGTTGACTCTATGCGTACTACAGTTTGCTGCAGGGCCGTTTGGATCTTGAGGCCCTAGGCTTAAGCCTACATAGCCTATTGGCAAATCTGGCCGTGAGTCTACACAATCTACGTGTGGCTACTCAAAAGCTAATTTCACAGTACTCTGTGTTTGGTACAACGCAACTGTCCATCATGAAATTAAAACAAGAAGCTTTTGCTTTGCCATAAGCGAAAGTTTTGTTTACATAAAGCATTCCAGACCCTTATGTTGGCAATTCCGGCGACTAAAACAGTCTGGCGACGGCCATGGTCTGCGCAACGTAGATTGGTAATAACAGTCACAGAACATTTCACAACGGCGTTGGTGGAAGAGTCACAGGATTACAGACACTAGAGTTTTTTGAGGTGTTTTAAGGACCCGATTCGAGCCCCTAGAATTGCAAATCGGGTCCCTAGAATTAGAGAAAATGGGGTCCCTAGATTCGGAGAAATCGGGTCCCTAGATGTCCATACCAGGTACCTAACATTTTCCTTAAAAAAACCTGTTAGCACAATTGTTTGCTAACTCGTAACACGTCGTACAACACTACACCCAGAGTAGGACACGAAAATCGAATGGTAAGAATTAGAGTCCAACCCGGGCAAGGCCTCGTGAAGTAGAACCCAAGAGATGTTTTAAGACTTTTTTGTATATTTAATATGCTTCTCATGCGTTTTTAAAACACAGGCACATGGATGGACGTAATACAAAGTACAATTAAAAGTCAAAACCAATTTTGTAACTTGCATCTCTGAGTTTGGTACAGTTCAAGGGGTCTGTCTATTGGTACTGGAGACGTATGTGACTGGATGCGCTGTATTAGATTTACGGACAAATCACTTCTCTTTTGTTTGACAAGGACCACTTTCAACTAATTTATTGCGTCTGCATTTCGGCTGTTTTTCAACAATTTTTGTTTGGATCATCTTTTCTTGGTAACGTCAGTTTGATGTAAGTGCAAAGTTGATGGCATGTTCCCACATTAAATAGTTATTCATATGATGACTGCTGGAAGAGGTTTCTAGGGAGCGACATAAGGCAAGACACTATGTTCAGAGCCGAAATCACCAACTTGCATAAATGAACGCAATATTAATACCTCTGTATCACCTCGTTTGCGCAGCAAAAGTGAAAGAATCTGCACTAAAACGGGTATTTCCGTAAGTTTCTGCGTAACGAGCAACGGCAAGATTGTTAAGATACTGTGAATAAGACAATTTATCTTGTGCACGAAAAGTGACAGGTTTTCTCTCGTCCCCACGTGATAGTGAATCATATTTGAACGGAGTGACGACCTGATCTTCCTGAAGATCAGCTACCTGGTTTTGCAACACTTTTTGTCAGAACTGATTTTGCAGATACTGAATCTGAAAAGAACGTTACTCTGTCGAAAATCGAGAGGAATCCCCCAGTACTGGGATCAAAGCATTTTTCAATCATTTCTAAGTATGGATTCCTGTACGAGCGTCAAGTCTTAACTCTCGACCAATCAGAGTGCAGTGGAGCCTTATTTGAAGCAAAGCGTTCTTTTAACCCTATTACGAAATCCTGTAGCTTTAACAATCCACGCTTAATATTTTCCTCGGTTAGGGGCAAAAACATTTGACAAACACTAAACTGTAAGGCTTGGTCCAGTGACCAATTTGCGTTTATCTTGTCATTTTTTGAATTTTAAGTTTGTAATAGGCCTGTGACGCGCTGCTGCTCGTTTCTCTTTATAGCTGCGAGAGAATGAAAGAGAATAAAGGAGGATAAAGGAGTTGCTTACGAAGGTCGGGTTGTGCGTAACAAGACATCTATTTTCGAAAGGACAAGATATCCTTCTGGCTATGTAGTGAGCAAACGTCCAAAAACGGAGCACTATATAAGTGGGCAGCCTGGCGCATTTAAGCATTCCTTCGGGTGGATAAGGGAGATACGTTTACATCGGTTTAGGCCGCTTTCGTCCTTAACTTCCACAACGGTATTTGCGTGAATGTCATGTGGCGCCTCAAGATGTTTTGAAAAAAGACGTTTTGGCAATGGCACGATGCCTGGTCAAGGAATCCCTTCATGTAGGTCGATGCAATCGAATGCGCGTATTGCTCTAAGTACAAGCTTAATAACTTTTACAGTTTTAAGACTTCTCATGAACATGCATTTATTTAGCTGTTTCAGTGTCAGAGCTCACTGAAATATTTTTCGAAATTGAGATTGACATTGCTGAAAATTAGTTAATTATTTTAGATTTTGCAAAGAGCGTTTTATGATTTGTAGATATTTTTCTACATTAAATGGATGTTCCATAAAAGCATTTGGGCTCCAACTTTCAAAATGTTTGAAAAATTTTCACCCAAAAATTGCGAATATTTTTCAGATGATTTTATCAAAAAATTGCCAGCACTAACTGCATGCCTGTATCTTACATTGTTCAACAAGTGAAGTCTTTAAAACTTCAAAATAGACAACTGATCTATTTCTCAACTTCCTATTATGGGATGTTTGTTGGTACCTATTCTTTATTATGGGATGTTTGTTGGTACATATGATCGTAGAAAACTGATAATCCTGAAAAGGTCTCATTGCAACGATACTTTGTTTTGATAGAAAATGGCAGAGACGTATCAATACGGGCGACACAATCCCCCAAAGTATAACCTCACCACAACTAACCTTCGGTAATTTAGGAATGTTTTAGAATGAATTTTCTTTTAAGAATTAGGAGTAATCTTTTCTCGGAGTAAATATAGCAACAAATCGTGCTTTCCTCAAGTACTATTTTCAGGAAGGCCAGGAAACTTAATGGGTCCTGCAAACCAGAGCAAGTGTTTTTGATGTTGTTTTCAACAACGAGTTGCTACCAAATTTGTTTCATGAAACTCTTGTGGTTGTAGAAAGTAGATGCAGTTGGTTCGGCTCCTAGCTTAACGCCAAAAGTTTCCTACAAACACCATCGTGATCAGTACAAAAATAAAACTTTAAGTCCACTGGAGATATTCGGTAAGCAATATCACTTATTAAACAAAGATGTTAGCTTCGTTCATATTTTGCTCGAGGCTACAGAAAAAATCCAATCCAGGTTAAATAACCCCTTGACGCTGTCTGCCGATGCTTTGATTCCGTTTTTTTGGTATTTCCATCAACTGGGCTTCTGTCGCAGTGGCTTGATTGCATGTATAAAGATTTTATTGCTGTCGTACTAGCGCTTTCTTAAAACTACGCCAATTCGAAACTGACAGGAGCTGGTATAAATACGAGATAGAAATTAAAGGAGTACGGTTTGGTTCTCAATTCCTTATAAACCTTGGAATACCAAAAAGCAATTATTTCAACATGTAAAGCAGAGCTGAATTTTTTCCGAACTGGTGACAATTTTGTATCAGCAAAAGATGCTCTCGGCTTAATCTTTTGGCAACCTTTTTCACTTTTTTCAACAATGTTTTTTCTCATCAAGTTTTTTTACTTTTTTTCAACAATGCGTTGGAGTTCAAAGTTTCTTTGAGACAGCTTTCAATTCAGTTAACAATACTAGGAAGCTCTGATTTATTTGAAAGGACAAAAATCGGTATCTTTACTTCTGTAAATCTATGACATGCGTTTAATTCGGCTTAGAAACTCAAAATAGTTACATGTGGAAATATGAGAGAAATTTGTTGGAAGTACTTGCAAAGAGTATCAACATTTTCTAAACAAACTGCAAGAAATAAGAATAAATTCACAAACATTTCAGTAACACTTTTTTTGCTTCCAACTAATGCTAATTAATAAATATGGATGTATGCAGGAACTGATGGTGAAGCAAGTAAAACAATAGATGTTCAAAAGATCAAATGCCTTTCCCCTGGCTGTCGGAACGCTTTTGAAAATCTTGTGAATCACACATCGTTTGTTTTTCAGGTCTAATCGTTCGAGGATTAACAACGCTCTTTACCCATCCATGATGTAACCAGCCCCGTAACCAGAATGGGACACTAGGGGGAGCGAAGAGTTTTCTGAGAGGGGCCAAAATTTTTAAACTATNTCCAATATTATTAAAATATGTCCAACACGTTTTTCCAGANTGTGCAAAATTTTTTCTAGGGAGGGCTTCGCCCCNCTGCGCCCCTAGTTGCGGGCCTGGATGTAACTGATAAATTGAATTTAAAGTTTGTCGGAAGAGGTAGCCAGAAATTTTTCTTCTGTCAGGTGCAAGAAGAGATTTTATAGATTTGGAAAAAATGTGACTTCATTATAAAAGTGCAACATCACTTTCTTGTCAGATGAGTTATTGGCTTGACTGACGGGCATATCTGCCTTGCTGCACTGCTGTCATCGCAATAGGGATGGCTCACACGGGGATCAAATAAGTAGGTGTATGCTTATCTGAATTCACACAAAAACAAGGGAGTTTGATTTATGACAAAGCTGAGCAATGTCGTCATATTCGAACGATAGTGGCTCGTCGTCGGGAAGATCAGCAAATCGCTTCATCGCCCAGGGCTAGGTTGATTTCGTGCTCCTGCCAGCGATACCGAATAGCTCTATGTCGGCGCTTGATCTCCTGGGCGGGCAATCAAGGTGAAGGTCGGACATAAGGTAGCTCCTTAACTAGAGGGGTCAAGCTGTGACATTCCTCAANTCTGCTTTGTTCTTTTTGCTGGAAGGAATGAGTGTAAGTTAGCTACAGCAGGTTGTAAAAACAAAAAATTAAGCATTCGCGGAGAGGCTAACAACGGGAGAAAAATTGCCAGACCTAAGCTTGAAAGGGAAGCTTAAAATAAATTAGTTGGGAAGTTCGAAGGTTTTACAGCAGTGATACATCAAACGGGATCACACGACCATGCATTAAACGGTATGGTGAGAAAAATCTTGGTATTATAGGAAAGCTTCAAGCAGCATGATCGAACGCGATGAACAGGCGTTAAATGTGCATCGGTTATTTTGAGCGTTTCTGCAACTGAAGACAAGCAATGAATAAAATTTAAAGATTGTCGAATAATAACCAGAACAAAATTTGTTCTTTCCGAGAGTGTTCGTGCGTGTGTGCGTCATCAAGGGATGGCGAAAAAACATTGCAAGGCTTTACAAAGTTTCTTTTCACAGTCTATTAAGCTTTACAAAATGTTTTCCATAAACCTGCGAAATATAAGCAAGTCGTGAACTAACAGTGCCTCGGCAGAAGTCACAGAAGCCTTATTGATTGAAATCAAACACTATTGAACCTTTGTGCTCTTCGTTAGAGTGAAACTTGTACGGTTTTGGCAGGGAGTCAACTCTTGATTCTTCATTATGGCAGTTTAGAGGTTAACGAGGCAGTTTACACAGAACGAGTTTGGTTAATCAAAAATATTGCATGGGAAATGTTATTGGACCATAGAAGCGCGAAACGCTGTCAAGTAACATCAGTTCATCGCATTTCCAAAACGTGCGCTGTTATCATTCGAGTGAGATTTTGTCTTACGTGATGCCTCGAGACCTCGAGATATTAAACAATGCGTTGGGGGTTAAATAGCATCAAGCATGCCGCCCGGCAATGATTTTTCCCGATGTTCTTGCCTACGCTTTACCTCCTCTCCCTGCGTTCACGTCTGGCGCCCGTTGATGCACGATAATTACCGGTCAGTAGAGCTGCTTTTAATGTTCATGCGCAGCTTGTTTATCATCATCTAGTTTCGTGCTGTGTAAATTTACTGTGATCTTGCAAAGTCTACTGAAGAAAAGAGAGAAGATCGTTTACTGAACCGACTTGTGTTTGGAAAGGGCTGACAAACGTCGTGATGGTCCTGAACTTGGATCGCTTGATCCTAAACACATCTGAACGACATGTTCGTTTCAAATACATTTTTGCTTGTCTTGTGCTGGCTGTTCTGTTTCAACTTGAAGCCTCGCGTGGGGTTGAAATTGCAACGGCGAAGTGGACCGACGATGCGCTGCAAGGGGTGTTCGACAACCTCGCGGTTTCAGTGAAGCTGCAAGACAGCCAGTTGCTGGGTGATTCCGCGAGCAGCCAACATAAAGAAGCATTACTGGAGCAAGTGCTGGAACTGGATCGAAGCGGTCAGCTTCCCACAAAGCTGAATGAAATCTTGGCCGACTGGGAAGTTCGGTCAAGACCCAAAAGGCAAAGCGAAATCTCGCCAAGCACTGGTAAGTGCGTTATAAACAGTTGCGGGCATACAACCTGATAGGTTTCAGTAATCGAGGCAAACGTCAGGTGTACCAATGCCCTAACCATCAATTCTCCAAAGTGGAAGCAACGAATGTTAAACATGCAGTACACAGCTGGAATTTTCGTCCACAGTTTGGTGCACAAGTGACACGAAACCATCATTGAAATGTTAGGCAAATAGCCTGTTTACTGGAGTTGCCTTAGCCCGTTGTCGTTGAGACTTCATTTCTTTTGCTTTACGTTAACTTGACGCGTAGTGTTGGGCCGGCTGAGGTCATAAGGACAACGTACGGTACACTGAAAACTCGTGGCTTGTAATGGGCTTTTAAATCTTGACCAACCGTGGTTCCTGACATCTCGAAACATTCTTTGGTCGCTTACAAGTGTTATAATGCAGTAGCGACCTGTCTTGGAGTTACCTTTTGTGTTTAGTCTAGACTCTAGATTAACATCGTAGGCACTTCAGTAGTTGCGCATAGTTAAACGCCAACGTAGCCATGCTGCAATGTTTTCAGCAATAAACTGACCTGTAGCTATTATCATATTGCGTCATATCACAGAGAGGCGAGTACAACCAATTGTAAAAGTGTTTGTTCTTTTCGCGCACAAATTTATGATTTCCTTTGTTCCTCTAATTGTTGAGTGGGAAGCAATCTGAAAGGGAGGTTGAAATGTGAAAACAATACACAGCAGCAGTTTGCAACGTGTATGTATATGAAACAACCTGAAAAATAAAGATATAGAAACAAAACACACCCCTTTCATTTTGCAATACTTTTATGTAAAGCGTGCAGCATGCCATTTTCGTATTTCGCCTTTACAGATTTGAGGTCCTTCTAAATTTGACACCCTCGTTTATTTCTTTTCTGTTGTGGTAGAAAAATAAACAAATGAAATGCTGTTATTTCAGGATTTCGTTGACCATATTGTTGGTCCAGTAATTGCAGTTTTATTCTAACGTCATTCAAAAAAAAGCATAATGCCTTTCCGTAACAGGAAAAGCATCATGCTTTTTTCGTCGGAACGTGTATTTGAACTGGTATAGGGTGCTGTACTTTCACGTGTAACAATAAAGTTTCAAACAATGCTGATCGGTCTAAGAATATCCCGTTGTGTGTGACTTATTACTAACTTTGTTTGATATAGAGAATATTCAAGCAATATTACGTGTAGCCCTGAAAGCGGCATAAACAGAAACACTGTTACCAAAAGTCGTACAGTATTTTTAATTCATAACATTGGCCCGAGTAAAAGGCTGTTTGGCAGTATAGCAGCGCGATGAAAGCGGAAAACCTCTGAAAGAAGGAACTCCAGTTTCATTTGCGTTAATCAGGGTAAAAACGAAGGTTGCGTGCGGCGGGAATTGTTAGCGTAATAAATGTTTGCACGACTCTTTAACCTTGTTTTGGATGAATGTAATTTGGTACAATCCCACCAAAAAATCATAAAATGTTCAGCGAAAACACGATTACTTTCCCCATTTTTCGATCAGCACTTTTACAAAAATGGCAATGAGCGGATGACGTTTGATACGAATCACACAACTGGTAAAAATCTGTCGCTGACGACGTCATGGGTATAAATCACAGCCTATAGCAAACACCACTCGGTATGATGAAAAACAACGTTTAAACTCGTCCAAGTCGAACTTTAGATAAGCAACTTGATTCGGTCAACTGGAGTGAAACGCATCGTCTTAGAGTTTCTTGTATTTTACTACTTACGAAGTTGCGACAATGTACTTGAGACAGAATTCTCTCAACACTCGAACTACTCCAACTCTAACCAGCGTTTTTTGTATATGGATCGGAGAAGTTAAATATAATGAAACTTGGAAGTTCCGCAAACTTGTACAATAAACAACAACGCAAACCCAAAAAACATTGCTAAAATAATTAGTTTTCTGCGCTTAATTTTCTTACACATGGAAAAACGTCTTTCCAGGCGCTGAGGAAATACCCCTTTCCAGGGTGTTTGTGGTTCCTGCCGACCTCTATCTTTGTGCAGTGCTTATTAGGTAGCTCGGCTACCTGCATACTTTACATAAAAATTGACGTATACATTTCTTGTTGTCTTGCAGCCAATCGGGCTCCAGTTTTCAGTGGTCCTGACAACATCACTGTTGCCATTGGCGACGTGATTCGGGTTTACGTGACAGCGAATGACCCAGATGGAGACCCGGTCCGCCTGTCACTTTCTCAACCCGTTAATGGAGCGAGCGTCACTTCAGGTAAACGTATTTTATGTGACTATTCCGTCCGTTACTTTCATCGCCAGATCGGGTTGAAATGACGGCGCTTGTATTTAGATTTCAACACACCCCTGAATCATTCCCTGGGAAAGTTCTGAGCTGTGTCATTGCTGTTGTGTGTGGTTTCTGTGGATTCAAACTTTCCGTTCAAGATTTGCATGTTTTTGTTCTGCCCTCTGTATAAAGCAGTGGTTCTTAACCTTTTCTACACCACGGCTCCCTTAACTAATTTTCCTTTGTGTCAAGCCCTCCGACTTTAAATAACTACATTGGACGGAAAACTTTCCCGTTCAAAAACTTTCCATGTTGTAGAGCACGTAAGGGTCCGCGCCCCCCGGTTAAGAACCACTGGCATAAAGGATTTGTGGTTTTCAACCAGCAGCGGGCTGTATGGTCGTGTCTGTTACCAAGTTGGCCGTGCAGCTCATTGAAGATGCGCTCACAAGAGCGACTGTGTTTTCTTGAAAGCGGAATAATAGTCAGGAGAAAGATGATCCCACCAATGAGCTAAGCTGAAAGATGAAAACAACAATTTTGGAACAAATTACTGCTTCAAAATAACGTGCATTCGCTTTGTAGCGCGCAAATACAAGACAGCATATAGTTAACGTAACTTGATGCGAGACACGCCAATTTTGTCTCAAAGTCATGCAAGTCATTCGAGAAAAAAAAGGGAAAACTTGACATATAAGCTATGAACTTAATTGCGCAATTTAGCCTTTCAAGACGTTAAGAGCATCAGATGAAACCCATGACATAGCTTTTTTTGAAACGACTCTGTCACCCGTTTCCGCCGTCAACAGTTTGTGTCCGTGTTTCTTTCCTCCCATTTCCAGATATCTCCGTAAAGAACACAGAAGTGTTGTTGTGTCTTTCGACTTTACATATTTTAGGAAGTTTTTGCATTTACGTAGTTCTGCTGCAGTTCTACAAAGGTTGAAAACGACTGATGAAAAAGTTGTGGAACATTGTTGATCCACAGCAGGGTTGCCAAACTTTTTCGTCTGAGGGCCGCATAAGCTCTTACACAACAGTTCGAGGGCCGGACATCTTACGTAATGTGATTGTTTCGGGATATGTTATATTTTAGCAAATCAACAAATTTTCGTAAATATATTATTTTTTCACTATTGACAAAATGGCTTCGCGGGTCGGATTTGGCCCACGGGCCGTAGTTTGGAGACCCATGATCTACAGGATAAATCATGTTAAGCATACAAAAAGATTTATCTTCTTACCCAGAAGAATGGTTGAATGATTCACGTAAATATAAACACCCGGACAGCTGTTGGATAAAAAGACAAAAATGTTTGGGGAACTTGGTCCGTAGTTTAACTGTACTTTTTACTGTATACAATTTATGCTTTGGCGGCAAACTGCATGTTGGCAAGTTTAAGGGCCCCAGAAAATAGGAACGGCAGCAATTTTATGATTTTCGCTTGCTAAAAACATAATTTATGTCGCAATAATTTCTTTTTAATCACTGTTTACAATGATTCAAAGGAATTGTCATGCTTCCATGCTACGTAGCGTTCACGCTTTTGCGTGTTCAGTATGATTTCATTATCAAAGGTTGTGCGAAACTGATTTCAAGGAGTGAGGGTTCGATCATCTGAATTTATCAGTTGATTCAGTGTTGAAAAAGAAGCATAAGGCTTTTCATTTATTGATATTTTGGAGTGGTAGGTATGTTTGTTTTGGTTGCGTCTGCTGTGAGAAAAAAACGTCGGTCTTGCTGATTCCACGAGTTTGTAGAACTAAGTAAATCCATTTAAAAGTATTGAACTTCATAAGATCAACGATGTATTGCTTAAAGTGCTGTTGATGTCATGTTGCAAAGTTTGCGTTCCACGCCCTGCTTGAGCTTTCTTGGAGAAATGCTGGACAGGACCGTCGCCAGATTGTCTTGAAGAGGATGACTTTACGTTTGTGCATGGGGGCTTGACATTCTAAAATTTGACAAAAACTTTACTTATTTATAGTGCTTCATATTTCAATTTAAGGGGATTGGAGCTTAGTTTGGGGGAATAAGCCCACCAAAGCCCTCCGTGGCGATGGGACTGATGGTAGGTCATTGATACGTTTCGCTAGAATATTAAAGGAACTGAAATGAATCTGTTTCTAACATTGTCATAATGGTAAAAAAGATTGGCGTTGAAGAACGTTGTGCACAATTTTTTCATTCGAACCTTTCTGAAGTGAAAGCTTGCTAATGTCGGAAAACAAGGCCCGATCTTAACTTTCCTAACCTCGGTAACTCGGCAAAAAACATAGACGTCAATTAAAACGTGGAAGTGATGAAGCGCTTTCAAAACAATATCGCGTGGAACACAGAACGCAAGGTCCTTTCGACATCGTAGACTGGTAACGCAGCTCTCAAAAAGTCCTCGTGTCGCCGGTAGCTCGGATCGTGCAATTATTGCAAAACGAGCGTGAAAGCGATTATCGCATTCTTTCATTGGCTCAACCGCTGCATACGTAGTTGCTTGGCTCCGCCCAAAGTATTAGCGTGCCACTTGTTGCCGTTGCCTCATGGGCTTGCGTGGTTGCAACTTGCAACTGGTCATAATGGCGCTAATACGTCTTGTGAAAACGCTTTTGCGGCTACAACCTAGCGTTTTGATTACTGTATAGGTGGTTGTCATCGTTACCTTTCGTCGATCTTCTCCGTGTGGAATAATGATTCGTAAAAGCCGTGAGATTGTCGCCAAAACTAAACCTTTTTATTTAAACTTCGAGATTTGAGAGTTTTTGAACTTACGTGCCAAAGCGAACGTATGTATCCGCTATGACAATACGAGGATTTGTATCCGTTATAACAATACGATGGTTGTTGCAACTCGGGCTTTCGGCGCTTGCGTTTCGATTTTTATAAAGACGTCTTTCAGATGATTTTGATACCCCACGTTTGTTCGGGAATCCTGTATTGTTTAAAATTTATCAAAGTTTTAAAATACTTCAAAGTTGAATATTAACACTAATGTATTGCTGACCAGTGAAACTGTCTCTGAAAATCTGTGAAAAAGCTTTAAAAAATTCTCAAAAATTCTCACTAATACTATGGTGATGTTGTCAGGTAATTAGCGAAATGTCGGTGCGTGTCGTTTAACTTACGAAATGTGCTTAAAATGCAGACGGCCTCTTCACATTTTCGCCGTCTACTGACCAGTTCTTCCAGCTGCTGGCTTCTGTGGTCCGGATCGCTTTCGTCGCCTCCGACGGTAAAGGTGGGTCGACCCTGCTGTACCCGCAGTGGCGGATTTGTGGATGCGTCAACGGTGGCAGATGCAACTACGACAAAACTGAAATCGGAACCGGGAGACTCTCCGTAAGTTATTGAAGCTCGATTGGTTGTCAGCCAGACGAGAGCACTGTCGTTTCTACTGCCCCATATTACGATTGCCTTGAAATCGACTGGTCACCTGTGAATTTCCCAAGTTGGTATCGACGCCCATCGTCAATTAGACAGGCAAACGATCATCACTGTCGTGTCCTCACCCTGACCTCCCACCTGATACGTAGAAAATTATCTTTATGTCCCACACACACGCACTCGCGAACGTGAAGCTGGGAACGCGCCACGTCGTGAACGAAAAACAGGATCCCTTGTGTTGTTGCTGCAGCAGCGGCAGTTATCCATTCCTTTGCAAGGCTTACTCATTCAAAGCAGATGGAACTACAAGTGAACGGCCATTTGCGGTTGAAGAAAATAATAGTAATCGGCGTGTTTGTGATCCAACCATGTTCCAGAACGTTCATACACATATTTTGGTACTTTCCTGCTCTTTCAGCTTCGCCATAAGCATGAATCGCAGTCGTAAGTGTGATGAATGCGTCTACCATCGTCAAGTGTTACATCACAACCTACATTGTTTTGCCGGGTAATAAGGTGAACAACATATGTATAGCCTCGTGAAATTACAAAGCGTCTAAGACTCCAGTCCAGATAGATAAAATATCCCGGGATATATGTAATACTATACTTCATCACCACGAAATGATACTATACTGATGATTTCCATTTCCTTTCAAGTTCTCGTTCGACGTAACGTGAAAAATCCTGCTGTTTCGGTAATACAAGCCTTAATGTAGGGTGCACTGATGGAAAAACGTCATCATAAGCAAAGCCATGTTTGAAAGACGCACNAATTATATCTTAAGCAAGTGTGGACGATCATCTGCTGGAGGAAAACGCTGTTTGAAGTCGTTGAACCATGTTCTTCGTCCTTCAAAGGCGAATCGAGTCGGAGTAACCGGTCTTGCTTGGTTGCTGTTCTGGCAAAGGAACTCAATGCTTCAAATAGAAGGAATCTCACACTGAAACTGTGATCATAATCACGGCGACTCCAGCCGTGTTTGATTAATTCGTAGATTTTAACTGCCTGTCCTGCTTATTTTAATCGAAAAAAGGCTCAGTTTGGTCAATAGGTTATGAAAAGGTAAAACGTGTCTAAGTAATACAATGTGTACCGAAATGGTATTCTATACCAGCGTAGCGGCAATAAATATGGAAGCTTATTCAGCGTTTGCTCAAACGCCCGATGTCTTCTAAGTTCTGCATCGGTTTCAGCCAAACTATTTCTTCGCTAAAAACAAATACAAAATTAGTGTCATGAGTGATACCGGTTCTGTGCCAAGTACAGTATGTGACCGAATGAGAAGAGAAAAGAGCTATTATTGTGCATTGACACTGACAGTGACATTGCCTTCAGATCAAGTTGTAGAATTTTTCATGTAAAAACCAACGGTTAACTTCCTGCACAACCTGGACATGATAGCACCAACCTGGCAGGTGTGTTTCACAGATTGTTACATGCGAGTGCTCTGCTGCCTACCACGGTCAGTTCTGCGCCCAAGACAGGAACGCTTGTCGTAGCAGTCCTTGCTTCCCTGGCGTAGAGTGTACCGACGTAAAAGCGCCCAATTCCGGGTACAAGTGCGGGCAGTGTCCACCGGGACTGAGTGGAGATGGAGTTACTTGCGAAGGTAAAATAAAATAAAAGTATCCTGCATGTGGGAAAAAGTGAAGCCTCTACGGGTATTTTGCATGGCTTCAGTACTAGTTGGTGCTGTCTTCTTTCCGTTTCCCCCAAACAGCATAGTCTGATGTACTTCCAGTACTTTGCTGCAATTCTGTCTTATGCCTAGATAGCTTATAAGGCAGTGTTTAAACACGCCGAAACACTGTTTTACTTTCCAAGTGGTGTTGGTGTTTGACAAACGCAAGGGTGCATTTCAACAAGCATTGTTGACCATTGCAGCGCCACGGCGTTTATACAAAACGTAAGTCGCACGTACAAAGAAACGATTCAATTTAAACTACAGGGTGTTCCAAAAAAGTGTATCATTGCTTCTTGAACAACACATCAAGTATTTTGAAACCGCCTTTGCTTTAGAAAAAAANTTCAATTTTTTCGCCCCATGTATAGTAATTAACAAAAACTAAAAATTGGAGCAAAAACTACACATTATAAAAATATGTATTTAGGTTNACTTCATTTTGCTAAAAATGTATTTGNTGCAGTAACGCAAATAAATTGCTTGCCTGTATGTTTTCAGAAAAAACGTTTTTTTTCCGAAGTACCTGTAGCATTTGAAAGTCAGTATGTTTTTGAGGGATTGCCAAACACTTGTTGGAAAAGGTTGTAAACAAGGCCTGTTGGACATGTTGCGCAGCGCCCCTGAAAAAAACAGCGAGGATCTCGATTTCCGGCGAATGTTGCAAAGACGAAAACAAGGCTTCAGGTTTTGGCTAAAACAAAAACAAACTACATGTGATTAAATATTTTGCGTATCATGCTTGTGAAACAGGATCAGTTCATGTCTGCGGCCGGGGGGACTGGGGGTAAACTGGCGTCGCTCCTGGGAAACTCTGTATTCAAACAACGTTAACTTGGAATGAGTTATTGGTGAAATTGGAGTGAGTTATTGGTAATTTGTGTTTATTTGGTAAGCAGCCAAATAAACCGCGGGTTGTTTCTTCCAAGCTTACTGATAATACGCACCTGTTCTTAACATACAACTCAAAAAGACT
>JGI24158J21664_10007471_pt1 | contig 14518 bp, 11 predicted proteins | sample Ectturendosymbi3_FD_21664 | JGI IMG/M metagenome (IMG submission 21664) | reverse complement strand
AGACGCGGCTGAAATTGACTCTTTGTTTGTTTATTGAATTTTCCCGCGTCGCTGTGCGTTTGTCCACTCCTGCCGCGTGCCTGCGATGGAAACGCTCAGTAGCGTTTCGCCACTTCTGCGATTTCGGTGGCTGCTGGTGATCGCGTCTTAAGTCAATTTTTTCAATTTCAGCCAAAATGGACTTGGTCTTTCTTCTTGACGGTTCCGGTTCTATCCGTCGCCAGAATTTCGAAAAAATCTTGAAGTGGCTGAAAGAATTCGTCACCTTCCTTGAATTTGGACCCAACAAAATCCAGATGGCGATTGTGAGTTCTTAAAGACTTTTCTTTTCTACTGAGCAACCGTGAATAGTGTGCGAATATTTCAAAGTTTTCACTTTTTGGTCCACATCTGTTTCGTTATCTAAACAAAAAAGAGATGTTATAGAAAAACGCTTCATGCAAAATCGTTTGAAACGCCCATGTCGTGATCGATGAACAAACATACTCTATTGATGAGTAACCGAAAAGAAACATAAACTTTGGCGGTTAATTCTCTTCAGTTTGCAATCGTTCAACAGCAAACTTCGTTTGATTTTTCAGGTTGTCTACAGCGATTCTACTCGAACCAAGTTCGCCCTCGCGGAGAGCAACAACCTTGCTACTATTCAGAACAAAATAATGCTCATAAGCGTAAGTATAGACGTATTGCGCAGTAAGCAGACTATATAGTCGTGAGCTGAGCAGTGAAACATTGAGCCTTCTCTTTCTGCGTGATGGTGTCTCTACTAAACCTTTCTTGTTCTAATAATGATTAGTTCGTGTGTCTGTTTTGCAGGCGTTAGAGCAGTGGTTCTCAAATGGGAGCCACTTGGCTCACTAAGGGAGGAATTTTTAATCTCTGGGAGGAAATTTGCTCCTGGTAGGAATTGGGGAGGAAAAGCTGTGGAAAAAATCTTAAATTTTTATTCCTATTAGCTTATTCAACAGATAAAAAAACTGCACAGCGAGGTTGGTTGAGATAGGAATGTCTACAGGACGCAAGCACAAGCTGCTTCATCGTCATCGTTAGAGCCAGGTCGCTCAGTCCACTGCTTGGCCCCATTAGATCTCAGGGCGGTGTTGAGCAGCCAATCGACTGTCTCATCATCTAGATCAGGCTGTGAAATCCATGGGGAGTTCGATGGATTGGACATTGGAAGACAACGTGGTCAACGGTTTGATCTTACTCTGTTGCACTCACAAGCCGCAGAAGTGGCCATTAGCCATTTGTGCAAACAAGAGCAGGAACGTCCGACACCAGTGCGGAGGCGGATGAGCTGGACCCACTCTGTCAGTGGCGCAGCCAGGTAGTTTGTTCAGGGGGTCAAGCACCTGATGTATGTCCGATTGTTCCTTCCGTTTATTTCCGAACAATTGAAAATTGGAATAAAGCACCAGTGAAAATCTGAGCAAGTTTGTTTCCGAGAGGGCCATGGCCTCATTATGGCTGCACTACTGCAAGCTGTTCTTGGCAGTGTCATTCTAGGAGGGTGGGTCAGTATGAAAGTACAGAGCCTCGTAGTGCACTCCAACCTTTCTCCATTCCGCTTCACTTCTGTTATTGTCGTCAGTTGAACTGATGAGTTGTTGAGCAGTGGGTACAAAATGGGTGTCTCGATTTGAGATCCTGTGCATTCTCACTCAATGGACAGGTGAGCGTTGAATGGAGCAGATGTCCAGTCTCCATGGCACGGCGTGCTAGAGAAAGTGTAGCTCCTTTGCAACGAAGCTCAGCAGGTTAGATGCCTGCAAGGACGGGAAGGTTGTCCGCTGGTGTAAGACGAAGGCATCCAGTCACAATTCGCATGACGTCGTTGATGGTAAGGTCAATGAGGCAGGTGTGAGCACTGCAAAATCGGACGGAAGCACAGTACTCTGCGGTTGAATGGACTAGAGCTAAGGTGGCTCTTACTTGTTGTTGAGGTAGAAGACTGCCAACACTGCCAGGCGTGGACACAGGGGGGGATGCATCCCCCCCACCAGACCTAAAGAGGTGTTGACATGACACTTGATTTCATTGAAAATCAAGGCCAAAAATATTTTGCACTGCACATTACTTAACCGCTAAAGATTCTAAAAATTAACTTGTGCTAACAATTAGTCAAAAACGTTTCTTCGTTTCATTAGATGAGCTTGCCTTAGTTTGTGGACCTGAGTTAAAATTGTCAGTGATCGCACGGGCGTCCGCAGGGGGGGAAACGTGCATTTGTCCCCCCTGGAAATTGGGATTAAGAACCAAATAGTTCCGAAAAAAAAACTGAAGTCGGCATCTTAATTCCGATTTTTTTATTTGATTCTTGCAATGACAGTTTTTTGCCGGTATGAAACTCACACTGCACAAGAGTCAGGTTCACAGTTATAGTCTTATGCAGTGATGATGACTTGCAGTTCACTCATGTCCCCTTCTTTACCTGCAGAGGTGGGTTACGAAAGTCGCGAGCGGATTGTTCTACTGTTGGTCTTCGTTGCGTAACAATAACATGGCAACAAATCTGCAAAGGTTCACTTTATATTCCGGTAGCCGGCGTTTTGTGGCATGAGACTGTTGAACGCACACACCTTGGCAAGTAATGCAGCGAGACAGTGGCATGCTGATAGCGGTAAGCAACGTACATTTATAATTTGTGAAAAGAAGCATGAGCGAGTCTGCAACAATGCATCCACAAGTTTGAAAAATCCATTATTAATGCGAGTGCGACCAATGTGCGTGAGTGTCAAACTACACTTACGCAGGCTTCTTTTCACGCAGTATAAAATTACGTGGCTTGTTAGAATACATCGATGCAGGCTTGTGGGAATATGTCTTAATCGTTAAGGTTTGGTTTTGACATTTGAGTGGATACTGAGTGCAAAGCTATACCTGCTGTGGCGAGTTTGCATAATTCATATGGTCAATTTTGCAAAACCTGCGTGGTGTTCTAATTCTAGTAAGTTTGTCCGTACGTTGTGTCAACAATCAGGTTTACTAACTTGTCCGGTTTGTGTCGCAAGGTTTTATGGATCGCTTTGGACGAAATCCCAGATGTTTGCAGCTCTTGTTTCTAGGTGATGCTGACAAGTCTTGCTAGCTGATCCCGCAATCAGGGGGAGAGCAACCGGATAATTCCGCCCCGCAATTTTCAAAAACATGTTCAATTGTTAGTTCAGTTGAATATATCAGCTGGGTGCGGCCCTGCTTGCTAAGTAAAATGAAGTCATCATCTGTGGTTTCGTTGAAAACCATGGCAATCCAATGCTTCTTTCTTTACAAATCATGGCAATGCTTACTTGAAAAGAAATGCCCTGCGTTGAAAACCTGCAGGTAGCCTACTGTGAAAATTGTCGCAATGCTAATATATCTGAGTGTTGCTCCCAACGAAGCGTGTTTTGTGATTGTTACCCTAACATGGGGCATTTTCTTTGTAGTGTAGGATAACGCGTTTTGTGAACGTCCATTTGCGCTGCATTGTCAGCAATGTTTCCTCTAAGGTGCGCAAATACTCAGGACTAGCAGAACTGTTGCGCAGTGAAATCTCATTCTCCCGCACTTGCAACATTCTAAAGCAATGGAATAGCACGCAAACAAGAAGCTATTAGAATGAAATGTGTATTTTGTTCCTATTTTAATAAGACCGTACATTTATCATATAATTCACAAAGTTTGTATATCATTAAAAATTCCACGTACTCAGCCCTGAAATAATCATGCTCACTAAAACAAATATTTGCTCAGTGTAAAATTATCTTAGAGGGAACACTGATCGTCAGCATTTTGAAAATGATAAACAAAATGTTGACCTTTCCTCCCCGGAAAAATTTCTGCAGACGCCCATGAATGATCGTGCTTTCTCCTTTGCGTTACTTTCGTGCTTTCACTCATTACGGATTGTTTGTTTCTTTCCGTTCTCTTAATTTCGGTTTCAAAATAAACAGAATCAATCCTCTTCTTGTTATTATTTAATCAAAATTGCCTGCAATAATAACTGTTATGCACAAATTACTATGGGTGTTGCAGACTATTCCAAACCACAATTAAACAATGTAAGGTTCCCCATTTGAAGAGCACTGATCTAAACCGCATCCAAGTGACTACGCTCACTTGCTGCAACATAAACCAAACAGCACTCCTGCACTATGCTGGCTACTACCACTGGTAATTGTGCTGTAACAAACGTAACCTACAATGAGAATAAGTATTATGTCGTCACCTGAACTCTTTATCTCGAGTCCTCCATGTACCTGCGCCGACGCCAGTGCTACGTCAGATCGCTGTTATGTGCCACATTGCTTGCTGGTTCCGCAGCGATGCAGTGTTAACGTTTGGCCAGTTTTATCACTCAAGCTTCTTCTAAACCAAGCTTAGACTTGTTTCCTCGTGAATGTACGTACAGTATGCGGAAATGATTGATTTACGCAATATGGTCCTGCCCCGTGAAGCACTGGGTTCATTCCAAATCGATATCGCATCCCTCCCCATCAAATTAGCCGTGTCCGCTACTGAACACTGCTTTTGTAGTGCTGAGCTTTAACTTCCACGTCTGGAGGTAGGCCTGTTCACCTATGGTTGCCATGTTGCTTTGCAACCCTTTCACTGTTTGTCAGCTTCCATCAGCATGCACAATTGCTAGGTCGTCAGCATATGCATACTTTCTGGAGACGGTGGTTCGCTGGTCAGACATGTAGATGTTGAGGAGAAGGGTGCCAGGACAGATCCCTGTGTGACGCCGTTTTTGAGGCGTCATAACCTGCTCCGTTTGCCGTTGCCAGTGGTAAGGGTAAAGCTGCAATTACCAATCAGCTCCATGGTCAAGCGGACCATGCACTTGCCAAGTAGCAATCGCAGTAACATGCGGGTACAAGCTGCTTCAACGGTAGTGACCGATATTATAAGAGTCTGTTTTGTTCATAGTCTTCTATTGTTTCTTCACAGTAGGTAGTGTGAAATTTTTGCAATTATCATTTGTGATCTGTGTTGGGAGGAATTGACAGAGTTTGGGTTTGTAAGGGGAGGAATATGAAAAAAACCTGAAGAAACGCTGCGTTAGAGCCTAATGAGCTTGGATATGAGCGAAAACCAAGTTGCACTTTAACTCTCAAATTCCTTGTTCTCATATATTTGTATGGTTTTGAAATACATTTTTGGTATGTTTTTGAAATGCACATGGAACATGCCAAAGTTCCGTAGCGAGATGTGGGAAGACACCGCGACCTCCCCTCAAACGCATCCTTTCCACCATAGGTGCATGGGAACAAAAAGGTCTGAGGAGCTACAGCGTTTTACCCGGCTTGTACAATCTAACTTGTCTAATAAAACATCGAAATACAATCACATCATTAATACGAGGAAAGAGTTACATTAACAAATTCTTTTTGATTACAATTTCGATACAACAATTTTATCCACGTTTGAACAGATATTTGCCGGAAAACAAAATATTTGGAATTAACCACACAACCCCCGCACTTCCACCTCCTATGCTTTCCAGATAAAAAAAAATTTCAAGAAAATATCCTGCGCACCGTACGATTTTAAGCAAGTAATGTTAACGCAGAGACATCTTGCGATTGGTCGAAAATTTCGTAAAAGGTGTTGACAGAAAATTGACCTACAACTAATCTGTCTCCTAAGCTAGAGTCTCACACTTTCAGCAATTTATTGCAACGAAATTGAATATGCACAGCAAGTTCCATGTGACGAAATTTCCTTGAAGGAGAGCCTAAAATTTGGTGCTACCACCAGGCAGAAACCTGGTTAAATCGTGAAATATCTGTGTGGTCGTACGTATCCTCAGCTAGGATTCAATTTGGATTTTCTGCATTTAAAAAACTTTTCAGCGAGTAATCAAAATGTTTCAGAGAATTGGACCAATGTCAAAATGAATTTCGTATGAAAATGTAACTGGTATTAACAGAATGTGCAATCGTTTGGTGAGAAACAGCGAGCCTGTTTAGCTGCTGCAAACGTTTAAGTCACAACCTTTTTGTCTACTGTCACTAACATGTGGTAGGCCTAATATTACCGTTGCGATCAAGGCAGCAATGCTTTGCAATGAGACTCTCATCTAACTGGTAAGAACCAAACGCTTCCTTTCTTTTGCAGAAGTAAAACTATATGAGATAACTTTTCACTGTTTTGTGCGCAACCCGAATTGATATCCAATGATGCAAATTGCAATAAATCCTTTTAACCTGCCAATATTTATAGGGTTGCTTTGTAACTGACATATATTATTTTGCCTATAATATGATTTTCGTGGAAGTCTCTTTGACCAGATCCAACATCAGGTTGTTGAAGCATGGTTCTGTACTTTTCGCACAATGTTGACGCCTAATTGTTCACTCCTCAAATTAAACTGCCTTTAAGAATATTTTTTTCTAAATGTTTTTTATTTGCACAAAGTGAACCATGTTGATCCATGTTATTCTGCCGATAAGAATTTGACATTTACCTGTTACATTTTCAGCAAAAAAGGTTGTTTCACCACTTTCGCCCCCCCCCTGAAAAAATATTTTTGTCTACCTCTGGAAAAATCCGCCATTCCCTCCTCTCCTTGGAAAAAACTCTTCCGACGACCATGACTAGTTGGCTACAAAGAAACTTCTCGTGCGCAAATTTCGATGGTGCTTTTGACGAAGGTCTCGCACACCCTGCCAGACAGCATGATAGTCAAAACCTATCCCGACAGAATCACTAGTAGCTTTGTTATAATCTTCATTAAAAGTAAAGCTTACAGAAAGTTTACTTGCTTTTATCATGCAAAAGCAAATTCGGCGAAAATACTAAGAAAAAGAGCCTGCCGCTTTTATCTCTCTGAAAACATCATTCCATGACCAAATTTGTCTTTTTCAGTACCCTGGTGGATTTACGAAGACGGCAGCAGCATTGGAATTTACTGTCAACAACGTGTTCAAGTCATCTGCATCGCGCTATCCTGCAGCACCGCGAAGACTANTGCTTCTCACTGACGGCAGAGCTAGCGACGCGAGGTAGGTGCCAAACGCTAACTACGCTAATTCAACATCAAATTTAATGCTTCATCGCACTTCAAGCAAAATGCGGTTAACACTATTCAAAAAATTTTAAAACAATAGGTTTGTTTTAACACAAACCTATTGTTAGGCTACTGTAGGATGAAATTAGTTTGATTTGACTAATTGGTTTGAGTAATCATTTAATGATTCATAGATATGTGCAAATGCAATAAAATTAATTTTTCAGACAGAGAATGTCCTGACTTTTCTTTCGCTTGTTTCTGCTAGAAGTGATACTGGCAACAGAATGAGGAAACAACAGCCCAACCTGTAGCTTGCAAAGCGCGTAATTTTCCCAACGTTTTTGCTGCGGGTGTTTATTCAATCGCAGCAACGCATCTACTGACGACCTATTTCAAAAGCACTTAGGTCAGGGGTCTCCAACCTACGGCCCGCGGGCCAAAGCCGGCTCGCGAAGCCATTTCATCAGGCCCGCGAATCTTTTTGTCAGTGAAAAAATAATGCATTAACGAAAAATTTGTTTATTTGATAGAATGCAACATATCAAAAAAATCACATTGCGTAAAATTTCCGATCCCCGAACGGTTGTGTAATAGCCAGGGCCTCTGAGAGAAATTTTGCCAGGTTCCTGGCGCCGCTGTCAAAAGTTGTATAGTAATCAGAATATAGATGAAACAGCTGCCCAGCTAAGCTTTATAAATAGATCAATTGCTCTACTGCCAACTGGCTTACACTATAGCAATTTTGGGCTTGATTACAGAAAAACTTAAAGTGTGCACTTTCATCCTCCCGGGTCCCAAAACCCAATGGGCCTGGGTGCGACGTACCTCTTAAAACCCCCTCTCGTAGGCCCTGGTAATAGCGTATGTGGCCCTCGGACGAAAAAGTTTGGATTTCGCACCATACAGGGGCGTAACGAGGTTAGATGGCGCCCGGGGCAAGAAGCAAGTTTGGCGTCCCCATGTTCGAAAGTGGGGTCTTTCAGGAGCAAATGTCTTGTATTGAAGAAAGTACTAGCGACATTGTTGGGATTTTGCGACGCCCCCCAGCCATTCGGCACCCCCCGCAGTGATTTGGCGCCCCCATAGTGACCCGGCGCTCGGGGAATTGCCCCCCTCGTTACGCCCCTGCATGCGTAACGTTTGTGCTGGCTAGCTGCATCAAGCGGGGTGAAGAACGTTTGGTTTAGGCAATTTTCTTTATAACACTGTGGCTGTTTATGCACGATTCGCATGCATTAAACAAAATTTGGACAAAATGTGCTTCATGAACTTCACTTGTTGCAAGCTTCTCTAGCCTGCTCATCTTTTGGCATTTCCATCGAAAGTGTATTTAGCCAAAATGAATGTTAGCATGCTTTACGAAATTCGTAGAAATACGCTTGAAGTAGCCCAAGCCTTCCCAAAAACTTTCAACAAATCTTGTGATAGCAAAACGACGTTTTCTTACTGTGCACAGCCAACTTTCTGCTTCTGTCAATCTGGCCCAAGCAAACTCAGTGGAAATCTTTGGATACGGCGTTGGTCCAAACGTCGACATGAACGAGCTGACTGCCATCGCCGGATCAGATCCGAACAATGTTGCTTCGGAAACGGATTATGACAAATTGTCGTCTCAAAACAACAAAATCTTAAAGTTCCTCAACTCTTGAAATGTGCTTGAAGACTTCTGTGCATATCAATAAAGTTTAAGAACACAAAATTACTCTGTTGTACAAAAAAGGAATTGAAAAAGAAGTTGAAACAACTTTCAAAACATTTGCTTCGACGAATTACTCTCTCCTCATCATCAGACTGTATGAGAGAAAAAGCAGTAGAGTTCACTGTTTTTGCCTCATTTCTTATTTGCGTTACTCCGGTTTCTGCTGTTGAAAATCATACGTTTATTGCATCTGTAGGCAATGCAAGACCACACGAACTCCGGGCATCGCTTAGCTTAGTTGATTGTAAGCCTGTTGGACTACGTTACCAAAACGGTTTAAGTTAGCCATCTGTTGCTGGTTCCATAAGACTACAAACCTGTGCATGCTGCCAAGACCAAATAGTAGACATAACGCTGTCAACGCGGAACAGTAGGCTTATACGCCGTCATTTGTCTACTGAACGCTTACCTGTACCTATCCAGTAACACCAACCTTGACTTCTTGCATTAGAACTTCTTAAACAACGCAAGCAGCTGCTAGTCATTTAACATTTTCAGGGTATAGCCATATACTAAAAATTAGGCCAGCGTGTTTTATCAAAAGGCCTAAAGGCAGTTGGCAACAGAATCACCAACCAACATCAGTTCATATATGATGTTACGTGCAATCTCAGCTCATCTTCGTCAATCTGCTACTTAGCTCCCCATACTCTTGCGCTTGTTTTATGACAGAGCTCTTTACGACGGGTGTGCCGCCTCACATTGCCATCAGTGATTGCAGCATAATTTCTCAACCTTGAGAACATTCTAAGCCCGTGTTTCCCAACCGGGGTGCTGCTGCGACACCTCAGGGTGCCATTTACAATACTCAGGGGTGCCGCAAGCTAATGTGTTTTTCAATGTTTCATTATAACATACGTTTTCAAAAAATATCATCAAACCTCGAAGCAAATTACTATGGATTCGTCACCAGGCCCGTAGCCACGGGGGGGCATTCGGGGGCATTGCCCCCCCAAAATTTATTTTGTGACCTCCAAATTTTGTTGCGCCCAGAAAAATTTGTTATAAACATATAGTAAAAGTACAAATCTTGACCCTCTAAAAATGTATTGTGCCCCACCAAATATTGAAGCCTGGCTACGGGCCTGTTCGTCACCGGGTGCCGCAAATTATGTTTCTCTTCTGTATGGTGCCGCAAGCCAAAAATTATGGGAAACATTTCTCTAAGCTGTGTTTAAAGCCATCGTCATAGTGCAGTTGTTGCCACTGTCCGGCTAAATAGCCTACGAATATGTTTTAAAACAGTGCACAACGAATAAAGGAGCCGGACCTACCGTGTTGTACACACTGCCTTTGTTACGCCATTCAACCGTTATTACGACAGCGCGACCTCATTTACTCCCTGCAAATTTCGAAACTTGTAAAAGGGTTTTAAATTTCGAACTTTCATGAAGAAGATTGATGCTTGCATGATTGATACGTAATCACTGTGAATGGAACGACAGGAGTGATTTAAACTCGTACTTTGAAACGTTTTCGGGTAGGCTCCGACCTTCGTGCCGCAGTTGTGTGATTTATACCGAAGACTTTGTAATCTAAGCGAAGATCGAAACCTACCATCTTTTAATCGGAAATCGAGGTCACGTTCCAATCAACTTTGTACTAGAACACCCGAAACTATTCTGGAGAGCCATGTTGCTTTCGAGAACAGCTTGTGACTCGCAACTCAAACGCAAGAAATTATTTAGGCGACAGGGACTTGCACGTTTTCGCAGACGTGATTTGCAATATGTATGCGATTTATACAATTTCCTTTCTCGCCTTCATTCCTCCTTGAAAGAGCGACTTCTCTTAATCTTGAATAACGATTGACCTGCCTCCATGTTTGATAATGCTTCTGCTTAGCTCATCATAATTGCTTTCTACGCATTGCTGCAGACTTGTTTATTGCACTTGATGAACGCGCTTGTCATTTAATTGGTGCCTTACCTGTAGCACATGCGACGCTGCTATTGCCAAATATATATTTATTCATTCTTTTTTCTTGAATTTCGGTGAAAACAAGCGGCTGTGTTGTTGTTAAAAAAATAAATTATTGCAAAGATTGGTTTGGCAATTTCTTACTTTCACTTTTTACCTTGCCAAGAGTGTTAATATGGCGTTGACCTCAGTACAATGATTGGAATGAGGATTATATCAGGAACACGTATAGTACAGCAGGCCCGTATCCAGGTTTTAAGGTTTTGGGGGCAAAATACATTTTTTGTGATGTAAGAGTTTTGTTTTTTATTATATGTTTAAAAAAACTGTAGGCTATAAAAATGTTTCGGGGCAAGACAAAATTTGGAGGCACATTTCCCGAATTCCCCCCGTGGCTAAGTGCCTGTAGTAAAGTATACTTGGAGTCAGAATTGCTTCAGACTCTGCAGCCTTGTCGATGAAAAACAAATACAGTAATTTTAGGCCTGCCCGTCGACAGACAGTTGGTTCAAATCACCATAGGTTGACAGCATCAAGTTTAAGTTTGCACACATTCAGGTTGACAGTAACGTCAGCAGGAACTCCCCTGTTTCCTCTACAAAAGTAGAGAAGTAGGAATGTCTTGGCCGTTTTCTGGATTTACCGTCTTCCCGTCAACGTTTGTTTCCTTGTAAAGCTACTTTTTGTGAAAATAAATCCTGCAGATACAGTTGTTTCAAAAGCAAAGAACATACCATTTAATGGGGTGAAAAGTTCGGCTATGCACGATAAGTTCTGACAGCACACTCAGAAAAACCACTGGGGCATCCAAAGAGATACCGCCCTATATCTCTGCTGTGTGTCCTCTTTAAAATCTTCGAGAGACTCATCTACGCTCGTGTCGAACCAATCATTGACCCATTGCTCCCATNGAGCAGGCGGGCTTTCGACCNGAGGGTCGAGCATAGACCAGGTCACCCTGCTGACACAAGACATCAGGATAGCTTTTCGGCTAAGAAGAAGGCATGAGTTGTGTTTGTCGATCTCACAGCAGCCTACGACACTGTATGGCATTGTGGCCTCACCTGCAAGCTGCTACAATTGCTACCTGATAGACACATGGTCCACATGATCATGAAGATGGTTGGCAATCGCAGCATCACCCTTACGAAATGGCAAACGGATCAGATTACGACGCCTCAAGAACGGCGTCCCACAGAGATTTTTCCTGGCACCCCTTCTCTTCAACATGCATCTATATCTCTGACCTGCCAAATGCCGTCTCCAGAAAGTAAGCATGCATAGATACTGACGATGCAGCAATCATGCATGCTGATGGAGACTGGCAGACAGTGGAAGGGGTGCTGAGCAGGGACATGGCAGCTGTAGGTGAATACCTCCAGGCCTGGAAAATAAGGCTCAGCACTACAGTACAAATACGGTGTCGGCAGCTTTTCATCAACGAGGAAGCTAAACATGAGCTGAAAGTCAACTGCAACAATCAAACTGCCTTATTGATCCTGCCAACCAGGGTAGCGGAGTCGGAGATAGAGTCGGATTCGTAAGGAGTCGGAGGTTGTTGGGTGAAGTCGGAGTCGGATTCCTAGCAACACTGAGAGTCAGAGTCGGATTTTTTGTCCGACTCCGGATCTCCAATTGGATGATTTTTTAAATCACACCCTTAAATTGGGAATTCCAGTTGAAATGGTACAGTTTCGTTGGAAACTTTTGCTGAAATAAAGTTGTCTTGCTGTGCACCAGGATTTCCATTGATTTCAGCCAAATCTCATTCCCTTTATGTTAAAGAGTCGGAGTCGCAAATTTTGGAAAAATGGAGTCGGAAAATTAGGAAAGAACGGAGTTGGAGTCGGATATTTTGCCTCCGATTCTGCAACCCTGCTGCCAACGACGGCGCCTTGCGAATTGTGACTGGATGCTTGCGTACGGACAACCTTCCCATGCTCACAGGCATCCAACTTGCTGAGCTTCGTCGCAGTGGAGCCAGACTGTCTTTAGCACACCGTATCTTGGAGCCGGGACATGTCCTCCACTCAGTGCTCATCTGTCCATCGAGTTCAAATGCACAGCGCCTGAAAACGAGACACCCATTTGCACCGGCCGCACAACAACTAATCAGTTTATATGACAATAACAGCATATTTTCGGCNCATTGGGCGGATCAGAAATGGAACACGGAATGGGTGGACAACCTTACAAGACTCCACACTTTCATCCTCGACACAGGCACCCACACCCTCGGATTGACCCTCCCAAGAAAAGCTTGGGGGATGCGGCTTAATTGCCTTCGCACTGGTGTCGGACGTTTCCGCTCCTGCTTATACAAATGGGGTATGGCCTCTTCTGCGGCCTGTGAGTGTGGCGCAGAAGAACAAACCCTCCACCATGTTATCCTTCAATGTCCAATCCATCGACCTTCTCATAGACTGCACGGCCTGGCGGTCCTGGACGATGAGACAATCGAATGGCTGCTCCATACCTTTCGCGAGATCTGGTGCGGCCAAGCCGTGGATTGAAAGAACTCGCTCAAAAGAAGATGAATAATCAAGCAGTATAAAAATGTTTGACAGATAATATTTAGAAACTCCTTGCGTTTGTGTTGGGAACTGTGTAAATTCGAGTCAACTTGCTCCAAATGGTTACCAAGTTTTACGAATTAGCGAACAACTGTGTTAAGAAAGTGTGTGTAATGTAGTGTTGTACGAGATGTTACGAGGTAGCGCACAATTGTGTCTGTAATCCTGTGGTCCTAATACCATTCAACACAACGCCAAACGAGAGGTTGCAAAACTTGCAGAAATTTGGGCTAGACTTGTCGAAATGACTGAGAGTGAAAGAAACAAGCAAACTGCAAGCTGCTTTTACAACAACTCAGATATAAATAACCTGCAAACAAACTTTCTTAAAAAACATTGGGCGATATTTTCTAACTTATCGGACGCTATCTTAAAGCATGTTGGGCACCATTTTCTAACCTATCGCATGCCATTTTATAGCATGATGGACGCCATTTCAAAGCAGAAAAAAGATAGGAAAAATGAGAAATTTTGTTTGANTCAACATTGACCCCAGCNTTCATACCGATGACTCGAAGTGACTCGACACTTCTTGTTACTCGATTCTGACTCGACTTGACGAAGTCATGACTCGTCTCTGACTCGACTCGAAAAAATTGTAGATGACTCTGACTCGACTCTAACTCGAAGGGCTTGTGACTCTGACTCGACCCTGACTTGACAAAAATGACTCGGGAACATAACTGCTGTTTGCTGTTTCAGTTGCACAGTAAAACTCGGTTAATGCGGATTCGATTTAACCGCGGATTTTATCCGGTTTAGGCGAAGATCCGGGTGAACCGAGGATAGTTGTTTCTAGCCTGACGTCATCTAAGTGGTGAGATATCGGTGAAAATTACTTAAACTGAACACGTTTACGAAACAACAGCACACTTTCGCAGAAGCAAAACGAATTTATTGATGTATTTACAATGGTACTACATCAGACTAGTAACCGCCATGTCCAGGCAGTTATGAACAATCTGAAATTCATAATTTTAGATTACTTCGCTGCGAAAATCTGGGATTTTGACTGACGCAGAGATTTCTGCGACTTGTCCACAAGCAGTCACTCTATTTGGAAGGTAATGCCCTCCAGACATCTTACCGTGTGCAATACACTCAGGGATAATGCTCTGCACACTCAACACTGATCAATAGATTGAAACCGTGGTGCGGCGCCGTGCTTCGAACGTTATGTTCAACATGATAGATTTGAACAATTTTTTCTCAGAGGTTGGAAAATCCCTTCCTACAAAAATAAAAACCATCCCCAACCACTTACAGACATTTTATTACACATATAAATCCAAAAAATTCATTATTTCTAGCTCCTACAGATGCATATGAAAT
>JGI24158J21664_10007469_pt1 | contig 14518 bp, 12 predicted proteins | sample Ectturendosymbi3_FD_21664 | JGI IMG/M metagenome (IMG submission 21664) | reverse complement strand
CCCAAGCAAAAAAATTTTTTTTGAGTGCAATCTACTAGACTGGCCGATCCGTTTGAGCCGCTGAACAGCTCTCTAGCGCAATGGGCGGAGGAGCTAGGGCGTTGGTAAGGCAACCGAAAACTGCTGTTTTTTTTCAAAAATCGCCGAAACCAGGCAGCTCTAAAAGTGTTAAGCAGCCTCTCTGGACAAAAGGGTTTGGATTCTCATTCCAAGGCCTAATAGTATTTGAAGTCAGTGTATGACAATATTTTTAGACCATTTCCAAGCAAAAAACATCACAATCAGTGTCTTTAAACACGATTTCCACTCCGGACACAGATTTACGTAGGCTGGTAACAGGTTAAAAATGCGAACAACGTAGACACATGTCAACCAGTAGTGAAAGTGTTAATCTATTTCAGATCAATGACCGAAATGCCTCAGCAAAAAGAAAAACCCAGCTTATGATAGGTGGTGTACTACAGGTAGGCTTGTTTTTCAGGCTTTGCAACAGCTGATGGAAAGTCCTCTAGTTCAGAACATGATGTCAAACCCAGAAATAATGCAACAGATGATAATGAACAATCCAGAGATGCAACAACTTATGGAGGTATGGTGTATAATTTTTTTATGTGAAACTTTTTCCTGCAACTATCGTGAAATGTTCAACAAGGTTGCTCTATTTTTGCAAAAGTCATTACTGTTGTATGCATACTTAGTAGAAATACAAGACCTAATATGCAATGACAGTAGGCGTAGTGAGGCTAAGTGCCATCCAGGGCCACCCATAGAAGTGCCACCTTTTCCTCCCCTCAAATTTGCTTACAAGAATTTAATGAAAGATCATATATTGTGCTTATAAAGGATATATAAGGCAGCGGTTCCTAAACTTCGCAGTTATTGTGATAGATCAAGCATAGGCCATGCAGTGTGTTGTGTAATTGCAAAACTTGGCCTTCTGGTGTATTAATGCTCTTCATTTCTAAGTATAATTGTTCTTGCTTGCAAAGTTTTGAACATAACAAATTTTATACCCTGCAAAAATTTAAACCTACCAACATCTTCAGTGATGTTGCATTTACTGTGCTTTTTTTATGCTTAATAAAATCAAGCCTACCAATGCCCTCAACGTAGCTGCCTTTCTTGAATTTCTGGCCTAGCAAGAGTCTCAGTGATGCTGTGTCCATGTGCCTACAAGCATGAAATTGAAAAAATGAGAACAGTAGTGCAATGCTATTGCTTGCAAAGTTTTCAACCTTCCTACATTTTCGGTGAATGTATTTACTGCAATTTTTTTTGCTTGCGAAAATCATACCTATTAAGGCACTCAATGCAGCTGACATTTCATGAACTTTTTTCTTGAGAACTTCTGACCTGATAATAGTCTCAATGATGCTGTGTTTCACATGCAAACACACACAAAATTGAAAAAATAGCAACATTAGTGCTATGTTTATTGCTTGCAAAGTCTTAAACCTACCAACGGTCAAAACTGCTCAGGTATGGTGGAAAGACTTTCACTGTTGGTAACCTTGGCCAAAGTAACCAAGAAAAATTTCAGACTTCCAAGAGCAAAATCTTACTTGGCATTTGATTGCAAGTAGCTGAATCCATTTTTGCTGGTAGGCAACCTTTGGCATCTGTTAGAATGCGAGTTCGTGTACACTGTTAGGCAACTGTTGGCATCAGATTGTAAATACAATTCATGTGCACCAGTAGTCAACTTATGGTGTGAAAGTATGACGATCCACGTACACTGGCAAGGAACATGTTAAAAAGTACTTAGGGTGAAAAAAGACAGAGATTTTTGTGTGCGAAAAGATAGAACAACTTTGTTTGCTTAACACCTTTGGAGCTGGCCGAGTTACACTTAAGGTATAATTTGCCCATGTTGGCCAAGTCTTTGCAACTCCATAACTTGCCAGTCGATTGTGCTAGAGCGCTATCCAAACCCTCAAAAGACTCAGCGAGTCTTCTAGTTTACAGTGAAAAAAAAAATTGTTTTCAAAAGTGGGCTAGGTTTTTGTCCATCTTGGCCCAGGTTACCTGACCCTGGGCCCAACTGCAGATGGAAGTATTTCACTCAAGTTTTTATTGGAAACTAGGTTAGAATCCAAGTCTTTTAAGCCTTTGTTCAACTTTCTAGCATTTCTGGTTCAAAAGTTACAGCCAAAAATCCATAAAAATTAGTAATTTGCAAGCAATTGGTAATTTTACCCTAACTCTTGAATCAGAACTGCTAGAAAGCTGATCAAAGACTGAAAAGACTTAGATTCTAACCTAGTTTCCAATAAAACTTGATTGGAATACTTCCATCTAGCAGTTTGGCCCAGGGCAAGGTGACCTGAGCCAAAATGGCCAAAAACCTAGCCCACTTTTGAAAACAAATTTTTTTCACTGTAAACTAGAAGACTCACTGAGTCTTTTGAGGGTTTGGATAGCGCTCTAGCACAATCGACTGGCAAGTTATGGAGTTGCACAGTGGCACAAAATTGGTGCCTCAATGCATGATTTCAAAGTGAGATATACTCATACACCAGCTGCAAAGGTGTTAAGCAGATATGCTTCGGAACAGGGTTTGAGGCATGCAAGCTGCATGTGAGGCATTTTTCATGACCTGTGATGCTTTTTTTAATTTCCAAATAATTTACAATTGAGGTATTTGTTGCTGTCTAAAAGTACCTGTCCAGCCACTCAACAAATTTCTTTTAATGGATAAAATAATATTTGTAAAGCACAAAATTGTTGCAAAAACAACAATGTTCTTTAATTTACTTAGAGAGAACTGGTTTGGGCTGGCCAAGATAGCAATATGCAGTCACTACAAATTGAGCAATGGGCGTAAGCAAGGAGTCGATCATCAAATATCTAATAGGAAATGCATTTCACATAAAATTATGCATCCTCAGTCCTTTTTTTTTATCCATGAGAAAATAAGCAATGTGGTTTTGTGCAGAGTTTCTTCAACAAAAAAAAATTGTTCAGAATAAATGTACCAATTTTGTGTGTTTTTCCAGCACAACCCTGAGATCACTCACATGTTGAACAACCCACAGTTGATGCGACAGACAATGGAACTTGCCCGAAACCCTGCAATGCTTCAAGAAATGATGAGAAACCAGGACCGGTTGGTATTTGCTTGAAAATCGTATCATGGCAAAAGAAAATAAGGACATTGTGAATGGCTATGTGATTTCTGCATGTCTTTAAGTTAATTGGGCATAGTTGAGCAATTGAAACATAATACAGTGTGACATAACAGTCTAGTGGTCATGAATTAAAACTACCTTGTCATAACAGCTTTTAACAAGCTATTACGGTTGTTTACTGAAGTCTCATAAAAGCACATTTTTTTCAGTCGAACACAAAAAGGAGTTGGTGCAATTTTCAAATATGTAGTCTTTGATAAACACTAACAGTTCCGCTTAAATTCTGATGCTGCCGTGCATTAGAAAATGTCACATTTACTGTATTTTTCGTCTGAAGTCAGTGTGTGCCTGTGACTACACGACATAGAAATTATGTGGGCACACTCCCTTCATAGGTCAAATGGGAATGTGATGCATTGCGTTAATACCATTTTAGCGTGGACCATGGCCAAATGTATTTTTCTTGAACTTATTCCTATTGCAATGTCATATTTTGAACATCAGAAAGCCCAGCTATTCATTTATATATTTGATGTCTTGATTTTTTAGTTTCATCAACAAATCTCATTCAGCAACTTGAAAAAATTTTGAATGTAACTTACCTGAAAAACTTGATTGCTTTGTTTTTCACTGTTTGAGGAAGACTTTCAAGAAAACATCTTTTTAAATGCGAATTACCTACCCTCAGTTTAAAAAACACTCTCTCTTATATTTCTTCCAGATTGCATGGGCATATTGTTAAAGTTAGTTAAACTGTACCGTATAATAATTGTTGCTGCCTGCACAACAGCCACCTCATTAATGGGCAACTGCAAACATTGATGTTAATTTCAGAGCTACCAGCATTGTGAAAAACATAGCCAGAGTTATCCAGGTTGCATTTGGAAAAGGTAGAAGCTCTGTAGACAACGTTTGCTGTTGGCTACTTAATGTCAACATAATTATGTAAAAACAATTCCAGGGTTATTTCGTATGTCACTTGTTCTGGACTGGTAGCAATTGCCCCAGGAAGGATTTGACCTCGTGAGTCAGGTGACTGTCCTGGCAGTATTTGTCTTGTGCAGCATGTGGTGTAGTTTGTGGCAGTCCAGATAGCTGCTGTTAGATGACGTGCTAGCAAATATCCTGCCACTCTGGAGACTTTTTCACCATAATTATAATTTTGCAACTTCAGGTATTTCAGCATATAAACTCTTTTTTGGTATTTGTCAATGCAGTTGATATCCGAGTGGTTCTACCTGTAGTAATGAAAACTTCAAATGCCACCAAGTACCTAGTAAGCTAATATTGCACATTAAAATTCAGCACATAACATATTTTTAGAAAAGTGAGTATAAATGGGGTTTTTATAACATATTTTTAGAAAAGTGAGTATAAATGGGGTTTTTGTTGATCCTAAAGCTAACTTGTCTTACAAGTACTTCTGAGAAACGTCTAATATCGACCTACTGAATTAACAAAAAAAGTTTTTAAGATTAACTTTTTAACAGTTCAGCTACCATAACTTGTAGTAAATCTGTGTTGTACAGTGAACTTTTATATTGATTTGCAACAGTTCATAACTTGCTTGACATTAGTTTGGCAATGTCGTTATTGCAATAATTAATCGTGTTTGTCGCAATTTGCTGTCCAGAGCCATGAGCAACCTTGAAAGTCTTCCTGGTGGATATAATGCTTTGAGACGACTGTACACGGACATACAAGAACCAATGCTTAATGCTGCCCAGGAACAGTTTGGCCAGAATCCTTTTTCTGCTTTGGTTGGAGACAACCCAAGTGACACAGGTACTTGGCGCGTGAATTGCAGCCATCTTGCTGGTAAATCTTTTGCAGTTGCCCTGTGTGTTTCTGTAATGGGACGCCACCAAGTTTACGTGCAAGAAACGGGATTTTGACACCCTGTTGCTGCCACCACGGCGCCGAGTACGGGTGCACCTGGCACGCCCGCAATTTTTGCCTCTTGTGCCGGACGCCTGCTTGTTCTTTGACGTCCATTTTGCACGATCAGCTATGTTTCAGGTTTTCATACATATTTCCTCCTTTATTTGTTATAGGGAAATGATTTTCGCCATTTAAGTACAAAGAAAGATTGCAAGGAAAATAGCATAATCGTTCCTTATTCAATCATATCTTGTGTTTTTATTATTTTATTAATTTTATTTTGTGTTTGGACTTCTTCCGATATTGTTTTACCGCTTATTCAAGTTGACTGCGGTGTCATATATTTGTAGCATCACGGATTCCGCACGCCTGGAAAAATTCCAAGCACTGTGACTATGGCTGCCACCAATAGAACCTTGTGTTGTTTATGCCATTAAAGACGAATCTCGCTGTTTTGAACTGTCCATTATAGGTAGCCATCCGTGAATACTTTCACGGCCAGGAAACGACCTCTAAGCACCTTTGGGTAGACCTGGGATCAGATCCATCGGGGTGCCTGTCTTTACATTATGAAAAATGTCTCGTTCAGTTATTGATAATAGTAATAACAGATACTTCAGCCTGGGCTGCGGTAGTTAATCGTATTTTGCGTGTTGAAGCACTTTTTCTCCTCTCGACATCCTCCCTTTATGACGTGTGTGGCTTCAAAGTAGTTGTCACCGGCCATTTGCCACACCAGCTGTGCTGAATGAGCTACGAGCTGCTTTTCCAACATATGGTGACACAAAGAATGGTTCTTGTCATGAAAACTGTATGAAGTACGGTGGAAAAGTTATCATCGCATAAGCGCGCAGACAAACACTTCTGTGCCAAACTGTCGTTTTGTAAACTTAAGTTTTTTTCTTGCGCAGCTGCGATCATATTTTCCACATCGAAAAGGCCACAATACGTCGGTGGGTTGAGGGTCCCCTGTTAGCAAGAGCTTTGGGTGACTCGCCCAGTAACGCTCGTTGAACAAGAGCGTTGAGGCGAACTCCACCAGCCTAGACAATAATCACAAACGTAGAAAATTCAATGCGGTTAGATTGAACGAGTTTTACGAAACGTAGATCAGCACAGCTTTTTGAGAAAAAACCATGCTTTCCGGAAATGCATGGGAAAGGGAAATGGTGTAAAACTCTTTTTCCATCATTGCACGTCTGTATTAGTTACCGCTTTGTTGATAGCACATTTGTATACAAAATCAAATCGTAGCGAACATACCGTATTAAACGTCCATTTTGACTTAACGGGGAGTCATAACCCAAATCGAGCCTCAGTCTTTCTGGCGCTGAATGTGCAACATGGACCTTGACAAAAAACTTCCATTCAAACATTTTCTTCAACAAACAGGTGTCTGCGACTACTACAATATGCTTAGTAAAAACTTGGAAAGTCACCTCCCCTCACGTTAACAGCGTAACCACGGTTTCGCCAACAGGGTGCAAATACGAATTTGAACTGCATGCTCAACTCTTAATCAGATGTTAGTGTTCATTAATAAGGTGAGACGATCTTCTTGCTTTAACGTGTGCAATTATAAGTCATCTGGCAGTGTTCTTTGCAGGTTCCCAGGTCGACCAAAATGCTGAAAACACTTCGCCATTGCCTAATCCTTGGGGTTCTAGTCCTCGGGCTCGACCCAGTAGCCGGACCACAAGCTCATCAAGCACCAACACAGCAACTTCTACGACAACTACAGCACCTACAAGCGCTGGAATAGGTGGTAAGTGACAGATGTTCGTAAGGGAAATCGTATGCGAGGTTTTGTTTGCGGCAATCGTTAACCCAGAGTGTCTGCGTTAATGCAGAAGCAAATTTACTTGACTTAGTAACAACAAACGGACTTAATACAAAACAGCTCCTCCTCGAGCCACTGCCAAATATTGGGTTGAATACGATAGCGTGAAGACTTCTTGATGATTTCCGAAAGTTTATATTGATTCCCGAAAGCAAAGACATTTCCAAGTGTGTCAACATGTTTATTCAGCCCATATGTTGGATCGTGGTTGCAAGCAGTCCAGATAGCAAAAGACGTGGTGAATGCATAGCTTTTCACTGGTACTTCATCGCGTCTAAAAATCTGTATTGTGTAAACGTTAGACATCCTGACGATAATGAGCTCCAAAGTACTTTGCAGATCGTTTTCCAGGTATGTTCAACACGCCGGCGATGCAGAATCTAATGCAGCAAGTTATGCAAGATCCTAACTTGATGCAGAACATGATCAACTCGCCTTACATGCAAAACGTCATGCAGAATATTTCCAACAACCCAGATTTGGCAACGCAGGTTGGTTTTCAGCGCCATTTTTTATTCAACCCGCGTTTCTAGGTGGGCTTCTAAGAATATTCGTTGGTCGTAAAGTTTCTTTTTCGACGTTTTGTAGGTCAGTACCTGGCAATGTTAGATTGCTGAATACCGAGGTCCTTCAGTATAAACGAAAAATAAAACCTACGGTCGTAAAGCGTGGTTTGCTCAAGGTAAACGACTGAACACAATATGAAAGACTAGTTTTTCTTAGGACTCTCTGAAACGAGTTAGAACGGCATGTGAAGCGGTCCAGACATGCAGCGTGAATCATGGGAACTTACTGTTTCAAAATTGTTTGAGGAACGTTGGCTAAACGTTAGAATATCAATAGTCTTATAATTTAACCGCGTGTTTTTGCCGCGTAATCACAAAAATTGGAGTTCTTGATGATTTTTTAAACGATTTCTTGTAGGGCACGTAATCAGAGATTTCTCAGGTTAAGTTGGATTTTTTCAACGTTTTTAGTTGCGTTTTCTCTTGTTTGTGAATCGGTTATTCTTGATCGGGGTCGTAATCTGGAGTAAACGTCTTTGAAAACGTTGCTGTCTTTGGCACTTTACGTTTTAGCCTCTCCCGATTGGCGACAACCTGAGTTTAGCGCACACAGTCGAGCGCCGTGAGTCGGTGAACGACAACTTCAGCTTCTTCCACGAACGGCGTAAAAATAACTTGGCGGGCGAAATGCAAGTATGGTTTTTCTTTGCAGGAACCAGTGAGAAGATGTGTCAGACACTGACAGTTGCAAAAGCACGTTTCTTTTAAAGCATTTTTACTTATCGTTCATAGAAAGTAAGGGTTTTGTCTTAGCTTTACTTACGATCATTTTCACTGTCCGAGCAATACACCGGTACCGTCAAGCACGTCAACTCTTTCACTGGGGTATCACGCGCAGACTGAAGAAAGCCTAATATTGCCTCCTCCACGCAACATTTGTGCGCAGCGGACCGATGCCAACGCAAAAACACGAAAGAGTGGCCTGGCAGCTGATGAATGTGTTTTAAACTAAGGGTCAGTGAAGTTTCTCCGGCAATTGATGAAATAGTTGCGTGAGCGATTGGGAGGGGCAATTCCTACGAGAGCGAGCTTGCGTTTGGAAATGGATGCGGTTGCATGCTTTGCAGCAAACTGCGTACTGTGTGAACTGAAACTGCGTTTAACATGAGACGTAAACAAAGTAATTGATCTCCGCATCAACCTCAATGCTTTTAGATAATCTGTTCCCAACAAGCCCAACATTCTCACGAGCTGCAGTAAAGCCCTTCGCATTACCACCAAACTTCAAGGCAATGATGTTTTACGTGCCTCGATAACCCTGAAGTGTGTTCGACTGGCGCGCCAACTTATCCTTCTAAAAACTTAACAGATTTTATCTACCAACCCGATGCTGGCGAACAATCCTGAACTCCGAGAAACCATGCTGCAGCAGATGCAGAGACCGGAGATGCAAGCGGTTTTTACCAATCCTCGCGCAATGGAAGCGCTCAGGCAGATACAGCAAGGGATGCAAACGTTGCAACAGGAAGCCCCTGGGGCGTTCCCAAGGTTAAGCGATTGTGTGACATAGTCTTGCGTAAAGTTGTTTCCTCTTGCACTTCACCACGAAAAGTTGTTCGGTGATTGAAACTGTTGTTTTACTGTAAAATCCTGCTGCCGCCCCAGATTTTCTCAGCAGTTTGTTTAACAAAACAATTGGCTTAGATTTGCTTGACGAATTCTTCACAAATAGCATGCCTTTACTGCAAGGATGGTTGATACTTGTTTTTCGTCGGGCGTTGCGTTCGCCCCTACGTTGTTTCAGAAAATCAAGCAAAAGCGGCTTTTCTGAACTCATCTGTTGGTTTGGCTGCAATTTTCTGTCATTATTATTGTAGTATTAGGATGTAGATCCTCTCACGGCCATACCTCGTGTGTTTGAAATAATCCACGTTTACTGCTTGGAACGTCGTTGTCGACCGTGCTTTGACAAACTAACCTGACTCCGACGTTCATTTGTAGCATGAATCCGTTGGGTGCTTTTCCTTCGCCGGCCAGTGGTGTCTCACAGCCCTCTGCGACCACGACCACCACAACGAGCACGACGCCATCGACGGGATCCAACGCGCCTTTGCCTTCCGACCTTCTGAGTCAAATGATGCAGACCCTGACGTCAGGTGGCGCTGGAAACCAAGCGCAGGTCGTTTATCGTTTTGTCGAACGTCTTTTCCTAAAAAAATATTTCCTAAAAGCAATATTCGCTAGCGCCCCTTCAACGATTTTGTTTGTCGTCAGTCGTTCGCTGCTTTTTGGATTTTTATCTGTTGTTCACCATAGCTTTAGTGGGGGCCCAAAGTTGGGAGTCATTGCCCTGCTACATAATTGATTGAGCTGATAGCCCCTCCCCCCAGTTTTTGCCTTCAGACAATCAGAAGTAGTCCTAGTTTCTTGAACATCTTCAAAATTGTAGATAGTAGTGAATTTATGAAGCATGCCGTTATTTTTTCACTGTTCCTTTTTCCATTCACCACTGAACATGTAGTTGCATGAAATCTTTTACAGAAACTTGTGTTATTGAAAATTCTTCAAAAAGTAAGAAATGAAAATTTTGATCCGTCAAGTGCCCGGAAGGTATTAAAATTGTCCGTCCTGTTGATTCCTCAGTTTGTGGAAGATCTCTAAAATTTCTATCAGGGTTTTGATGTTGAGAAAAATGTAATAAATTTAAATTGGTCTCTTTTGTTGTCTGTTGATTGCAAGTGTTTGCTAATATTGCGGTTACAGCCGGTGTCTGGCTTATGTCAAACTAATCTTCGGACTGAATTGTACCCATGCTCAAAATATTTTGCTATATTGCTATGTATGTAATTTTTAGAACTACAAAGATTTTTCTGTAATCTTGACGTTGTTTTCTTCAGGTGCCACCTGAAACCAGGTTTGGAAATCAGTTGGAGCAGCTAACTTCTATGGGATTCATAAATCGCGAAGCAAACATTCGTGCCCTTCTTTCGACCAATGGCGATGTTAATAGTGCAATAGAACTCTTATTAAGGCAAGTTTTTATCTTGATCTACCCTGACAGGTGTGATAGTGATATTAGTTTGCAGACTCGGGGTATAACGGTTCGTGTTTTACCGTTGAGTGGTAGCATTCCTATAAGGTTTGCTTTGCTATATAAGCCTGTAAAATTTTAGCTTTGAGACTGGAAATCCACTGTAATGGTTCTGAATCATTTTCTTGAACCGGACCATTTTTTGAACCATAACTCACGAACCGGAGAAGATACAGCAAAATCTTAGACATTGTGGGTACAGACCGCGTCTTATGATGTTCTTTTTGCCCGTGTGTGACGTCATTGCGACGTAATAGAGATATACCTGCATTTTCGATACCTACTATAACTAGTGACTTTTTCAAACGGTTGTGCAGCTAAACGTTTGCTCGTTAGAAGACTTGTTTCTTAACAAGAAATATCAGTAATGCTGTCATTTTTGTAACAAAAAGAATTTGGAAGTTCACCCTTTTTTGTAAGTCTAAGGGGCAAAACATCCAAAAATTGGGGACATTTTTTCGTTCTTCGGCTTTGAGGCTGCATCACTTCCATTCCACAATTAGCAACCATCTGAAAATCGCATAAAACATTCACACATTCATCTTAGGCTTTCCCGCCACGTTAGAAGTATCAAGAATTTCTACAACTTACTGGCTAAAATGCCCGAACAAAGAATACAAAAAACTGTTTTTTCTAAAGATTTCAAATGCAAAGATATGTATACCTTTTTGTTTCATTATGTCTTGGTTGTCTCCCGATCCCGACATCTTGGTTGCCTCTGCCACGAATGGTTCGTGAGTTGCTATGAAATCAGTGATGCGGAAGTAAGGGTAGAAAAATCCCCCAACATTCCGATGAGTGATTTTGTTTGTTTTTTGGTTATTGATCTACGGTTTGCCGATCGTGTGACTTTTGTGTTCGCGCCCGCGTGTGCGCCAACATCTTCTCAAGTCAACTACGTTACCATTTTGCCCTCCAGGAGTAACCAACTTTGATGCCACTCGAAGCAGCGATCCATCACCTCGCGATGCAATCAGCCCACCCGACCGCACGTCAAGACTTGCGTCAGCCTTTTAAAGATTTTCAGACTGCTGACTTTTGGTTGAACGCAGTTTGCAAAGAAGATGCGTGATTCCACGTTATTTGACAATTTCATGTACAGGACATCCTTTCGTGTTGTCTATATTTTGGTTTAAGAATTAACTCTGTGTGCATTCGCTTATTTCCTTTTGTCTGCCTCGCATTTTCGGAAGCGTTTTTGTGACAGTGATCCTTCACCCGTTTTGTATGTGGGCGTCATGTTATCGAACCAGCTGTTCAAAGGCAGCTTGATGTGGAAGGCTTATAATTTGCTCGCTCTGGCATGTTACACTTGACCAAGTACTGCACTCCAGCCGACATGAGTTACACTTGTGAAAGTTGGCGATGACGTCCGTGTTTTCTCATCACCCGTGGCAACGTACTGCCAATCGTAACAGATTGAATAGCGCGACTGCTTTGCGGCATGGGAATAAAGCGCCTGCGTGCGCAAAGGGTGAAACGTGAGCGCCGTTCAGCAGGAAGATCACCGCCCGCAAAAACCTGGTGGTCACTACCATGTGGACAGTCCTATCGTTTAGATGGTGTAACAATCAAGCGCCGGCTTGGTTATCCCAAACCAAGCGGCCCCCCTCGCAAAATCGCATCGTCGTGCTCTGTAGCGTCTCGTGCTGGGCCGAACTGGGAAGCGCGGTCAGCAGCTTGGCATAACGCCTTTACTTGATTGGCTGCGTTGTACGAAACGATTTACGCGCGCATGTCTCACTTAAACGTATGATTGGTTGGTGTAAAGTCTGTCTGTCTCGTGGAGTTCTTCACTATAAGAAACACGTTGCAGGCGCAGCACTGCTTGTGCGCAAAAGCCGTGTCAGGTTGAGGCAGTGGGTGTTGTTGGCATAACAACAGCATGTGCCGTCACTTGCTACGGAATCTTCCATAGATGCGAGTGGCAATAAAGTGTAAGTATCAAGCCTTTCTGCATCGTGCTGAAGTCAGGGGCGGATCCAGCCAATAAGTTGGGGGGGGGGCGATTTCAGTAATATTTGGCAGTCAAGTCTCATTCGCGGGTTCACTACTGTAAGATAGGTGAAGTATACTTCACAACACCTCTGTGACAAAATGGCCTTATATCGCGAATGCTTTTTTCGGGATTGTACAATATCATGGTGAATCAAGTTACTTCGGTTTGAGGTGGGGAATCGCCCGTCCGCCCCTGGCTGAAGTGTTCAGTATTGTGCCGCCATCTTATTAGAAAATGATTGCAAAAAAACTGAAAGTTGTGGTTCCACTCCACGGTACCTATACTGCCCTGGCAACTAAAAGTACGCTCTGGTTCCTTCGGTTCGTCATGAGACTCAGCAAGGTGTTTGCATTTTTTCACAGAGGTCACTTCTTGTTCGACCACACCACATGGTTGTCGCAAATCTAAGGTCCGCAGTTGTGCAGAAAATTTTAGCCAAACAAAACACCNTGGTAGTGTCTAAANCAGGGGTCCGCAAATAGTGGGTCGCCACGCAAATTTGGTACTCTGGGTCGCGAAATTTAAATTTNCCGTAAATATAAGCATTGTGTCTGTGTAAACATGCACTAGACAGATAAATGCAATCATTTGCTGTTTTATGTGCCAAGTTGCGAAGCTTCATACAACTTTGTGCATGAATTCAGAACTAATTTTTAGGGCCACGCCTAAAAGTATTTGCGGACCCCTGGTCTAAAGGACCGTATCCGGTTTTCGCCTTATTGAGACTAACAAACCGTATCTCGCATCTAGTTATGTGACAGATATGAAACTGAATTGGAGACAATCACGTCGAGTTGTAAGTGAATAATGCTGCTGTGCAAGGGGTTGTAAGTTCGAGTCTCACTGTTTTTTTGATAGTGCACAAGACACTTGATGTTGTCACACAATATTCTACGTTGAAAGTTTTGGAATCGCTATTGCTGAGACTTAAAAACTCTCGAAAAGCACACACGCGGTTGTGGTTAGAGTTTGATGGTTTGGGTTATAAAATAATGAATACTCCCTTTATTCTGAGAAACAACCGATACAAGAAGTGGTCGCATATTTCGCAGAGTTCAGCAATTTCGTTTCATGCAGTTCTAGTCTTTCCAAGGCGAAAACCAGATACGGTTGTTTAGACACTTCCAAACATTTTACTTACAAATAGAAGTAATATTACCGGAAAAGTAAATTCACTCGTTTGTTTCCATGAAAATTCGGAACAAAAAACTGTTCATCCGCATATTTTTTCAATTTTCCTGAAATTCTACCAAATAGCAATTCATTATTAGCCTAAATTGATCAGGTCTGACACGTTTCTACTGCATCGTCATAAATAAATGCAGGTTAACTTGGTCTCGACGCCTGGAAAAAATGCGCGATAACTATTTTGGGACGCCGGAGCAGCGGTAGGGCGGCAATAAAAGATTTTGAGGGCTATGGGTACTTACGCTTCTTTCAGTTCAGCATTAACAACAATGTTGACCTCAAGACTAACAGAAAATATAGAAAACCATTCTGCATTTTCAAGCTGCAATAAATTTGTTTCGAGTCGATCTTAATAAATCGTGAATTTATCTATGATAATGTTATGAAAGGCACCTCAAACCCCGTTTGCCCCTTTTGAAAGGTCAGGGGAGCAATACCGCGGCCCTGCCTGTGAGCACTTGCGTGCGTTTTATCGTGGAGACGCTGAGCTGTTTCTGACAATTATATTCCACAGGGTTAAAATATTTTATTTTGTTGGTGTCTGATAAAGGGGTGAGCCGTGTTGCAGTTGACTGCATCGCCTTGAACTACCGAGGCAAACATAACAGAAAGATGGCAATTCGGGGCATTAACTAACAGGAAAGCAACCAGCAGCAATAGAGCTCCCTCGACGAGTTCACTCTACTACAGGGGATCCCAACCTTGGGTACATGTACCCCTGGGGGTACATTTGCTTGTCTGAAGGGGTACATTTAAGATAAGCAACAGAAGGGATAAATATACTTATACGCCATTTATATACAGGGTGTTTCACAATTGTTGAAACAAAGCGGCAGCTTCTAAAACCTTCATCGATGACCTTATTCATTTTTCTCTTTCCAGATT
>JGI24158J21664_10007467_pt1 | contig 14519 bp, 15 predicted proteins | sample Ectturendosymbi3_FD_21664 | JGI IMG/M metagenome (IMG submission 21664) | reverse complement strand
TAATTATAAAGCGCGTAAATTGGTTAAGTGCGGGCCCCCTAAACTTGCGGGCCCTGTGCGGTTGCACTGTTCGCACTCCCCTAAGGCCACCACTGGACACATCTGTACGACGATCAGAAAAACCAGAGAAAAAAATCATCCACTGATGTTTTTTCACGTTGTTTTTACCGGAAAAGGATCAAATTAAAGTGTTGGAAGCGTTTGACAAAGAGCTTTTAATACAATAAAAACGTTTTTCAGGTGACCCACAGAGCTGTTGCGTTTAACGACAGCATCGTTTTTGTTCATCCAGAGCCCTTGGATCAGTGGCGTAACTGACGGGGGGCAGGGGGCGAGCCGCTCCCCTGGCAAACTAAATGTAAAACTGGGCCCACTTTAGCTGACATTTTGACATTTAGTACTCTTTTGGTTTTTAGTGTGTTGTTTTTTGCGTTTTCCGGGTGTTTCCATTTTTAGACATCCACGACATCTGATGATTACGAAGACTCTGTTGTCCGCAATGAGACCAAATCGACTTAAGTGACACAGGTCTACAGAAGTAAAAGAAAACATGCACCGCGACAGCTGAGTGGAACCGCTGCTTTTGGATCAAGCAGCTCACATCTACCACTGAACGGATTCGATATCTTGCAGAGTGGTGCTATCCTGACTTGCACGCACGACCTTGTTACTTACCACAAGAAACGGAAACGTTTTGACGACTAAAAAGGAAGAAATGCAATTGGCGGACGTGGCCGCGGCGCCAAAAAATCCTCGATTTTCCAGTGGCACAATCTCCCCCATGGCCACAAACGCAATCGGACCCAGGCCAATGGCGTAGAAGACGTTGAAAAGAAGGACACAAGCCAAAGCCACCCACGCAGCAGCTGCATACAAAACGCACGTAAGCAAAGTTTCGTGACACCATTGAGTAATGAAAACAACAGACAACCAATCATTAGCGTCACACTTCAAAATATCTTGTTTCTTTGGGACACTTGGCACTACAAGGCAGCGGTTGGGACAGCAGGCTTTGCAGGTTAGGACTTTAGTATTGCTTTGAATACAGAAATGTTAGCTGCCGTTTGTTGCTTAAAATTGAAAACATTTCATCGTTTTCGATTCAGAATATGAACACAAAACATTAATACACTTCTTGACAAGCAGAAAAGATTTCAAGCAAAGTGAAATCACAAACAATTTCTTCAACACACGAAACCCTTGTGCTATTCTTCTCTCTGTGCCTCATCTGCGCAGGGGGCAGACCCGGGGGGATGATTGGAGTGATCTCCCCCCTAAAACCTACGAAAGTAACTTTATTCACCATAACTTTGTGTAACTTTATTCACCATAACTTTGTACAATTCGGAAAACAACATTCGCGATATAAGGCCATTTGGCCATCCATTGTTTTGTCACAGCAGTGTTGTGAAGTACACACCATCTCTGTTGCGGTAGAGAAGCCCTTATGAGACTTGACTACAGTACCAAGTATTACTGAACCTCCCCCTAACCTTATTGGTTGCATCCGCTCCTGCATCTGCCTCAGTGTTTAAATGGCCAGTGGTTTGCTTTGCATAACTTAAACCAAAGCGAACTGTTTTTGTAACAGCTTATTTGTCCGACATCGCATTGCGTTGGGGACACATGGTTTTACGATTGTTCAGGTTTGATACCAATGATAAAACCCTCACAAACAACTTTTTAAAAGTTCAGTTTCAACGCAGTGCCGCGCGACGTCTTGCAAACATGGCTAACGACAAGTGCAGACCGAATGAGAAGCTACACGCGAGCGACTTGGCTACATTTGACATCAAGTGTGTAGTATAGTGGAGCGGGAAAGCGTGGGAACGGCGTTCCCGCACTTTTTTCATAGTAACCTGACTTGAAGATGTGTATTTTTACTCAGAGTTTCTGTGTGTAGCTCCATACGTCGCATAAATGAACAAATGACAAGTTATCTCTTGCGTAGCACCTTAGTATAATTGTGTAACTACTGAGAATGACTATAGTTTTTTGAGTGAGAACCCACACTTCTTTTTCGCGTTGCCACACTTGTTTTACGTGAAAACGGCTAATTTTTGGTGCGTTCCCACACTTCGCTTTTCAGCACTACACCCTGCATGAAGCAAACTGTAGTAAACGCCTTCGTCATCCTGTCTTTGCGCTCAATATTACGCAATCGTGCTCAATATTACGCAGTCGTGCTCAATATTACGCAATCGCGCTCCTAAACGGGCTATAAACCGGGGGACATCACTACGCGAACAAATGGAGTAAATTGGGACCGCGTTACATTGGGCTTTGCAGATGGGTGGGCTTATAAAGCGGCGATCACTGTTTTAAAAAAGTGTAGAGTAAAAAAGGCTGGTGTTCAAACCTGTGCGCACATGACATGGCACAAAAACATTCAAAAAAAATTTTCGCTTGATCAAAAATATGCAGTGGTTGGCACAGAAACTCCGATTGCCTCACCAGGTGTTGGCTCCGTCGTTGACCCTTCTTGGCCCAACATGACGCCGGTTCCCGACGTGTTTCCAGCAGCGGCGAAGTTGCTGTTATTGACTGAAGCCCCAGAATCGGGTAGCTGAAAAAATTTATCATATTTGGGAACTCACGGTGCAAACGACAATCATCTCGCTAGCTGGGAGCATTTCAAACACGTGGAAAATCAGCAAATTGGCGGAAAAACTTTCTGCGTCTTGCAGAAGTTGATTTTACCAAGGAAGTTTTCATATAGCTTTCTATTTTCATATTATTTGAAATATAATCCTTTGCTAAAATGCTTCCAGTTGTTAACTATCATAATGTCCCTGTCTTGAATGTCAAACATCCGCTCACAATTTACAAAATCGGTCACTAAATCCGAATATTGTCGCGCTTAATCCTTTTCGAGCTAATAACAATCTAGTTATTTCAAATCATATATTTCATTTACGCATAACTTTGAGCAATAGCAAATATTATCAAACTTCTTAAGGGTTCAGTTTTCTGAACGAAACGGTTGCAAAATACATTTTCAACATCTCAATTTTAACATAAGCAAACATTTACCAACCTGGGACAAGAGGCCCAAGTAACTTTTGGGCTCGCTAAACTCACGCAAAATACGCAAACAATTGCAACTGTGACAAAAGGTTAGGAGCGTCAGTTCACCTGGTGGATTGATTGTCCTTGCAACTGGTACATACAAACTCCCAGTGCTGCGTGGCACAGGGCGACACCGAGCGACGAAATTATGAGCAGTTTTTTTCGTCCAGCCTTCTCGATCAACAACATGGCGACAAGTATTGCTGCAAGCTGGATTATGCTCACCAACAGCGCTGGCAGATATTCTGAACACAAGCAGTGACAGACTAAATTTAAAACTACGTGGTGTTTTATCTAAAGCACGGGTTCCTAACCTGGGGTCCGTAAACCACTAAGGGGCCGTGAAGGTGATTAAGGGGTCCACGAATGTGATCTAAAGGGTTAATGGGCTTTTCAGAAATTTCAATTACTAGTACGATAATTAAGACCTAATTTCAAATATTTACTGTAACATTTCTTCTTAAGGGTTCCGTAACCTTTGTTAGAATGTACTGGGTCCGTGACATGTAAATGTTTAAGAAACGCTGATCTAAAATATCTAGTCGAGATGCTTTAGACACAGCGCAGAAGAGATGTTTGCGCATCCATTTCTTTACAAAAACAGAATAGATTTTTCCGAGTGCTACACACTCTGTCATTGGCACAAATTTGAATAAAGGAAAACGAGTGAGAGTTGAAGCTCCATTCGTCAGGGACTGATACCAATGAAGTTTGAAAAACAAGTTTCCGCTATTTATTTGTGGTAATTCCGCATTGCAGCTTTGAAAACCGTTGCAAAAAGCACTCATTACAGCGTTATTTGCGATCGCAGTGACGTACTGTGCAAATGAATTTCCGACTCGCGCAATTCACTTGAGTGAAACTGAAGCCACTTACCGTCAGTGAAGTTGGCCGCCACGAAAATCGAATGAGCGTAGAAAACGGTGGCGTTGATCCCGGTGAAGTGCTGGAACAATTGAAGCGCAACGACAACAACCAGAGGCTTGTAAAACGACGGTTCAACAAAATCTTTCGCTGAGAGCGACGACTGCAAAAACAATATTTTGATGTATCTTTTTATAACGATGAAAGCCACAACGTTAGGCAAAGGCAAACACATGGGAGAAGACTTGTCACTGGAAGCTGATTGCGCAAGCTATCAAAAGCATCAAAAGTAGCGCATTGGGAAATTTATATCGCTGCAATCAAACTGTCGCGAAAGTGTATCTGCAATCTGCATAGCCAAGAAAATAAAAAATCTTTGAAAGCTATTTGATTCAAAGTGAGATTGAAGCACTATATAATGACAAAGGACATGAGCTTGGCACGCACAAAATCTCTGAAAGCGATACGGACCGACGCGTTTAGTACTTGGGGCATGCGTCATGGAAAAGTAAAATGAAACGTAACAACCATTGGTTTGAAAGGCCCAATTGGTTTAAGATTAGAAATAATTAACTGGGCATTTTTTTACAGCTTTTATGTTGAAACAAACACAACCACCGGAAAAAATGGTGCATGGATTTGATTTCAACAAGTCTGTACAACATATCCACCGAATAAATTCTTTTCAGTGCTACTGGTCTTATTCAGGTGTGTAAGCACAGGACAAGGAGCTTGGAAACAGCAGGTCCCTTCTTCAATAATAAATCCAAAAACATTGAAAACCGCAGAACAGAAACATGCGTAGAAAAGGTTCAAGGCTGGGACGTTTTCAGCAAAATTACGAAACGCCTCAGCGCAATGGCTAAGCTGCGTAAGTTGCGTACACAAGTGATGTGAAATATTTCAAACACCGAAAAACGCACCTGTTTTGATTTCGGTCTGCTCTTGTATTCCTTCATGCGTGCCTGTATGGCGGACGTTCGTCCCTTCTTGCTGTACAGGGACTTGAAGGCCAGCGCGGCTCTGACGTCATCACCGCGCTCCAACAGCCAGTAGGGACTTTCCGGAATGCAAGAGCAACTGATAGTGGCAACAAACGCTGCAACACCAAACATCGCACAACAACGCTTTGCAAGAAGTCAGAAATGGCAGTTTAAATACGACGATCGTTTTTTTCTTAACTTTGGTAGCGAGCGTGTCACGAAGAGAGTCGCTTTGCTTAAACTTGACCAAAAACAGTTCAGCCGGAGAAGTTTGACTTGAATGCGAACTAAACTGCTGGACCACCATAACAAAATTGAAAAAGACTTTACAAATTATCAACTGCTAGGAAGTTGTAGTTAACAACAGACAGCTGCGCAAGGTGGTGAAGATTTGGAGACGGTGAGACGGCAGAACTGACAAACGTACTGAAACCGTCGACCTCGCACATCTTTTGTGAAAAAGCAAACGCAGCACAAAATTGACGCCAAAACACACACGTGAAATTACGATTAAAGTTGTCTGGTTGTGACACGTCTACTGAAAAACTATTTGTACAGTACTGCGAGTATTGGAGTCTGCCGAAGAGCTTCACAACTCGCGCGAACAGACGTAAGCCGTAGTGAAGAAATCGCAAAGAGCAGAAAAGAGAAATATTCGCTATAGAGTGAATTATTCACGCTGCTACAGTCTGTTGTTGTGATTGTGCAGCTTTCTCATAATATTAACATTCGCACGTTTGGACTGCATATCTAAACCAGGCTCAGAAACATTGCTTTCACCACAGGCATGTGCTTACGGGTTCTCTAAGGTTTTGCAAATGTTTCAACAATGCTCGCTTTCACAGCGTATTTGCAAGCTTTCGAAAACGTCCACTACATACAAAAACAAAGTGTGTGTAATCGCAAAGCACCTGTAATAGCACCAATCTCCGCAAGGTTCCTCCAACTTAACAACATTGCGAATCCGAAAGCCAACACGATGCCCGACGACAGCCCGAGGTTGAATAAAGTACCGAGCATTCCTCGAATGAACGGCGGGCCGACCTCCCCCAAGTACGCCTGTAAAGATCAACACAAAACTCAGTCACAAAATATGCAAAGCTTGATCAACCTACGCCGCACGATTTAAGGTGAGTTGTGTTGTAGCGATCGCACATATTTTTCCGTTGGATCTGTGGAAAGTCTCCAATGCAGCAAAACTGTGACGTGACACGCCGGTCAAAATTCGCCCGTTACTGCCAGTTTCCTTCTTATGGCAGATTTTAAAAGCACATCTGTGCAAAACACACTCAATATCACTGATGTACGAAAGAAAGACAACACATATACCAAATTTCGTGATTGGCTGCTCAACATTTAAAAGTGCGCGGTAGAGTCAACAAAGACTAAAATTTATGAAGCTGCTCTTCATTCGAAACCATAGTTCATAAGCAGAATCTGGCGGCAAGTTAATCGTTTGAACGTTCAACCCTTGGTTTGAGATCTTCTGTTAACGAATCCGCAGTTTGATCTGAGTAGGGTGTATTACTAATCGTAAGTCTATTTTATAGCCTACAAGGATCTTTTGATTTACTATTAAGCGCAGTGTGCATTACCTACTTACCTAGAAAACGATTCAGGATATTTTGCACAGTGAGACAAAACCAACTTTAAAGAAAGTTTTACAAAACAACGTGATATACACATTTAAATTAATTTTGGGGTGCTTTTTCCAATATTTGGCATTTTTCACAAACTCCATACAGCTCACATCAGCCAGTGCGGCCTTGGGCAATTTGTAGAAGCACCAGTACATTGTCAACAGTCAATGACTGAAAACCCACCCATTCCAGGACAAACTCAGAGCTGCTTAAGGAACTATACATGAACCGATAGTGTGAACTATCGGCCTTGATCTAAGCAGCGACGTACAACTTTTAAACTTAAAGCAGTCTGCGAGAGGCAAAAATTTACTAATACACCACGTCAGTGTTTCCAATGCAATTTCCATGTTTATATCTGCGCTTTGTCACAGTCCTTGCGACGACCAAGGCGAAACTAAGGAGATTTTCTTTTCTTAACTTAGTTTGTATTTAGAATGAAAGTCTTAAAAGACAACTTGCTGTTTCTCAACAATCCTACTCACAAGACCTTGATTGTTTCATTGATCAGAATTTGCTTGAAGCAGATAGATTGCAAGTAATTTTTCGAGCCTTAAGATTTGAAATCTGGCATACGTCTGTTATAGCAGCAAAAGAATTTGTCCTGACGAATTTCCGGTCAAGCTTCATAAAGAACATACAAAAATTTTACATGAGCATGGTCTTAGCTGCGTATGCAACGCTTTCATGAGTATCAAACCACATTTTTGATGAAATCACAATGCAAATATAACTGAGCATCAACTTAAAGCTGCACGACTGGCTGTTCAAAACCATATGCAAGCACCATGCAAGGTCCCGATGGTGCAAGTTAAAGCTCTATTGCGCCACATATTGTTTAACTCTAAACGTTTCTTACCGGAACAGACGTCATGGCGAAGCCGAAAGCAGCGCCGGTAGCGACCCGACCGAGGAAGAGCAAGAACACAGAGTCCGCAAGAAATATAAACAACCACCCAGTCAGATACATGATCAGCGAACCGAAAACAGTCGGCCTTCTCCCGTGGCGCTCCATGAAGGGTGCGCATATGATGCTGCCCACCAATGCCGAAAGCATCACCAAGCTCTGTCGAGAAGGAAGTGTCACGGCTTTAACTCAAAACAGCGCTGACTGCAACCTGATGCAGGACCGGAGCCGCGGGAGGAATCCGGGGGGTTATGGCCCCTAATTTTTTGTGCTGTCTTATATTTTATTGTGCTCAGAAAAAAAATTCTAAACATAATAAAAACAAAAATCTTGCCCCCCATAAACATGTATTTTGCTCTCTCAAGCCTTAAAATCTTCCTACGGGCCTGACCTGGTGGGTCGTTGAACAAGACCTAGCGAGAAAGTTTTTCACAGAAAAAGGCAGCCGGCGTTTCAGATACATGTGCTATCATCTTCGCTTCACAAGGGTTTTACAGTTGTTTTCTTTCACGAAACAAGCGTAGTTCCGAAAGCGATGTTTAGGCACAGGTTTCAGTTGGTGTTCACAGCCCATCTGATACCTTGAGTCAAATAGTTGTAATATCATCAGAAAAAAATCAATTCTAACCTATATTTAGGACTCTCTACATTGTTTTAAATTCACTGATCAGTTCATAGAGAATTTACAAGTTCATGGAAAACTGTAAATCATTACACTGAAGTTATCGAATCCTTCTGAAAAGCACTGACTTTTTGTTTAAGGCAGCATCAAAACAATTTAAAAACCTCATTTTCTTGACAGAAATCCAGTTATTAATCGTAATCTATCTCACAACGTTCTGTAAATAGGAACACACGCGTCTATCTCGTGCAGCGTAACTCACGCCAAACCAGGTGGACTGCTGGACATCGAGTTTCAGAGATCCGTCTGGTGCCACCTTGAGGCTTTCTGTCGCCGGGGAAGAAAAGCCGATAGTGAATCCCCCGCAGACAGAAATCATTGTCACCACCAGCACTGTCAAGATTGCCGGGAGATGGACAAAGCACCTTCATAATAAAAAGACACTGAACGGCTGCAGCTGTTGACGGGCAGTTAAAACCGGGCAATAAGCTTTGGTGAATTTCTAATCGCCGCAAAGTCTTTTTGCCGCTGAAGCATCCGAGCAGCAGGAGGCAGATGCATCGGTTTTCATCCGAACGAATTACTTTCACGTCGACTTTCTGGGACCCAGGTATCGATGCGACTTACCAGAATCATAACATGTGATCTGCAATCAACAGCAAACAGGGTGAGATCAAGCCACGCGCTCAAACCTACAAACGTGTTATTGTTTCCTATACGCAGAAAAGCACACTTGTTTTTTTCTGACTCAGCTTTCCAACTGGGCATCAGTTTTTGTGTTTCTGCAAATATCAGAAGTAAGCACGCCGTAGCTCAAAATAAAACCCACGAGATTTCGATCAGAAAATTTGAATAGGTATGCATCAGTTCGGTTGGACGCTTCTGTAGCTGACAACTCTCATTGCCTGCAGCCATAGGAGTTCGGGTGTAGTAGTTCATTAGATACTTTTCTTCCATTAACGCACAAACTTAACAAGTACAACTTCTCCGCAACCGAAACTGGTCAACAAATTAACATCATTCGCGCATCAGCATCATTGCTCAGAAGCAGGAGTGGACTGAGTCATCGGTCAATCGGACCATGCCCGAGGGCCCGGCACTGCAAGGGGCCCGCCTGGCTGCGAATAAAATTATCAAGGATGTCCTTGTTATACATTCTAATACCTGCAGTCTGACTCGGGTAACTCACCTGCACATCGTAGTGTGTGTGTCTCATATTACATTATATGTTACTACTTCTATAGGCGTATACACATGTACTAGTAATAGAATACGTATACATGTACATTTGTAAGCATTATCACTAATATCAGACTGTCTCTCTAGCTGTTGCCATAAAACAACCAACCAAGAAAGAGCTAGACTGTTGTAGTACTGTAACCCTGTTATTATATCATAGTAGGCTAACTATTATTGTATACATAAAACTGATTTCCTGTAGTTTACCAGGTAGCTAAACCCCATTTGAATGATGTCTGACTTATGAAAGGAGCTCGCCCAAGTCACATTCATACTTGGTACTATGCACATGTTCTAAATCTGGTGATCAATGACGTGTATGTGTCGCAGCAGCTAGTCTTTTTGGTCTGTTTATTGAAATATCTCTATTTTTCAATGATTCTTACAAAAGGATGAAGGTCTGGGAAGAGCATATGCAGACAAAACCAGGAAATAAGAAACGCTTAAGACTACAGCACATTGGTCAAACTAGGTGGTCAAGCAGAGGTAAAGCACTTCGAAAATTGTTTGGCAGCTACACAAATCAATCATCAGAATTCTATTCAGACCTTCTGATCATCCTTCAGCAAGTAATTGAAGCACCTGATTTCAAAAGGATCAGATCGCTATGAAGCACAGATATTGCGTGAAAACTTGCGCAAATTAGAAACCATCATCCGAATTTTTGATATTACCACACCAGTGTCAGTTCAGATATCAGGCCTGGATATCATGCAAGCTTGGCGCATGATTAACAAAGCCACTGAAAATCTCGAAAACATCTCAACAGATCTTAGTGGCATTTTTGAAACAGCATTTAATTTTGTTCGTGCAAATTTGAAATTCGAAGAGGTGAACATTTCTTCCACTAAGAGGTTCTCAACCATCAAATCTAGTCGCTCAGCATCAGAAGGTATCACAGACCAGAAGAGAAATTGAGGTTTCATACCATAATGCAGTAACGGATGCTGTTCTCCCCTGCATGCGAGCTAGGTTCTCGTCTCATGAAAAACTCTATATTTCCTGCTTTGACCCAAACAGGTTTTCTGAAATCTTGGCATCTCCACAAAACGTGGAGCTAAGTTTGATTGCTAATGCAGTACCAGAAATTTACAAGAGTGGCAGTAGAGGTCAGGATGAACTTGTTTCATTTACATCGAGCTACAAAAACCTGAAGAAGGGACTGCTAGAGAATATGAATGACAATGAAAATGATTCAGACAGCTTGGAGTCAGAGGCGGAGTATACAGAAATTGCTGAATCATATGCCAAGACAACATGTAAGAATTGTTTGTCATGTGCTTTCAAGTTGTTATCAGAGTACAGGCTGTGTGCAGCTGCATATGAAAATTTATATGCAGCATATAAATTAATTGTAACACTAAGCGTCACACAGTGCATATGCGAAAGATATTTGTCTAAACAGTGACTGTTGAAAACAAGGCTGAGGACTTCACTCACCCAGAACAACTTGGAGTTACTTATGCTAATTGATATTTAAAAAGACATTACAATGAAAATCAAATCAAACAAAGACAAAATTATTGATAAAATTGCAGAATCCTCAGCTGAAATAAGTACAATGTTGGTACTGTAATCTGTGAACGACTGAAATGAGTACATTGTTTATACGTTAATTCGTTGTAATTAAATGGAACTTTTGTTTGACATGTCATTATGCTTTGTTGTTAGTATCAGCATGTGTCCATGAACATCTTCATGAGATTGAAGTTTTCAAATCATTTTATACATATAAACACATATATACCTTAAACTAAAGCCCTTACTTAGTCATGCCAATACGCACAGTTCACTTGCTGCACAGCCTCTACATCCGGCATTTAACGGTAAAGAGCGGGGGAGGGGCCCATTGTATTTTCTGCCCGAGGGCCTATAACACTCTCAGTCCACCCCTGCTCAGAAGCTGCGAATGTTTACGCGACAAATCAACTACAGAAGCAAGTTTTCAAGTACACCGTACCGCTGAAAAAATTTAAATTTCTTGTTCAGGCGAATTTTGCTCTTTAACCTTGCAGCTTTGTTTTATAGCCGGCGTTTACAATATTCTGCTTAGGCATTTTAAATCAAATATTGCTGTGTAAATTTAAACTTCTGCATGTGTATTGAAGACAAGATGTTTTTGGGCACATTCAGTTGTTACATAAGCAAGCAATGACACAAAACAGAAAATTACCTGACAGCTTTGTAAGTTTAACAAATTCAATTCATGCCTTATCAATAAGATTGTTTTGGCAACAGATTGACGAAAAATCATCATGAAGGGTTATCAAAGGATCTGAAGTTGGGCTCATTGAACGCTTCGCAACCTTTCTTGGTTATCGCGCTGCAACATCGATAGATGCATGCCTCACTTTGCTGATTCTTAGATTTAGGAAGAGACATGTTGAACTTAGTGTCCTGATTGTTTGGAGAAACACCTTTTGTAAAGAACACCTTTGTAAATCTGTGCAAGGCGCACATTACAAAGTGACAAAATGACGGAAGTCTAATAAGCCACGTAAAGTAGTAGTAGGGTATTTGAAAATTATAACTTCGAAAATTAAGATATGACCAGAGCATAACATAACTTCCAAGGAATGACTTCAGAACAGTTTTTGAGAGATGTTAGAAGTAGGCTAATACCAAAATGCATTTAGCAGAGGATAGAAAAGCAGTCTTTCATAAGCTTTTTACCACATTTAGCCGGGAAAACACGGTTTTTATCTACTTTTGTTGTCACGTTACGAAGTTCAAAGGTCCTCAGACTGAAAGCACTCCCACGTGATTCATGCTAAGCCAAGCGTGAAAATTTTAGTAACGTCAACGGTCAAGTGGCTTAGGGACAATACGATAGGAAAAACATAGAAGAAATAAAATCGATCTAAGCAAACAATCAAATTTATGTGCACTGCGAACAACACGGGTACAGTAAAGGCTACATTTTCCTCGGTAACGTACCTAACAGCAGCAGTACCTTCAGAGCTCATGTCTGAAGCACCACTGTTATTGTTAACATCGTCAATCTTTTCATTCAGACTGAATTCGTCGCTGACACTGATTTCTTCGTCTTCATCGCCAAAGTGGGTCCGATTGCCAGGCATATCTTTGCTTTTCCAGCTAACAAATTAAGCACGACTACTTTCTGGTGATGCAAGCGTAATAGTGATGCTTACACTGAGGACCATGGTTACATGTGTCAGGGCTATCTTCCAACAATTTTACCATAAATTTTCGTGTCAAGTCAGTTTTAAACGGTTAAAGATTGACCACACTGTCACGTCACAAATAGCACACTGGAAAATGCAACAGATGTTCCCAATGCTATTTTAGGAAATGCTTGACGCTCAGGTCTGAGGTTGCCATCCACCCGTGTGCCGAGTACCAACTGTTGCATGAGTCTCCATGATTTTCTTGCGAGATAAAAACTTGCTGTGCTGATGCTTCAGTTGGGCCTAAGTCTAAGTTACGTGCACCGTTCTCTGGCTACTACCGGTGCGTTAATTTCCTGTCCTGGCTCGTGCTGCTGTTTCTCTGACGACATTGCCAACAGTTGTGGGTGCAGAACTTTTGCTGCTGTTGTTCCTGGTTACGTGAGAGATCATGAGAGCAACAATTTCTTTCGAGCGAAACTCCCAACTGTAAGCATTTCGCCGCTGTGATGCTTTTGTTGACTGCGGTTCCGGCAAAATGTAAAAATGTCTACATCGGCAAAATCGTTCGGTGGAAAAACCAACAGCAAAACCGCTTGCTTTTAAGCATATTTTAGTGTTTATCACTTTCATGTTAACAGTGGAATAATTACTAATCAACTAGGAAAAGCAAAAACACAGCGGAATTCGATAAACCACAGAACAGTTTTTTCAAAAGCAGAACCGCGAAGTTTGATAACGATTTACTGCAGAACCCTGTCAGGCTCGAACTATCCATCTCTCTGGACACGGACTAAAAACATATCACAACAAACATATTAGATGAAGCAATGGACTGGTTAGTATAAACCTATAAAATTATTGCGATACGACCCTTGTTAGCAGAGCTTTCGTACAAATTTTTGTTTGAACTGGTTAAATGATGATTCGAGCACAAAACATAAGTGATAATGAGCCTTTACCAATGAGCGAAAGGATCAAAACACAAAACAGCTCAATCTACACGCACGGTGATCTTAACCAAACATAAATGGATCAACTTAGTCCACTCCGTATAAGCGTTGAAAAACTGCATTTATCGCAGGTAGTGCAGCTCTTGTTTGCAACACAGCGAAAATAAGGTTCAAGCGTGTTGCTCAATTGATTTCGCTACCGTCGCCAATTTACATTTGTGCAAAACGTGGTCTTCATGTGCTTACTGCAAGTGCATCAAACTGTTTTGAAGAGACCAAGGCAAACACTACTAAACAGCTGTCCTGGAATCCGTCTTAAATTATTTACTGGGTCGTAGCCGGGGCGCAGCGCATGCCGCATGAGATGCATTTCTCAGGTACGCGACTGCTGGTCTGATTCTCTTGCGGCCTCGCGTGTTGCAAGGCTTGCTATCAAATGCTACTTCGCGAGCTTTCAGCAATAAAACGACATCAAAATTTGCGCAAAAAAAATTATTCCGCGATTGCCGTGCTCAAATATTTCACTACTTTCAAACGACAGTTTAAAATACAGTTAGACGACAGTTTAAAATACGACAGTTTAAAATACAGTTAGACGACAGTTTAAAATACGACAATTTAAAATACAACAGTTTAAAATACGACAGTTTAAAATACGACAGTTTAAAATACGACAGTTTAAAATACGACAGTTTGAAATACGACAGTTTAAAATATTTAAAATAAAACGACAGTTTAAAAAATATTTAAAATAAAACGACAGTTTAAAATACAGGTATGCTATACACGGAAGCTTTAAAAACCTCATTTGAAAATGGGACATCTGGCTTGTGCAGTGCACTAAGAACCTTTGCAAGGAAGTTAGGAAGTTACTGCGCCCTGGGAGTCACCGCTTTTGGTTGAACAACACAAAAGCAAACGAAGACGCACGTCACTGTGACCTGTGAAAAAATTTCAAATGCTAATTTACACGTTTTTTCAAAGAAAGTACCCGAAAATCCGCATCTTAGGATGTCTTGATTGACTCTCTGTTCGACTGTGTTTCGAGGGGGAGGATGACTCGAAGACCTTGCGGTCATTCTCCTCCCCCTGATATCTGATTTTTTCAGATGTT
>JGI24158J21664_10007466_pt1 | contig 14519 bp, 9 predicted proteins | sample Ectturendosymbi3_FD_21664 | JGI IMG/M metagenome (IMG submission 21664) | reverse complement strand
TTTTGAAGTCATAAAGTTTTTGAAGTCATAAAGTTTTTGAAGTCATAAAGTTTTTGAAGTCATAAAGTTTTTGAAGTCATAAAGTTTTTGAAGTCATAAAGATTTTGAAGTCGATGAAACTCCGTCAGTTGTGACCAACGCTCTCTCTGAGGTGCGCAGCACCACCAGATCATTTGCGCAGCGAAATCTCATTCTCGCGCACTTACAACATTCCAAACCTCATATCTTATATATATATCGCATAGACCTTTTAACGCTTCAAACTCTTCACTGGTTGCGCGTCCGCATGGTTGCGCTGTTTCATGCGCACTGAAGCAAACATTTGTTCAATATAAAATTTTCTTGCAGGGAACAGTGGTTGTGACGGTGACATAAGCGAGCCAGACCGGGTTTAAAGCAGAAAAAGACAAGTAACTGCTTGCATAGATCCAAAAAACGATAAAAACGTAACAATCAACGACAAACAGTTTCAAAATACAGTAATGAAAAGGGCAACGTACACAATGAAATGAGATGCAGTTCCTGCTTCGGTCGTTCAACGAATAAACACTTGAATATCGAAATTTCGGTATAGAAGCATATATAGAAGCATCGACAAATACAAGAGTCCATTTCGACAACACTGAACACAAGCATCAGCACATTTCTCAAAAAAAATTCATCACAGAAAAGCATTTCAAAAACCTCGTATGAGGAAACTTCCGGTGCTCAGGTATTCGCCGCTAGGGGCGGTCTTCGACACCTGGTCGTGTCGGACCCACCAGGCGCTGGTGACCACTTTCGCGTCCCAGGCCGCGCTGTGGCAGATGGCCATGGTGCCTGCTTCATTCAGAGTTTTCGGAGGGACCGGACTAGCTGCAGTGAAACAAAGAGTATCAGCTTGGCTTGTGTTAAACTATCTTGTTTGTTGTATCTGCTGCGGCATCTATGGCGGTTACCAGGGATAACTCTCATTGTTGTATCTACGCAGGTAAATTAGCGTTGAACTCCCTGGTGCCGTGAATGTTTGTAAAACACTACGACCTACTCTCTAGATACGCCACGATATCGAACGACGCCCTCGCAAGTGTAGACTTTCTGTAACACTGTTACGTGATCATCGCGGATGTTTTCCTGCAATTGTATGCTGCGAAGAGTTGAATGACTGCTAGTTCAAATGCACCGTACTGGGCTGTTGCATCAAGAGTAAGTGGTGTGTGCTTTCACAAGTCACAGCAGCCAGCGGAGACTTAGATTCACCTAACGTTATTGTCACTAACACCTGGCTCTGCACTTTTGAAACAAGCATGAAGAAATCAAATAATCGCAAACCAGGCCACTAAGAGCTTTCACAAAAACGTACAACGTGACTCAAGCGAATGTCCATCACTTCCTACCTGTTGGGTTTTTAACGATGCAGCTGGTTGCGCCATGTAGATCAGCGTGAACGTACACGTCACCTGCAATGACGTAATCTAATAAAAACTTCTGACTTTCAATCGTAGCAGCAATAACGGCATCTTCTACAAATACTCCACTTCAAACCACCTCAAACTTGTGTGTGTACTGCGTTTACGGTACGAAGGAGATTTCAACGTTTGAATCTAAATAACACTTTCCAACATCAACGAAACCACAAAGGAGCTGACGGTGGTCAATTCACCTGGATTTAAGTATTTCTTAACGAGCAGTTCGTTCTGTTGCGCGTCACGACCTCCAAGTACCAGGTAATTCTCCGATGACACGAACCAATGGAACTTCTCGAACCAAAAAACTCTGGGACCAAAAAGTTTGTTTGCACATGACATTGTATAAACAAACAGAACATATTTTCGTGCATAAATTGAACGACATACATCAGTGCAGGGGTATGATAAACATATTTAAAAATATAGATGCTTAGTACTTCGCACAAAAGATTCGCACAAAAGATTTTAAGCTCAGAGTCAATGCAGTTACGTGGGGGGATTCGTGTCACGTGGTTCTTCAAAGTTTGTGATGCGGGGGCGGCAATAGCTCAGTGGTAAAAGTGTCCGCCTCTCAATTGGAAGGTTGGGTGTTCGATCCACGGCCACCGAGTGAATTGCCGTCGCGCTCCTTGGGCAAGAGCGTTCGCCTCAACCGGCCCAGCAAGAAGCACAATTCAGGCTTCGGCCTGCCGCCAACTGCCGGCTCCAAAATTAACAAAAAAAAGTTTGTGATGACGCGTTTTTCACGGCAGGAGCAAGACTTTTAAAAATCTTTCCTTTAAGCAGGGTTTTTTTAAAGGAAAATGTTCGGTACCCGATATGAGCCTGTAGGGACCCGATTTTCAATTCTAGGGACCCGATTCGGGTCCCCAAAACACCTTAAAAAAACCTGCTTTAAGTATTGTCCTCAGATCAAGTTTTTAAACTTCATCACTTGAGGACAGGGTAACAGTACTGACAACAAACTATTCGAAACTCAGATCCGCCGTGGTCACGACACTAGGCAGGACCAAGCGATCTCGCCACGCGGGCAGAAAACTTGATAGGAAATATTTGCGAGATACTTTGAAATCAACATTGAGTTTGTGCGATACCTTTGCGTAGAAAGAAATACCAACATATACATGTGGAAAAAAGAACGTACCAAAGGAAACCATCTTACTTTCGTGCTTTCTGAATGTTTTGAACAGCAGCGGCTTCCTTCAACGACTGCATCGTCTTTTTCTCAGCTGACTTGAAGGCCTACGAAAAATGCTACGTCACCGATCTTGCTCTTTCGCTCCACGCCGTCAAATAAGGGCGACGATCTTTTTGACAAACTGCAGGTATCACGTTTTTTCAATAAAACGTTGCTCGTCACAAATGAACCCTGCGGATTTCTACACATCAATGAAGAAACCACAACTTGTAACATTCCGCTCGCTTGTTCCATACGGCACAATGTTGTGTTTTGAAGGTTTACTTGGAAGCCTGTTCATGACACATATATTAGAGAACTGATAAAAGACTACGCGTTTGCAACTCAAATTCACCTTTTACCGTAAAGTCCAACAACATCTTAACGCACCAGTGTGTTTGACACACGCTTTGTTGGCTGAGACTTTTTTACGCGGTTACGCTCATGATGCAAAAGCACGTGCTAACATTACCAGAAACAGCCAACAGTACTGTCCCCTCTAAACAGATTTTGATTCGACCCCTCGCGGCGGCTTGCAGCTTTCTGTACGTTACGAATTGATTGTAAAGCAATAGTTACGGGAAGCTGTGGACTATTTCTGGCGCAGTAGCACGAACACATATGGCAACACAAGATTCGGTGAATTTTTGAGCACAAAAAGCCAAGCTCACAAACCTTTGCTGAAGCGTCTGTAGTACGCTGCTCCTTTTTCATAGCCTGCCGTTTCTTGTTATAGTAGCGTTGTGCGTTCGCGTAAGCGGTCATCGACAAATCGATCTCGACTTTGTGGGGTTTCGGTGGCGGTTTCGTCGGCGGTTGGTCGTCATCCGAGTCCGTCAGAGCGTCTGCGTCGCTGTCGTCATAATCAGGTTCGCTGAAAACGTGCCGGAAGGATTTTTAAGTGTAAAAGCGTGGAACGCCGTCGTGTATAAAATGCGAAATGTAACTCTTGTTTCTGGCGCTTTAAACTTAGCACACGATCCAAAAAATACGAAAATTCGCAAAAAAGCGTGCAAAGCAAACGTTTTCCAGCCAATCGCAAATGCCAATCCTTGTCACCTCCAAAAAATATTGTTGTTATCACACACATGCACTTTTTTGGTGCAATCACCAATTTCAATTCACAAGCTCAAGGCCACATACACGCACCTGAGAGCCATGATCATGCTGTTGGTTTCAAGCTTCAGGCTTTTGATGAGAATGGCCACTCTGTCGCCCTTGGCCTGGGCCGTGTGGACAAGACCTTTCAGGTCGTCCCAGTCCACCTGGTTGGCAATAGCACTGCAGACGATTCGTATTGCTTGGTCCACCTGAGAACATCAACAACAATTAGCGCACTCGCCATGCTTCAAATGCCGACGCTCATTTCAGTAATGAATTGAGCAAGTCTTTCGCCCTGCAGGAAAACCAAAATATTTCGAATTTCACCAAAACTTACAACAAACCATTTCGTGACGAAGATAGCTGTACCCAGTGGTTCATAATCGCGCGCCTCCCCAGGGAACGTCAATATATTTCAAGGGAGGCGCGATACCTTATGCGCTCTGCAACATGGCAAGTTTGATCAATAAATGAACGAACAAAGGCATTTGGTTTCACAACTTATTTATTGTCAGGGGGTATGAAACAAAGCACAGTTACTTAAAAGGGGTCGTGGTAGAGAAAGGATAAGAACCACACTGGCTGCACCTACCTATATCGAAACGTTGGCCAGTATTTTAATCTGTTTTTATGTTTTAACGCGAGTAGAGCCTGATTAGAGTGCTGTTTACTGAATTGCTGGCGTCTCAGAAACAGAAAGATTACCACTTCGAGGTTGGCTTCGATCAGAGCAGCCTTCATCATATCTTCCTCCTGCTCCTTCTGCAATCCGCTGATTCTCGTCTCGTGGTCGCGGCGCACGTTTTCGAGCTTCTTCAGCGCCGCGCGTTCGCGCTGCAACGCTTTGAGGTCGTTCTTCTGCGACTCCAGCGCGCCGAAGAACTCGTCCACAGCCTGGGGTTGTTTGTGAGGTACATGAGCTTTGGAGTACATGAACCTCCATTGCCTGGGGTTGTATATGAGGTTCATGAGCTTTGGGGCAAATGAACTCCCTGCCTGGGGTTGTATATGAGCTGCATGAGCTTTGGGGCACATGAACCCCCGCTCCCTGGGGTAGTATATGATCTTTGAAATTCAGGTTCGTTTTATACTCGCTTTTGTTCGCTCGTTTAAGAGTGTCATCTCTGCTTAGCGTATGCTGCACTGGTGGCGAGTCAATGGCAGCACTGCGCCTGAACCGTTCCCTTGCGCCCGTCCATCAACGCCGAGCACGAGGTTGGACAAGTCGTAAGTACCGTTTTTTAAGTCTTCGGTATGACCCGACCGGGAATCGAACCCAGCCTTCCAGCTTTGGTGGCGCGTGCTCAACAAACTGTGTCACTTAGTCGGTTAAGTCAAGAACATGACAACTGAAAATGCCAAGTGTAATCGACAAATGCTGGTTTGGAGAAAATCTATAGAATGCTTTGTAACACTTTCAGCCTTAGCCAAATGTTCGTAGCCACCAAGACAAAGCCCAAACACCAAATTAGCAAGGTCTCTGGTGCAAGTACCTTGTGGTTGAATAAATACTATTCCAGAGTGTTTTGCAATTGACAACCATCGAAACCCTCTGTTCAGGTTTCAGCCTGGCTGTCACATAAAAACGGAAACTACATAAACATATCAATAAATACGATGCGAGGAACAGAACGCCACCAAACCTGCCTTGTTGAACGATGGGAACTCTTCGTGCGTAAGCAGTTTGTGTTGTTCGAAGAGGAACGGTTGGAAGTCGACGTTCGTCAGAAGTTCTCCGTCCGACTTTTGATCACGCTTTTTGATGATATAACCCTGGAAAAAAACAGTTATGTGCATTTCGTTGCTGTGGAAAGCTGCATGGTTCCCGCGTTATGCAAACAAATGTGGGAGGAGCTATCTTGCAGCAGGCGCTGACGTCATATCCAAAGATAAGCCGAAAAAGTGGCGAATTTTCCAGCAACTACAAGTCGCAGTAAAGTTCTTTGAAAAATTCCGGAGCAAATTTAACTTAAGAAACAGTAACGGTAATAAAAATGAGGATAACCACCCAATTTCAAAATCTTTTCGCATAACATTTTGTGATTTAGACAAGAATCGTAAGAGTTATTTTGAAGAGTGACCATTTCATATTAATTTTTTAAAGCTACGCAGTGAACGAGACTCACATCAAGACGATTAACGGCCTGGCAGGTTTTACGTTCCAACCACGGCGGTAGCTCAAGTAACGGAAGTACATTTGTTATTAAAAGATGTGCACTAGGTGCCACGAAAACAAATGTATAAACGCATGAATCTAGCACATGATTTTCGACAGGCATTTTTAAATCTGAACATCGTGTCAAAAAAAGCGCGTTCTCGTGCTAGTGACTTGATTCACCTTTTGTGATGACGACTTGGCTTTTTGTAAGAAATCATGCGCTTCTCGCAGACAGGAGTGAAGCTTGGTCGCGTCTTAAAACAAAGGCGCTTCATGGAATAAACGAGATTGTGAAAACGGTCTCTCATTACCTCGACAGCTGCAATGCCGGGGCGAGCCACGAAAGATCTGAAGCGTGCAAGACCGAGGGCGACTGCGCACCGGTGTCACGCGAAATTTCTGACTTCAAGCCATGCGCGCATGCACAGAGTAATATTCTACATATCAAATACGCTGAGAAAACTGATGATTAGGGCTTGGGGTTTGGTGTTTAGGTGTGTGGGGTTATGGCTAAGTAAGTATGTCGGATTATGGCTGATGGGTTAGGGTTACAAAAAGAAAAATAATTGAGGTCTAAGACTAGGTCCAATATTTTTCTGTGGTTGTGTAATTATTCCCGTACTGTAGCTTGTTATGGGTATCTGACATCTAAACAAAAAGTTTTTATTTACACAACACACAACAAAAAGTAATTGCCCAAATTTATTCCTTTACTTTGAGACGCAAAATAACTCACAAACGATAATAATAGGTCAGAAATTTCGCTTGACACCGGTGATTGTGTGAACACACGGCATACCATTTAAATTTCGCTCACACAAACACGTCATCTCAACAGTGTGGTTGCTATGGTTGCCACGAGGTGACGCAAGACGTTGAAACGAGCTCCAACGAAGTTTACGACATTGCAGAAACTTATTTTACTACTGAGCAAAACGTTGTAAACTTCAAGAACTAAAGTCCAAGCCTGAACCGCCATCGCATCAGAATCAGTAACAAGACCATTCATAAACGTGCTCCGAAAACGTTCTTTCCTAACTATTCCTTCTATTCCTTCAGCACCCTTGCGTTTGCCTGAGGACTTGAAGCAAAAACCTCCGTGAGACCCTGGTTGAATCAAACAATATATATATATATATATTTTCTTATTCGAATAAGAAACTGCTGCCAAGCCACGCAGCGCTGGTATACGCACTCTGGAGGTAACCGATGAACAGCGCACTCGAGAGGTAACAAATGAACAAACCGTTTTCCGGAAAAAAGTCTTCTTCGATTTTGGCGTTTACGGCAAAACCCGCCCGGAGGAGGCAGTGATCCAAGCAAGGTGCACCGTAAGCTGGAAACATTAAAGCAATGCCACTGAAAAATTAAGCGCAGATAATGGATCAGAGTGATCTAACATTCGTTCGATATGCATTAAAAAAAAGCAGATATTTTTCCATTCAGCAAAATCAACGCTTGACAGCATTCCAGGCTCCAACAACCTTTTTCGTCTGCTTAAATGGCAGCTCGCGCAGTAAAACAGTAAAATAATTAGGTTACTGCAGCTGTTGCGATCGGAAAGCCCGAGCGGCAAGTGCGCAAAGCTTCACACTGTGGCAGCAAGAACAGTAGAAATCACGCGCCGCAATCACTCTTCGCATACGCTAGTCATTTTGTTCAATCGTTGACAAGCTGGTATCGGCAGAGATTCCACGCCGCAATCACTCTATTATTGCTTCTTCGCGCCACGAACATATGGACGTTATTCTTCGCGCACATCCCGTTCGTGGTGCATCGCACATTCAACGCAACACCAACCTAGAGGTTGCAACACAACAAAAGCATCTCGGTCACAAAGATTACAACCGCAGGTCAACCATTCAGAACGTCCCGTGCTTGATAATGAATCTAGAGGCAAGAATCGAAACATGAAAATAGTATTTTTGGTAACTGCACATGGAGAATCGGTACTTCCTGTTAGTCGTAATGTGTTGGCAATGCATTAAGACCAAGGCTCCCGACGGGCATAGTGAGTGAAAAGGCCATTTAAACGTTTTTCTACACGCCATGCAAGTCTAGCCCTTGCACCGAGTTGTAAAATCGATTATGTTGAAGTGAGCCTGTAGAGAATGTTTTGTAAGGTAGGAAGGGCAACGCCAACGACTGTAAAGGCATTAAACTTTCCGAATCGTAATTACTATGTTGAACACGTTGCACCAAACAGAAGAAGCTCAGGGTGCGTGCGTGTCATGTGTATTGGATCATCACTGTGAAAGCTACTCACGCAGGATAGGGTTCAGAACGCGCTTGACCATTGTTCCCTTCTTGGCTGTTTTTAAAACGTCGAGTAACCTGTTCAACAAAATGGCACGTTAAAACTTTTCAGACAACAATTGTAACCACAGTTTTATGCAGCAGAGACAATATTTTAATTTCACGAACCGCTCATCCATGCGAAGACTCACCAACACGGCAAGGATTGATGAGACACTATCATGAAAGTAAGCAAAAACAATTAAAAATAATAATTATGAAGTTTTCCTTTCCTGTTTCCGTGGCCTACGCAGGACCTTCTATATTGATAGTTTAAATAATACCAAAAAAAGCAGTCAAATACCACATCCGAACAACAAGCCTACTGAAAAATAGACAAGCAACTTTAAACCAGCCACTCAGAGCACCTTTCCTCGTTGATAAACTCTTCCTCCTGGCGGGCTGCACGTAATGGATACGGTTCGTGCACAGCTATTCGAACATCTTCGTTTTCCTGCAAAAGTTTGGTGGAAAACAACGGCTCAGAAAGCTTTATCATAATAGTGATCAAATACATCGAAAAGTACTAAACCATAATAGATCAAGAAAGAAAGCAACGACTTTATAATAAATCGGAAAAGTAGTGAATCATGATAAATCGGAAAAGAAAGTATTAAATCACACGAAATCAGAAAAGGTAGTTATTAATCGTAATAAATCGGGAAATTTTATTATAATAACGAGTAAATAGTTAAAAATCTGCATCAATTGCACAAAAACTTTGTTCCTCACGAGGTCGTGAAAGCCAAAATGGGCCGTCTGGACATTGAGTTTATAACTTAACGTTAAATAAAGAGTTCTACGGCCAAAGCGAAATTTAAGACAAATTCAATAAATACCAGGCAACATCAACAAAACAAAGTCAACAACTTGTCAGTTTGTATACGTCATTTGCAGAAACACCCTGTCAACGATTCGCATTGGCAGGAATTCTACTTGAATAAGAGCTGAAGATGTCTGCTCATTAACTGAAATACATACTCTATTAACATCACATTGTGTGATTCTTGGCAGTGAACGCATTTTTCTCGATAGATACAATCACGAATTAAAGTTTTTGTAGGTGTTTCTAACTAATGAAGGAACTGCCTGAATTAATTGTAACTGATCCACTGATGTAAACTCGTTTCCTTGGTTTGGAATCTATTCAAGTTACGACTTCAATTGAATGCAATTTTACATCATGCCATGGAAAGATACTCTACGTATGCTTCTAACAGTGTCAAAAGAAGAATTTTTTCCCGAAACTATATGCATCTAAATAATCAAAGATGTAGATCTACACGATGCATGTACTTATAGAGACAAATGACAAATGCAATATGTCGAAAACCTACAACTTTCATGCAGATCAATACAAATATTGTCCGGAAGTACAAACAATGAATGCAAACTTTAAACTAAGAGATCACGCCAACTCACTTCATTACTTTTTCCTGGGACCACTGCTGTGTCTTTTCGAAACCGCAGAAGGTTCAAGATGGTGTATTCGTAGTCACTCAAAGCAATGTTACCCTATAAATCGTTAAAAATTCCATGATGCAAGAAGGCTTTCTGATTCAGCTGAAAACTCAGATAATTCATAAAAAACAACCAATCTGTATCTATAACAAACGATCATCAGTCGGTTAGAATTAATTCCATCAGTAACTCAGTGTGACATTATAGTGGCAGTTTAAGCGATAATACCACAAGACTTTGGAATACTTAGCAGCAAAACTGGCATTTGCACAACCATACCTACAAGAATACAAATAAACAAACGCAATCTCAGAGCGTTCACCGACAAGACATTCTTTGCAGCTGCAGGCCTACCCTATCGTAAAGCTCGACGATCACATGATAGGCTGCATCGTTTGAACCAAACTGTAGATCCACAATCCGATCTATTCCGAGCTGAGTTGCAGAAACCAGCCGGCGACCACGAAGATGTTTTCGGAGCTGAGCAAACGAAATTCGTTTCAAGTCTCACAATCTTAGCAACGGACTGTGATCACAACTACAGCATACGTCCAATCAGGGGCGTACCGAGAGGGAAAGGAGGGCAAAATGTTTCAGGTGCTGGGTCACTGAGGGGGGGGGGCGCCGAAAAGTCTCAGCAATGTTAAAGTACCATTTTCAATACAGTACTTTTGCTCTTGAGAGACCTTCGGTTCAAAAATTGACGTGTCAACCTTTTTGCTTTCCCCAGGTGCCACCTAACCTCGGTACGCCTTTGCTACCAATGAACTACTGACCGGAGCTCTTCTGTTATGTACAAAATCAAGATGAAACAAAACTTACTAAACGACCTCACAATGGCAATTCTATACATCAGTACGTGCATCATGCTTCTGAAAATGTTTAATAACAAGCAGCGAAATGCACTGCAACAACATATCCTTACTTTTACAGAAAAACCAGAAGGCATAGGATTCTTTGGCCAGTCGAATTCTGAAAGATGAATTCTAACGCCAGACTCCACCAGCAGCATCAATTTTTGGTCAGACCTGACAAGACACAGCTTGGTTGGATGAAATAAAGTGTTACAAATTGTTACAAAAGTGTTACAAATTTTGAAGATTCATGTAACTACTCTCCACATGTGAGACAAGCAAGGAATCTTTTGCAAATTTTTAATAGGAAATCGATTTCACATTATATACTCATCATTATTGACATGCTAAAACAGTGGTTCTTAACCTTTACAAACACGCTGAAACCTTACGCAGTTTTCCAAGCATTCAAACCTCATTTTTTCTCAATATCATGGGTGTAACCAGCTCTTCATTTCGGGGGGGACACAATATTCATGAAATTTCATTTGATGACATCACCGTGGTTATTCAACAGTGGTACAACTTTTTCACAAACGGTCACAGATAAAGTTCTCCTCGCAACATTTCCAAAAATGACAACTTTTCAGTTTTAATCAAGATGCAGACCGAACAATCAAGATAAAGTAAAAAGTAGGAGCTTAATACCAACACCTGGTTCCGTACTCAACTACTGCAGTCATGGCTTCAGTGTGGCAGATGTATTGGCTGCTAGTAAATCTGTCGAGAACTTTTCCTCTTGTTTTAACAAACTCATTAAATCAATTATCCAGATTTTTTAAACTTCAATTGATCATATTTGCTGTGAGATATTTTCTGCAGACAATATTGCGAGTGGTGAAGAAGTTGTCAGATACAAGAGATTGGTATGAATGTTAGGATATATTTAATCACTGATGCTATTGTTTCAATCGTAGTTATGAGAATTCATCTGCCAACTGAAACACTCTTGAAAGGAATATAGGTATTCATAATGAACTTTATTACAAATGGTTAGGCCAAGCTCGCCACCAGATGTGGGTGGGCCTCGCCACTTTTGCCAAGACTACCTAAACAGCACTGAGTAACTTTGAGGCGCTTGTGAAATTCGAATTTCCCTTGCAACGTTAGAGCTTGGCTGTGAAACCTCAGGAAGAGTTTGGCACCGAGCATAAAATGCAAAAACTTTTGAATACTAGGCTATAGTAACCCTAAGCACACATAAAGCTAACACAATGTGTACATAGTCTGCTGTTTCTGTTGCCAGCCATAATCTCTTGGCTACAAACTTTGCACCACTGGTGTGATAAAAATACAGTTAGCCTATTTATTGTTGACATTTCGAGAGTCTATGCAAGCTCTCTTTCTCAGAAGATAGACTAGAAATAAAATCAAACCGTACACACACACTGCATTTCTAATCCTTTTCGGAATTAGAGTATAAAATTTTCATGATCCGAATATAAAATTTCATATTTATTCTCTGACAAATCCTAGAAATGCCACAATTACTATGCAATGCTTTGAAATTTTCAGAGGGGAAAAATATCCCCTCTAGTTGCGAGCCTGCTCAATATAATAGGAGTAAAAATGGGTTACTACAAAGGTGACCACAGTTAGCTTGCTGTGATATAACCATGCTTTTTGTCATGTTTCAGATGACCTAGGGGGACGAACCCTAGGGGTTCAATCGAACCCAGATTAAGAACCACTGGGCTAAAACAAGGGCAGAGAAAGTAAACACACTCAAGACTGAAGTGAATATATCACAACACCAACTGCAAAAACAAATAAAAGCTTTAAAATACATCTTTCTAAGTTTTGAAGATAAAAAGAAATAAGAATTTCCTACACTAACAATAAAAGGCAAATGAAGTAAAGGTTATTTGAAATACATTTAACAGTATTAGTGACTATTTACTAATGCAAATATGCTTTTGTGGTGCATTAGTCTGGGTATCATATAACTGAGATCATTATGCAGTCTACTAACTCAACAAATTTTCTTGTTATGCTCCTAAATTCTGACAGTATATGCAAAAAAAACTAAAATTTCATGCTATCTGTTTCATGCATTTGTCTTTCAGGTGCAAAATGGTATTAGCTTCAATAAAAAAGATGTTTTATTTGTTAGAGTATGCTTGAACAGAGCTGGACCAGACTTCATTTTGTTTATTTGTGAAAGAATTAAAAAACAACCAGTTGCAGTACAGATGTAGAAATGGCATTTGAAGTTCAAAGAAAAAAGTTGTTTGTGTGCAGCAGTGCTTCTCACCCCTTGGGTTGCCACCAGTACATGGGTCATCGTTTACTTTTGTTGTAAGAATTCATTTTTCAGGTATTTTTTAAGTCGTATAGATACAGTACTCTATTACATAATATTGTTTATCACACAAGTCTTGCAACAAACAATTGCTGAGATAAATATTGTCATGTGACAGTGCAATGATCACATGTGTTGGTCTTGGCCAAAAAGTGGTTTGGTAAGGTGGTTTATGCATATAATGCATCTCTGCAGATTACTTTATGCTTAATATTTCAGTCAATACAAGAAAAGGTTTAGAAGCACTGGTCTAAGGATAAAGGATATGGATGGCCACCACTCACATGTGAAATCTTTTACAAAATTCACAAATGTGAGAATTTAATTTGTAAAATCATTTTATGAAGCCCACATACACTTACATTTCTTAACCAATGACTACATGATAAACTATCTAATTTTACTCAGCATTCACTAAATGATGTATAAGTTGTGGTAGATTTTTGAGTAATTGATGCATCATGCAATATAGCAAGTTTCAATTTGCCTTTAAATTTGAAACAAGAAGTACATAAAAAGTCAATCTGCAATATTTTTCCAAATAACTTACTTGGCTAGTTTGAAGAGGTAAGTTTTGTTGTTGATATCATAGACATTTGCAAGCCTCATGCCAACAGCTCTAAAAGAGACACAAAGTAAATATTTTAATTGGCATGTGAGACCCTCCTGCAAACACTGTATTGTTATTACCAATTTCACACAACACCAGTGCATATCTTGTGCCCACTAAAACAAGCAAACAATACTTGTTCTGGTACGAACCATGGAACATGCTACAGAACCTGGTGTCTGCATTATGCAAATCAAGAATTTGATTTTAAGCAACATATATAAGGATGACAGCATAGGCATCCTTCAGGGAAAGATCTTGGTCATTACATTAATATTCCAGAATGTGAAACAACAAACAAATTAATTAATCCCCAAGGGAATTAATTATTGATTTATTCTTGTTTTAGGACTGTAACCTTTGAACCAGAAACGTTAGAAAGCCGACCAAAAGCTCAAAAGACTCAGATTGTACCTTAGTTTTCAACATAAACTTTCCATCTAGAAGTTGGGGCCCAAAGCTAGGTAACCTGAGCCACAATGGCCTAAAACCTACCCCACTTATGACATCACCCACAAAAAGCCCAAATTCCAAAACTTTNTANTTTTTTTATTGCAATCTCAAAGACTTGCCACATCTTTTGATTGTTTGAACAACTCTCTAGCACAATTGCCTAAAAACCCCAAACCCACAACTTTCCGATTTTTTCAATGCAATCTAGAAGATTGCCACATATTTTGAGCATTTGAACAGATCTCTAATGCAATCAGAACGCAAGTTATGAGTTACGGAGTTGCAAAGTGATGGTAAAAAAGTGACTCATGCAGGTCTTAACACTTTGACATCTGGGTTAATTCTGCAAAAAAACAGCTGGATCGCACGTGGCTTTGCGCGGGAATATCTCCGCTCCTGTACAGGTTACGAACCTGGTCGAAGTGCCAAAAGACACAGCAAGTCTTCTAGTCTGCACTTGAAAAAAAATGTTTGGTTGGGGATTGCGGGTTTGTTGTGAGTGACGCTGTAAGTGAAGGATTTTTTGGCCACCTTGGCCCACTTCACCTGGCCCTGGCCACCAACCGTTAGATAGTAGTATTTCGCTGAAGTTTTTATTGGAAACATGGTTACAATCCGAGTCTTTTGATACTTTGGATGACCTGTTGGGGTTTCGGGTTC
>JGI24158J21664_10007465_pt1 | contig 14520 bp, 13 predicted proteins | sample Ectturendosymbi3_FD_21664 | JGI IMG/M metagenome (IMG submission 21664) | reverse complement strand
AAAGAGGCTCGCAGCTTGTTTGCTGCACAATATTGATATCGCAGTTGTCTCTGAATGTCTTTGTCATCTGAGAGCTCAGTACCCAATACAATCCCCANATATTTGTATTGGTCAACAGATTTTACGTANTGACCACCCAATTTNAATAATGGAGTGGCTGTGCTTTTTGCACTCTTAGNCTTAAANGTCATACANACAGTTTTGNTGCAGTTGAAANTNATCCCATGCGATTCTGCATACAGCCNGGCACACATCTAGTATTCTTTGCAACCNACGTACACTTGGNCAGAACACACAAATATCATCAGCAAACATCAAGTGATTTAATAATGACTGAAGGTGCGTAATGACACGTGAAATCGATTTCATAAAACACTTTAGTAGCTTCAACTGCCCCGTCTTTATTGAGACTTGTCACTTCGCCAGCAGTTACTCGAACTTCATCTTCTGCCGTGTATTGCCGCAACCCCGAAGAGCGCATAGTTTGGGTTTCTGTAGAGAGACATAATACCTCGGTATGTATAGTGCAATTTTTCCGGCTTGGTCGCACGCAGTTCACAACAGATCAATGTTGAAGACCTCAGTTAGCGCTCTTTTCCTGTGAATGAAGTGACATTCCTGTTTCTAATGACTAGTTTATGGCAAGATTGTCTTTTACATGTGACTTTCCCGTCACCCGGTGTAGAAGCACTCAACACGGTTCCCATTCGCCTCCCCAACTGCATAACGGCAACAACATGGGACCTCTACTTACAAATAACTGATGGACAAGTTACCCCGAATTTTCGAAGGGGTCCTCTGTTAGCCTCAACGCAGTCCTAGTCAAACGCGGGGACGACCGATGCGCGAAGGCATTAATTAATTTTGCTCAGTTCTTGGTACCAACTGTTCAAAGCATACCGTTGGATAAACCGGTTATTTACACAGCAATTTCTGCAATATCAGGATGTATCGCGGGAAGCCTTTGCTGTAAGCGCAGTTGTGTAGGCGACGCCTTGCATTGAGTCTAAACAGGAAGCCCACACATGCAGCAATCACAGGGGCGGATAGGTTTTGCGCTATCACGTTTCTTAGGGCAACAGGGTGGACGATGTTTATGGTCCTATCGACTAAAAACAAACTCCAAAAATCACAATTTTGAAAGCTATGCTCCGACAATGCCTTTTGATGGTTCAGTGAAGGGGAGAATATAGAGGCACAGGAAGTCTATTCCTGCTCGCTGTTATAGATTTACCTCAACGTTAAAAGAAACTACTTTGCAGTTAAACAATAATGATTTGAATATTTTAGACAACCTCAGTGGTTTTCAATGGAGGCCTTCCTTTTCACAATTCGGACTATGTGTTTATCTCTTAACTAAATACGTTAAAATTTTAGTGTACAAAATATTGAGTGGTTGATTTTGTTTTTTTCAGGATGTTTTTATCTTACTAAGAAATGTTTGTGTACTGTAAACGATGGAAAAGAGTTGAGATTTGAAAGTTTTACTGAATTTTGTAGCTTTTTGTTTGTGGTAGAAAATAACATAATTTTTGCGAGTATATTGATTTAGCATGTTTGGTTCTATCTTGCATCAACTTGCGTTATGGAGCCCGTTCATGTCTTCGACGCTTCATTCAATTATAATTGCCCTCCTCCAGATTGGAAAATGTACCATTTACGTAAGCTCTCGCCCTTGCGTAATATGGTGTGTTACGTAACATGGTATGTGACGTAACGGCAAGAGCTTACGTAAGTTTTTTTCATAACAGAATTGTTGCGCTAGGTAAATGTATCCGTTGTATGTTTGTTTACATTTCAATCTAATCGATCCTATCCAACACCGATTACATATGTCACATGTTGATTCTACCGTATAAACACGTTCGGAAAGATATTGATTATTCTTCAAAGAAGAGATTGGTTAAAAATTGAAAATAAATCTTGTCTTTGATGGCTGCAGGAGGGGTTTTGCTTTCCAGTGGTTTAAATACCGACAAGAATTGAACAGTCGCGCAAAACAAGGATAAGCAAATTTTTTGAAAATGCTGAAAGAAGTATTTGCAGTTACACAATCTTTTGGGTTGTAGTAAGGAGCAGAGCAACTGTTTTTTCTTCACACAACACGCAATTTTACAATGGAGGGCTAAAATGTTTATGATGTAAGAGAAAATGAAATAACAACCACTCAGAAGATGAAAGTAATGCAACACGTATTTGCAATGCTACCAGGTGCATTCTATACGATTTGAGCAGAAAAAAAGGTATCGCAATTAGGATCGCTGTGATAAAATAAAGATTTCGAATTATGGTACATTAAGAACCATTAATGTACGTCATGTCATTCATCAATATGTTTCAAACAGCTTTCAAATTTATAAAAATCTCTTGGGTAAAATTTCTGTAGAGGAAAAACTGCATCGTCAAAACTGCGTTGGCAAACGCTGTCAAAATTTCATATGTGCCTCCGCAACAACTATTGAAACATCTTAATTCTGGCAATCGCATGAATATCTTCCAGTCTCTATGTTTCACCTGCGCAAAAAAAAACGCACAAAAATTGGAAAACGATGATCGCCAAAAACGTTCTTTACATGAAATGCTTCCAATTATAAAGTTTAATATCATAACCTGGTTTTACACCAAAAAACGTTCAACATCAATATTTTTCAATAAAACTAACACTAATGGACATTTTACGAAAGGTCTCAGGTACATGATCATAGTGATTTCCGTAGCAACACCTGCGTGTGTTTCATAGAAGGAAAGAGGATATTTGTACAAAGTAACCTGTTCAATATCTGTTCAACTGTCAAGTTATCAAAAGTCCTGTAATTTACTTCTCACAAGATGCAGCAGCATTTTTTTACTTTGTGTTTTTGTGTTTGTTTTTTCTGTAGATTGTTGTTTGCTTCTACTTCTCTTGAAAACTTGACCGTCAAGAAAATTCATGAGAAGTTAAAGAAACTTATCTTTTCAATGAGAGAAGAACACACCACTAAAAATGACGATGAAGCTGCTCCGACACAGTTTGGACTAGCTTTAATTTTGCACTCAAATGTAACCTTTTACTTCCATTATCAACAGCTTTCTTCTGATGTTTGGAATATGCAGCACACAGAGTCTGCGAACATTTGCCCCCCGGCTGACGCCACTGTTAGTGGCCTATAGTGGCCTCAGAATTATCATCGGCCATAACTCTTGAACGGATTCGGCTCGAGAGCCAGTGAAAACATTCCGGGAGACAACAAGCAATCCAATGAACTTGACGAAAATTTACCTTTACATTTGAATTTTATGAGAAAAATCTATATTTGTGCATTTCCCGTACTGATTTTTTGGCATTTTTTAGGGAAAATAAACAAACTCGTTNCCTGCATCCCGTGTAGCCTTTTCGATTTGTTTTTTTGCGATTCACCGCCGTCTGACGCACCCAGGAACAGGATATTCTCAAACAAAGTGAGTCCGGGCGTTTTTTTGGGGGAAAATTAGTGGTCGGGCGATTGTCTTTCAGATCACGTTGTAAAGTCCAGAGAAAAAAGTACTGGGAGTACTTAATTGATTTGTTTTTCAAAATATTTTAGGAGTTATTCTGAAGTTTTAGAGACCTTGCTTACCCTACTAGCCCAAGGGGTTGGGGAGTTATGGCCAAAAATATACCAAACAATTGGCTCAGCCACTAGTGGATAGTTTGATTTTCTTCAAGAACAAAGTTTTCCTGTGAATATTTTGATTTGAAAGTTGGTGGGATGTTGTAAGACACCTAAATACATCTGCTCTGCAACTTTGGTGGGGTTCGTGGGGGCTGACTGACAGAAAAGTGGCTTAAACCGCAACAAAAATGAAATCCTTGGTGTTTGCCCCGATGGACTCCCCACCATAAAAAATTTCAACATTTTGGTCATCTTTGCAAAGGTAAGGTCCTAACCGACATACTTTATATAAAAAATTTATTTCCAACGTGTTTAGTTTCAGCACCATGGCTGTTTGAATGGACACAACTGGTTTTTGCTAGACTACGCGAAAAACAGTTTTTCCCCGGAAGCGACATTACAATGACGTCACAGGTGCGAATAACTTTCTTCCTACGATGCGGTGTTGTCTCCCGGATCCGATGATGTCTTCACTGACTCTTTAGCTCATTCCATTCAGAAGTTATGGCTGATCATAGCTTTTGAGGCCACTATTGTGGCCAGCGGCACTTACAGGGAGAAACTATCTTATCACGAGCAAATTATTCCATTCAAGAAAACTTATTTGTTTCATTTTGATTGTTAGTTCATTCTTTAACTAGCGGCAAAATAGCTGAAGTACTAAATAAGAAATTGGGAAGGCCCAGTATCAAAATTTGTTTTCCAATGCTTTAGCCTAGCATTGTTTATTTTCAAAATTTCACACACGTTAGCAATTACTCTCAGCTTTTGTTCTGCCAGTATAGTGTCCAATTAAAAAATACCTGGAGAAACTAAGCGTTCTGACACGTTTATTAAAGAAATTTTCGTGGATTTGCTGCTGTTATTTAGATCATTAGGAGACGTTTCCTTTCGTGTTTCTTACAACTTGCCACCGCATCAAAGTCATTTAGAACTCGCACTATGAAGATAACTGTTCACAAACTGCAGAAAACCGTTACAGATGATCATCATCACTGGATGATGGGTAGGATTCCAAAACTATTTCACTTGATAACGATCAGACAGATTTTCTCTTCTCATATCAGTCTTCCCAAAGCAAGGCGATCTGATAATCTAGCGCCATGTATCAAAGGAAAGAATAACACTTAAAATGTTCACAAGCAACTTAATATCGCAAACAATAATAATAACGTGGCAGGAGGAAATGTCTGGAATTCGGAATATGAACATGATTGTTACAAGACAATCAACAAAAAAGCAGACAAACGCTGAAAAAGCTACTCGCTTCATAAACGTTGCTATTCTCTTGGACCTGTAACGTTTCAGACCTGTTCGAAGCGGCTGGATAAATAAATAAAGCATCAAGCACTGACCCAACCCCGCAATAACGTTTCCTAAAACAATAGGCCAAATTTGGAATTCTTTAACAGGCTTGTAGCGGCATCCTTCTTTTGAGTGAACATAGCTTTCTTGCAGAGCAAACCCAATCCCATCCAGTCCTTAACCAGTAACTACGACAACAATGCTACACTTCAGCAAAGTTGTGCGAAAACCGTTCATAGCCGGGTGCTGATAAAACGAACGTTGCCGAAACCAAAGAAAAAAATATACGCTCATAATTGCCGCTATATATGTAAAACTCCAGATGCCCAGTGCTATTTCGCAGTTCATCGGACTGTGATCGTGGTAGCCGAGGTTGTAAGTCACTAAACTGCAGAGCAAGTGGCAAGTGGTAGAAACAGCTGCTACTACAGCAGCAGTACAAACAACACCAGCATTAATTCTCAGTGGATTTTTTCTTACGGCCGTTTTCCATTTGCCCAAGCGCACTCCGTACACAATGAAGTTTCCATACATCCAGATTGCCGTAAATAAGGAGGATGTATTGAAAAGTGTTGCGGCAATCCATTCTGTATGACAGATTCTCTTAATCGCCTCTGTTTTCGTGGTTGCGTTTCGCTAGCTTGAGATTTCTGGCTTGTGTGTAGAAGCAAACATTCTCCTTCTCGCGTCTGTTGACCACCTTTTGAACAACAGATTTACTATTTCATTTGAAATCTACACCGAAGCCAACTTCACAAAGTGCGGCTAAGGATTTATCTAAAAATGTAGCGAAAGATATACAGTACTTAATAACAAATTTATATAGATTTAACAGCGAATCTTTCAAATTTTTCTGACTTGATTGCATTCACTCACTAATCACAAGCATTTTATTTTGGCGCAGCTTACAACCAAAAACAAAAAGTCAAATGTCTACTCCTTGGGACAGATATTGCAATATTTGCTTCTATTGTATAATGTTTCTTTTGTTGTGAGCTTCAAGCAACACGCAACTTGAAGAATGATCTGCTATTTACAGGAAATCACAAAAAATTTCAAAGCTGTACCAATCCCCTTGATGTGGCACCTTCTCTATAGCAGTGTTGTATGGCGCAAAACGTTTTAGATCTTAGAGCACATGTTGAGGCACCCTTGCAATTAAAGCAACATTCCATTTTTCAAGTTATTTCTCCAAACACTGATTTAATCTCAGCAGGTACTTACATGTTTGCATTGCTAAACTGATAAATTTCCGAATATGAGCTTCAGATGAAGAAATCTTGATATTCTAGTCCGCTTACGTTTTTTTCATTCAAAATCCGCCAAAATGTGTTTAAAGAAAAAAATTTTTATGTTTCAACCCAGTTTTCCCAATTCATATTTTAAAAATTTCTGTTAAATTTTCTTTCTGTAAATTGGAAGCAAACACATCCCGAATAAAACATAAAACTCTTGAAACGAAACGTTATTTTGGAAGGAGTAGAAGTTTAATCAGGAAGAAGTTACTTCAAAATCATCCTTTAAAAAATTTTCTACTCATAGGGTCAAAATGCTTTTTTCACATTACTTGGATAAAATCCACCACCTACAGCAAACACAGCTAAATCGCTGTACTTCATGTTCATTTTTAATGCCAGTCTGGAGCTCGCACAATCGAAATCCCTGTTATCTTATATGTTTCACACGATCAAAACGCTTCTAATCTACAGTCAACAATTCATTTTTACTGATGAGGCGGAGATAAGAGATAGTTTTTCGAGGTGATGCCTTCTGCTTCTGTGCTGTTAAATTTTAACAGGCCGCAATGTCGTAGATATTGACTGACGCTATATCTACCAGTAGCCTATTCGTGAGGTAAATTTACAGACAAAGGGCAGTTTCAAAGATAAAGACGATGATTCCCGTCACGTTTCAAATTTTATTTTGGCCCAAAAGCCACTACTGCTTCTTTTGCTATTCCAGCTGTTTTCGCAGAGGCAAAGCAGTGAAAGCTATGTGAAGGACACTTCTCAAATTTTATTTCACCTGTAACGCAGAAACCAGAACCGAAACGGGTTCTAACTAGTTTGATTACTTTCTTGCTCTCTCAACAGGCTTTTCTTATAGCAATATGAAACATTGTACTCCATGCGTGTTATTGATTATTATAATCATTGTTTGTCGCTCGTTGTAATCACTTTTGAGTAGCACACTCAGTATTCTTATCACTTTTCTTCTATTCAATTCGCTGTGAAACGTTTTTTTCTTTTCCGAGTAGAGCGGAAGGCTCGACTTTCTTGTTTAAACTAATTTATATTATACTCGTGGTTACGACCTGAAACAAAGGACTACCATCAACGCTCAGCCAGTTATACAGCTCAGGAATTGAACTTGTGATAAGGCCCTACCCTACACTACAATGAAAAGCTGCCTTTGCACATTGCTATCGAGATCACGTAATCTTGAATGAGTTTTTCTGATTGGCGAGTGATGGGAGCGGGCATCGCTTTTATGCATCAGTGCTTAGACACATCTCCTTGTGCGCTGCTGCTTATATGCATAGTGTGTTTCTTGCTGAAGCAACACTGCTTATTACTCAATGTTACAACCACCCGGGTCGTTGCAGCAGGCAGGACCAGGTGTATAATACGCTGCATGCACTAGTTCATCCGTCAACATAAAGATTCTTAGAGGTAGAAAGTAATATATACGCAGGGACATATCAGTTTTCATTCCAACAAATAAGTAGAAATCTAAAACAATTCATATGCGCTAATCAACCAGACAATACAGAGATTTAGAAAAATGAAAACAGCATGATCATAAAGACATACTAGTTTTCATTTTAACAAGCTTCTAACCCTCATATATTTCTTGTTGTCATGACAAATTCTTTATCGTATTGCTTTTCGTAACTACATTTCTACATAGTTTACAGTAAGTTGTTAGTTAAAAATGCAAACTGAAATTTTCAGGCAAAACGTGTATAATTCTTACTACTAATAGTTTAAAGTAACCACGTAAACGAAGTCTTCTCAGGCTTTCTTGACAGACTCAGATTACACTGCGCGTTTTTTCAACACTGGAGTTTTAATGAAGAAATACATTCAAAGTTTTTAATAGAAATTTCCTACGAAAAATCGCAGCTGAAGTATGTGTCAATTCAGCAAAAATCGAATAAAATTACAAGGACGTTTCCATTTGCCTTTGCATATCTACCACGTGTTTTTCGTAGGGTACATAAACTGTTGTTGATTAAAGATATATATTAGATCACAGCAATTTGCATGTTGATCTAGATACATTTTAAAGTAACCAACCTGGTGCGTAAACACGTTTTAAGAAATGACACTTACCTGAAAAATTTTAGGTCGTTACATAATAACATATCCTTTTACTGTTCATGTCAAAGTATTTCAGTAAAATGAGTTTCGCACATTTACACTCACTCTCAGCACCATACTTAACCGATTGTAAGCAGCGTCTTGCATTGCTTTTTTCATCACTTCGCGCTCCTTACAATCGAGGGCAGATTACGTTGTTTACTGACGTTTTATATGACGTTATATCTTCCCTTTGGTGCACTTTATCAAGCAAAGACACTCTCGCCTTATCTTTGCCTGCGTGACAAAATAAGTCAACAGACTTAAGTGAAGCGTTAGATCGACTGTACCTGTACGTGCCCACGAACAGAATAAATCTGTCCAGTTTGATGTTGTAGGCGGTTTGGCATATTGCTTTAGGAAGGTTAACGCAGAGGGTGAGTGGGTACCCCTACCTTATGCTGAAGTACAACTTACAATCAGTTAAATTAGATGTATTCAACCAACATTTTCATTTTCAGCAACTCCAAAAATTACATTGAAGCTACATTAATATGCTATCCGCGATACCACCAGTTCATAAAGGTCAAATGTCAAAACGTTTTCCGCGTTTTCTACGATTTTGACCCAATGACAACAGCAGTTGCTTTAAGCGCAACTAATTGTTTTTCATATTCCTGATGATGAAATATGGCTTGTTCACGAACTTTGCAATTTCAGCTTTTGGAAACATACCTCATTGTCTTTTTTAATTGTGCATTCCGCCCATTCACCACTACTTTGGGTTTGTGACCATACTTACAAAATTATTAAACCTATGGCTAGCAGGAAGTGGAAGTTGCGTTTTTACTGACTAGTATTTTTGTGTTTCATCATACTAGAGCCATGCGATGCAACAGGTGTGAAAAAGTTAAAAGAAATTACGATACAACGATAATTGCATAACAACTACCTTCTACATTGTTTGTCGAGTCCTATCAACGACAAAAAGGCTTTCAGTATGGCACGACAAGCTAACGCAATGTTATAAGTAATGAAAAAACCTATGACGACATTGCAAGAGCAAAATTTGAGAAATATTGAGTCAAAAGTTTTGGGACATCGGTAGATCTTGCACGAAGGTGAAAAGCATGAGTCCCATTGAAATAGATTTTAAATGTCAGTAATATTATTTCAAATGACATGGCAATGGAATTAAGTTTGCAGCAATCGGCTGCACATAAAAAAAAACAATAAGCTTAAATCCCATTTACAACTTTGAGGATATAAGCGCGGCGTTTCTCTAGCTAGTCGAAGTACGTGATAAAGGACTTTTAGGCCGCTTTTTAAGGTCGTCAGGCTGTGCCTATAGTTTTGCAGTCATGGTGATGTTAATGGTTTATTGTTTCGTATGACTCAGCTAATAAACAGAAGCAAAACGAAAAGCCATCGCACAATGAATAAACCAACTGTCAGTGAAAATTAGAGCAAATGAAAATGAAATGGTGTAATAGCTGATCAATGTAACCAAAGAGTGGAACTGCGTCATATGGGATTGGTGAAGGCCCATGGCGTCGTCTGGTCAACCAACCCCGTTTATCACTTTTTGTGTTAAAAAACAATATTTGGAGATCAAATAAGCACAGTTATAAAAACAAACAAACAAACACAGAGCATGGTGAGGTAAATTTACAGATGAAAGCGCATGCCCATGTGCACAGATGATCTCACAAGAGCACAGTGACACACTAAATGAGGCCATGTCACGCCTGGCTACGTCCTCGTAAAGAAGCTTAGGATGGCTTGGCCTGCGTGGTACTGTATGAAACTAATCGTACGTACAGAATGTACAAAAACGACTGAATTGTTTCTCTTAAAGTTTGCCTTGGTGAGTTATTGATCATTTCTGTACCTTACAACGCCATGAAAGAACTTGCGCAATTTCTGGAAGATAATGCTGTGAAGATTCATAGCAGTTTTGACTGCACACCACATACACGGCTGCATTACAGTTAAATTTTTATCTGTGATTTATCGATTGCTCGTTTTATCTCCACTTGGAGCTCGTCAAATGCACGTTTAGACAATGTCCCCTGCTCCAACAGACCAAAAGCTATCCGTTTTAAATTTCAAGCTATCCCTTTTTTCATAACTTCTACTCCGATTTATTTATTTAACCAACAATCAGTAAATATGACTTTGGCTCCGAGACCTCAAGTGATTTTCCACAGTAACTGGGTCAGTGACCTCAGCAATTGGGTCAGTGACCTCAGCAACCCCCTTTCTTTCGCACAGTGAACACTTCTTTGTGCGATGTCGATCGTTCGGGACATCTTATGCAGTCAATGCCAGGTGAGCGTTATCAGTAGGGCAACCAAACCATTATTCAGTCAAGTTTTTTTGACTTTTTTAAAGTTTATGAAAAGTCAAAAAAACAAATTTCACGATGATGCCATGAGCGACTCCAAAATTTTAGGTCAAAAAAGTCAAAATTTATCGTTGAATCAGACTTTTGTTGCAGCACAGTTTCTTTTCTCTCTATCGTTATTTTATTAAAGCTACAACAACAGATATTGATAGCCTTTGCAAGTTTAGTTGCAATTCTGACAGAAATGGATTTGTTGCAACTTCTGGTGTAGTAAAATTGTTTTGCCCACGACTGGACGATTGATTATTAAGCATAGTCTACGCGTGGTAAGGCAATATATGTAGTCATATAGCACTTGGTTTGGGAAATGCTTCTCGCAACCAGGAGGGGAGCAAACGGGCAATTTCCCCCACCAAAATTTTCAAAAGTATGTTTAATTGTTAGGTACAACAAGTTACCATCATTTTGCCCAGATCCCGAAAATATCATTTGGTTGAGGGTTTGCGACCCTGATTATGCATATAGAAACTTTAAAAGCTATAATATGAAGCTGTACTTCATGCCGAAGTACAACAAAACAGAACCTTTTCAGTAACTTCAGAATATTTATTGACATTGGACATTGCTCTTGTGCTTTAAGATTGATTTCCATCTACGGTTTGGTACATCTAGTTTCCTTGGGTCTCTCACACATTTGATTTTTGTTTCATTTCAACAGAATAAAAATTTTTGACCTGTCGGTTTGATTTCTAATATTTTGTGTCCCGCATTTCAGTTTCAAACGCAGGAAATCGATAGGTCAAAATAAAGTCAAAATTTTAAATTTTCAGATTAAACAATTGGTTGCCCTGGCTTTCAGATATCGCAGCATCTGATTTGTCAAACCCGATTGTGGGTGCAACACATGCATCGTGCGATCTCGCACTGAAGGTTTGTGAGTTCTGCCCGCGACCGGGAGCACGTTATCTCAATGCAAGATGAACAAACATGACTCATTACACTGCCATTGTGCCCATCCACTGCAACTTTTAACAATCCTCCTTGTTCATTTTTGGTGATATTCTTGTTTATTCATAATGTTTATACTGGCGGCTAAACTTGAATACAATATCATTCAGAATTTTTCGCGAAGGGAAGAATTGTTTCTTGTTTAGATATTTAAAAATACAACGGTCCAAGTACTGTATGCTTTGTGTGTTTTTGATCAACTCACAATCTGATATCACATTGAATGGCAGTGGATTTACTGACGATTTTGAATGCCGGTTTAGGTACTCCATACATGAAATTCCTCTTTTGGTGTTGAGCAAAGAAACCCATGCAATGAGTGCAGAATGGAGAATGAGTCGGTTTTCGATACGTTATTGTTAGTATTCCAGTTTGAAGGTGATAATCGTCTTTGCTAAATAGCATAGTACCCATATACCTATATATGTAGGCTTTCAGGGACATTTTTCTAGAATAACTCTGGCACCATTCCATTTGTCTCTGAAAATCAGGAAAAATCATAGAAGTACAGGTTTCTAACATTTTTCCAAGTATATGAAATCAATAAAAGAAAAAGCCCCTGTGTCGTTGACCGCCCATGATTCCTGAACAGAGTTTTAATCTGCTTCCATCGTCCAATGCCTTTTCACATTTTGACACACTTTGGCATTTGATAAAACCTCAGCAAATGGAAGACAATATTTTGATTGAATTATGAAGCTTCATATCTAATGCAATCTCTTTTCAAAGGAAGATTCATTTTCTCTAAATCATCAAATTCTGAGAAGGTTTATTTATTTCTCTACGGATTCATTCATACCTCCATTCCTTCTGGATTTGAAGATCAACGCTTATAAGCCGATCATTGTCGTATTTGTAACATTGGGCAGTATCAAAGGATAAAACTTTTACGGGGTAAAAAGCAAATGTTGTGCTCTACACACAAATCCATTACTTGCAAGAAAATGTTTCAAAAGGTTGCCCTTTAAAGATTTGGAAAAAAACACTGGCTTTATTTGAAAGATAGCAAAGCTCTAAATAATAATTTGTTATACAGACGTGATAGTACAAGCACCCTTTAAACTTTTTAATCGCAGCGATGCCCTTCACATTCAAAAATGTTTGATTGCATTGTAGATATTCGTTTATCATATCAGGGTTTTTCAGTTATATTTTTGAAAATGGCATTGTGCACGTGCAACCATTTACTGTGCGTTGAATTTGCTTGACAAGTCTTACAAAATCAGCTTACTGACACTTAAAATTTCAAGTCAAACTTCTTAATTTCATTTTTCTGGCAAATGTTGTCGATAGAGGTTCTCCTTTTTCTCAATGTTGGTTCCAATAGTTTCGTAAACGCTCTCGTCCTAGCCAGGAGTCTCTAAACGTGTTTGTGTGAAGGGCTAGAAAACAAAATGTTAAGGAGCCAAGTGCCACACACGAAAAATGACGTGTGAAATATATATTAAAATTGCTGAAATTAAAGCAAATCTTTGTTCAAACTGCACACCAAATGCCACCCCATAGAATGAATAAGTAATTGTGTTAAACACACGTGCGTCTGCTGTGGATCAAAGTCACAATCGATATTTATTGCAAAGGTCTTGGACCATTAGCTCTGACAATTTTTTAGTATTGGCAACCGAATTTCATTTGAGTTAGATTGATTATTGCTTCTGTATGCTATCAATGAAAATGTTTAGATGATCACGCATACGAAATGTCAGTCTAAATCGGGGCCTCTAAACTATGGCCCGCGGGCCAAATCCGGCTCGCAAAGCCGTTTCATCCGTCTGTAAAGACATTATGTCATTAATGAAAAATAGTAAATTTGCAAAAAAGTTGTTGCTTTGGTAGAATGTAACACATCCCGAAACAATGACATTACGTAAGATGTCCGGCCCTCAAAATGTTATAAGATAGCTTATGTGGCCCTCTGATAAAAACGTTGGAGACCCTGGTCTAAGCGAACGGTAGTGTTTTGGTACAGTTCGTTGACGCGAACAGTAAAAGGGGAATATTTTGATGTCACGTGGTAGACTTTTCGGTGATGTTCCTCCGCTGTCGACACTGCCTAAAGTTTTCGTCTCATGTGCATCTGCAATGCGGTGCAGTGCAGCCGCCCTGAGAAAATATGGATTCACCGCAAAGCTGAAATATTGCACAGCAAATTAGCGCACCGAGAGAGTAAACACTGTTATCACTGTATCAAAACACAGCACTTAAATTACTTGAAGGCAATGCGTTTTTTATTAGTTTCCACTTTTTTAAAAGTTTCCTACCACTTTCAATTTTTACAAAACATTTTTTTTTCTTTTTACAATTAATGGGTTGTCAATTTCAAACGTTATCTGTTAATTTGCGTTCGTCTAAAGGTACCCCACTCAGAATAAAACACAACGTGGTCGTTTTCAAACTCACAAAAAGATTTCTACGTCGTGAAGAAAACACGAGTTAAACTTGTTTTTGACTAAATGCAGTAAAAGAGGGAAGAAAAATAAATAAACCTGTATAGCCGTACAGTTCCCCAGCATGGCGTACTATTGTATCTTTAAGCCAAATTGAATGGTGCTGCAGTTTTATCAAAATTGACATTTGCGACGGGAAACATAGGTGCAATAAAAGCACGAGGATGACTTACAATGCTCAAAAACGCAGTAAACGAAAACGGAAGTGGTATGCCAGGGTTCCCTTTTCGTTAGTGGAAGTTTTACAGAAGTTCAACGTCCTGATTGTTTCTCCATTTGAGAGTCTGGTAAACTCAGAAATTAAACAAGTCCCACGTAGGTGCTGACCCCATAACAGCAAACAAAGTTGTACGTATTCCAAAGACGGCATTGCCCGCTGATAGCATTAGAACATTACGAAGTCCATTCACCGGTTGGTGATGTTGGGTGATGCAATTATAGTTTAATCCTTCCCCACCTGTTTTAAGTTTAAAACGTTG
>JGI24158J21664_10007461_pt1 | contig 14524 bp, 9 predicted proteins | sample Ectturendosymbi3_FD_21664 | JGI IMG/M metagenome (IMG submission 21664) | reverse complement strand
ACGAGGAACCCTCGTGGAACCCTTAAAACTCACGGAACCCCACCACATGTTCCACGGAACCCTAGGGTTCCGCGGAACCCCTGTTGAAGAGCACTGTCCTATCTTATACGTCCACAAACGCTTTCATAGATTTGAAAAGTGACACATGGGTCAGCTGAGAATGTTTTATCAGCAGCAATCTAGACAAGATCGGCAATAAATAAACGAGATGACTGGATATGGTTTTATCAGTGTCGGTACTCGGTAGTCTCTGACAAATTAGAAAAGCAAGCCTGTCAGATCAAACCTTTAAAGTAGAGCTTATCGCCTTTTGCAAAAAAACTACCTAGTGTGAGAATACCCCAGTGATCTTTTTCGTTTTCTAGAAGTGTGCAAAAAATACTGGGATTTTTTTCTCAAACACGATGTTTAAATTGCAGTGAAGATATAACTTTTCCACAAATTCTTTATTGAATAACTTTGTGAAGTTTCGGTACAAACTGGATACTAGAAGCAAAAGAAAGGAAAAACTTTTGGGCCACAAACAATTTTCTGCAGAAAAGCTACGCACATCTGTGCCAATCTTGTCGTTTTGTGGCAAAGTGGTTTCTTGCACAACAAAAAAACATGCATACGTTGAAAACAAAGCTCTATGCTCTTGCTCATAGGAAAGGAGCTCGCCCGTTCTTGCAAGCACGGTGCTTTCATGAAGTGTGCACTCGACTGTGACCTTAGAAATAAATCTAACCTGTCGTTGTTTGCACTCTTTAGCTTCTCATAGGTAAGAAGCAAAGTCATCAGCAGAGCTTATAACTTTTGCAAAATAAATTAGTTCATTTGACAATCGGTTTTAGTTGTGATTTACCATGAAACACACCCAGAGGCACAATCTCTAACCTTGTCAATCGTGTTTGGACGTCGAGCTGACAGGACGTGTTTTTTCTGCTCTGAGAGTTGAGTTCCCCTAACGCCGAAGGGGCAAAGCATGGATACGAGAAACACGAGCTCTCGAAAGGGGATTAAAACCTTGTCACAGGCAATTAATGAACCTTACTTGAAAGACTTGCAGGTAATGTTGTTGTCTGTAATACAGAGACTTGATTCTATTGAAAATGACCTAGTAAAACGTATGACAGCAATTGAAGAAAGCGTTGAAAATGCTCAGTGCAGAGTATCTGAACTAGAATGTCAAATATCTTCATTGCAATGTCTGTTAAAACAAATGCAGACCACTAGAAAGGATGAGAATATTATTGAAGAGTATCGCTCAAGAGTACAACGTTCTCTTTCATGGATTGCCGCAGAAAGACCGCATCGAACACCATGACCAGACTAATGATTTTCAGTAAACACTTCATCTAAAGCTCAAACTGTTTTGCTACGCTTTCGTACAAATTGCAAAAATCGTCAAAAGTTCTTTGATGAAGCTTGCGCCACAATCTATGCCTCACATTTATATCAACTTGACGCCAAAATCCAAACACCAAATTTTCGTCCACGTTTTNGGCCCATTGTTGCATTTTCTAGAACTCAAGCTGGTCAATGCAGCTTCAACTTCTTAATCGCTCAACGCAAGAAGAAACAAGTCTTCCATTTTCGACCTTGTCAACAAAACAAATTTACTTTCTTCAAAGACAATTCAGCCACACATTTGAACCTTGCATACAACAAAGTTCGACAAATCTACTTTCAATTTTTCACCCTTTGTAGTTTCAGAACAGATCCTTGCGACGAAACCTTGGCGAGTTTATTTTGACATGTCACTTTTGCTACGATTTGAAAACTCTTATTTTGATGAATTATCTTTCAGAATTTAGGTGAACAACATGTCTTGTCAAATAATGGGAATAACTACTGTCATGCGCCGACGTGAACTTCATGGCAAGCCACGTCGTATACTGTAACTGTGCACTCCGTCTATGCTACAGGGTTGGATAACACTACCTTCGCTTGTCATCCCTGTCAGCATGCTCTGGACTAATGATGTGGCTTATATTTTAAGTAAAGTAGACGCCTACATTCAAAATCATGGTTTACTTCGTTCACCTGGCTCTAAGCATGCAGAAATATTTTGCATTCGCTCAAACAGGTTTAGATTTTACAGGACTTATGCTCTGCTATATCAGTATAAACCCGATAACGAACTTTTAAAACACAACTTAATGCATAAAACTCAGTTTGCTTATTAATGCAAGTATCGAGTTGGTGCTGAGATCGAACGATTTTGACATGGACACCTCTGCTCGTCAACAGCACTGCATGACTGATGATCAACTCTTAAGTTCTCTGTGCGATCAACAATTGTTTGCTATGCCAGTTGCATCCAACAAAGCAAATTCTAACCAACAGGAACTCATTCAACGACTGGCAACTTGTCTCACTGAGAATCCGTTTCTCAGACCTTGCATTTTAGAAACGGTGCTTTTTTTTTTCCAGTGTCTTATGGCGCTAAACTTCAACACAATTTCATAATCTTAAACCCACCACAATCGCTATTACGATCAATATACTATTGGTCTAAACCAGCTATGTCCAACCCAAATGACTTCTGAGCCAAAAATTATGTCACTATCTTCACCAGGGCCGCACATTGAATGACAGATTAATGAGGGCCGCACATAGAATGGCTTACTTTGATCTTAGCAAACAACATTTTGCTTAACCTAAAGTACTGAATGTGCTCAAATTGTAACAGCAATGGTAACAGACGTAATAAAGTGTCACTGAGGACCATCTGCATCAAAAATGTCAAATTTAAGATTGTCAAAATAAGGACAGGTTGTCAGAATATAGGATGCTTTTACTACAGCGAAAGCCTACATTGGGCCGCACAAAACTCTCGACTGGGCCGCGGGTTGGACATAGCTGGTCTAAACCAGACAAATAAACTGCTGCAATCAACTATCGTCATAAAGGCCTGATATGTCTTTGTTTTTTCTGTGTGCTATTCAGAAATCGGCAGAGCAATATTTCTTATTGCTTCATGATCACAGAGTAAGTTTAACTTCTTTGTGGCTATTAAAAAAGAGAATAGTACCGCATGCGCTTACAAATGTGCGAAAACATGAATCGCGCATATAGACCTTCTGCTTATTGTGAATTTCATTGTTTATTTTATGTACTCAGTGTGCCATGTTTTCTTTCATTTCCGTTCATTGAAACTTGTACACTATTCTGAAAATTGTGTGTTTTGTTTTTCAGTCACAAATAGGACGTAATTAAATCAAAATGGCTGACACTAAAAATTACAAGGCTTCTGCCAATGCTAATGACAACCAGCAAACCAATCTTACTTCACCTGAGTGTCTTCGACAACCAGTAGAAAGAAAACTTTGTTTCAACGCATCCTCTGTGGATGGTGAAGTCAGCTCTACACTGCAAAAGAAACCGGATCGTTGACACTTGCCATGACGTGAAATTTTACGCCCGAGGCAAACTCTTCCTGCAATTCCTCCACATCCTGCGACTCCAGATTCACCAGTGTTCAGCCCAATAGTTGCATCTGATAAAGTTGATGTTAAACCAGGACGCCTGTCTCTTCAGTAATAACAGACTCACCTGGCAACCCTCCTTACAACTTGATGTACCAACATGCACGAAATCTTGACCAGGCGCCAACTCTTGCACACAACGTGGATTTCACCTACGCTTCTCCGTTATTACAAGAACAAATCATGATGTCGTTTCGAGAGACCACATTTGGCCTCTCCGACTACAACGTTTATCAAAGTATTTAGGTGTTTGTGAAACCACGCTAACACGGTATATGTGTGCCCGCTACCCAAAACACCACTTTTCTCTCTTGCAGCAGGATAACAGTTAAAAACAATCGCAATGCACTTGCGACGTTTTGTCAATTCATAGGCGAAAGTTTTTCCGTAAGCCTAAGTCAACGAGTTTGTTATGTGAAATTTTTATGATTGTGTACAATATAAACATACTGATGCTTTTGTTTTGTTTTCACTAACAGGATTTTTATAAAACTTGATAAGGCAGATCAAGTAAGATTGATCCATGTCAGATCAACAGTTGTGATCTAACAAAACAGGATTCAGTTGTTCAATTAAACTTGCAGTCCAATCAGGACAGTGGTTGATCGATTCTCAAATACAACAGCTGCCAACCAAATCAAATACAAAGTGGCCAACGAGAAACTTTAAATCGTTTGGATGATGGAGACTAAAAGTTGTATCTGCATCAAAAAATTGTTATCCCCAAACACTCAAATGATTGATGCTGTGATGTTTGGAGAAAACATCTAAAATAACTTTAAAACTTGACCTCGAAAGGAAATTTTTCATCTGTAATTAACACACAGAAGATTCATGCAAACTTTTACGTTTCAAATTGTCTTTAATGACTGTACACAAAACACGCTGCCGTCTTAGTCAACGACATTTAAATCTTCAGGTTTCATTTGGCATTCAGAACCATTGCTGACCATACATTTTACAGCTTAACATTGTATGCTTGATTAGAAAACATAATGTCTACTACTTGCAGCCTAGTTTATGTGTTTAATTAGAAAATTTTACTGCTTGCGCACATTGCATTAAAAAAATTGCGACTTTTTCTAAAAGTTATTAAAGACCCATGGGCAAGGCAAGGCTTGGCAAACTATTTTCTGGTTCATTTCATGTAAGCAATAAAACGCAAATAAATGAACAAAACAAATCGCTGTATCATGTTAACAATAAGCACAAATAAGCCGCGGTATCAATTTAACAGTAAGCGCAAATGCTTTGTTGTGTTAACCATGTAGCAACCAAAACTAAAATCTGTGTTGAAGCTCACAACTCGACGTCTGGTGAGGTAGTACGTTGGTTGTAATTTTAATGTACAAACAATCGATGCAACTACGAGCTACTAAAACAGAGAATTAAAATTAAATACATTTACAATGTAAATATTTTAAATTCAAAAACAAAAAGTTCTGTGCGCCACACAGAACACAAAATGTAAGCGGCTAAGTTCCAGTTTGATACCAAATTGAACATTTTTACGTGTTGCAAATATCGCAGTTAATACTCAATTTCTGCATAAATACAGCCTGGACGGTTTTACAAATACAGTTAAATGTGGTAGAAACACTTTTTAAGCTATGCAAAATCTTGCATTTGTTGCGTCTAACTAAATTTTTTCATCCCGCTTAGGCAAATTTCATAGATAGAAAATATGAAAATGAAAGCAAATGTGAAATTATGTTTCATGCTTTTAGTCTTTTGCACTGTTGCTACCCCAATGTTTTGATACCGCCTCTGTATATGAATCCAGAATGTAGTTGTTACACCTACACATAATTGTACTGGACCCCTCCAGGGGACATTGTTTAGACGCAAGAAACCTGTTGGATTATCAACAATTCGACATGGTACAGTTACATGTAAGTTTCACCTTGAATTCCACGATACGTCACGAAGAGACTTCTCTTACACGACCTATTCGTGTGGCTCATTCACCTAAATCTATAACGTTTATTCATTACAGTTTGGGTTCATTTTTTGAAAAATTCAAATGGATTTCGTGGCAATTATTTTCACAGGTAAACCACAACCAACACGAATTAATGACCGTCCATGCTGCTTAATGCTAGAAGATCTGCCCAGAATAAAATATTTCCATTCATCCTTTGAGGATGGAGGTTTTGACAGTGGCGTTGCAGAGCTTGCCACCCCTGAATTTCGCATATTCTGCCGCCCCTCCCCCATCCTACGCTGGCCAGCACAGCATCACTGCTGAGATATTTTTATGAACGTTTCTCGCAGTGCAAAAATACAAATGCCTGGTATGCATGCTGATGAGAGACGAATGTCATTGCAATAAGCACAATTCAACTGGTTTACCAGCTTTTTGCACAGCACGACATGCAATATAAGCTTATCGAACGAATAATATCGCATTTCGTCAAAACCGTTTTGATGGCAGTGACTCTCACAGATGCGATCCTGAGAAACTTGTTCGAGTACAACAATTAAAAGAAAATACGTATTTAGTAACCTTTCCTTGTGATCCTTTCTCAAACGTACGACCAGGAAAACCCTATACTGATCACTTATTTTTTTGGTGGAATCATCCGGTAAACCAAGAATTCCTTCCAAGCTGACACAAGTTACACGTTACCACAAGCCCTTTAAGGGCCGCGATCCCAAATATTTGGTGGTTAATCCTACAACGCCTTCTGTAATCTCTGATCACAGATACTTTATGGCACGAAAATCCCTTCAGAGGATAAACACTTTATTTTCATTCAGCCACCGTTACAAACATACGGTTGCAACAAACTTTTGTTACGTCCCAAAGAAAGCTCACTGTCGAGCACAGGTCACTGAGTATAAACCCATTGCTTATATATGGAACGAACCGAGAAAGTGGACTATCGACAATTGTAAAAAACAAGAATCTAACGACTGCAAAACCCCAATAGGACAGATTGAGAGAACCATACTTATGTCAAACCTAACAGACAATCAAAATTTTACGTATAGTTCAATTCCAAAATCAACAAATGCCTCTACAATCCGTCGGGATTATCAGAATCGATTAAACTCCCAAACTCAAAACCGAATAAAATGGCTTTCTTGGACACCACATTTCAAAGAAGAAATTGTTGGCATCACTAATTAATCTCGACAAAACATCACTCTAACCCTTCAACGCTCATTACGTTTATCCGACCTCTTTAATAAAACCAGACAACGCTATCACAAAAAATTAAGACTGCAACAAAGGCAAAAATATCTCGCCGATTTTCGGACAAATCTTCTCGATTCTGAACTAATTTAAAGACCAATTTTATTCTCTTCGGTGATAAATGCCAAAGACACAGTATGAATATATTCTGTTCTCAGCAAACTATCACCCAAGTACATTCTGTTAAATACTTGGGGATCCTTATTGATTCTAAACTAACGTGGACCTCCCACTTAGAAAATTTAGGTAAAAAAGTCGGTAGTGCAGCCAGCGTTTTATTTAAACTCCAACCTTTTGCTGATGTACATTTGTTAAGAATAGTTCATTTTTCTCTGGTCTACTCCCATCTAATTTACGGTATTTNNAATTGGGCCACANCCAATTGGTCGAGTATTGCTGATCTAATAAAGGTAAATAATAGAGCTATACGTAGTCTACTTAAAGTTAGTCGTAGAGAGCGCATTCCACTTAGAGATCTATTTTATTCAGCACGGATACTACAGATCAAGGATATTTATAATTATGAATTAGCAACATATATGTACAAAATTTATCACAATATCTTTCCTGATTATATCACAAACGGTTTCAACACTTCAGTTACTACCAAAATCAGAGAAACTAGACAAACTTCCAAATTAACATATGGAATTCCCCTAGCTAAGACACTTAATGAACGACGTCAAACATCTTTTCGAGGACCCACAATATGAATGATATTCCAAAAGATTTTAAACTAGTCAATTATTTTCGATTCTGTCGGCTACAGAAAAAGAATTTAATTGAACAACCTCACATATTACAAAAACTTAATTTTTCCACTTGCCTGCTGTAATTGTGTTGTAGCGCGTCTTGTTTGAGCTTATTTCCTGTTTGTTTGTGCTTATGTCCTGTGCTTATGTCTGCACCATTTTTGCAGACATATGTATAGAATTCTGCAGATTATGACTCGTCTTCTGTGCAGTTGGACTGACTTGTATTTCGCGGGGGAGGATGACTCGAAGACCTTGCGGCAATTCTCTTCCCCCGATATCTGACTTTTGTCTGTCTATCTGTCTGTCACAAACACTGGGACCTTAACTTTAACCTTTTTTTGCATTAAATCATGGCTGCAAGCATTTTTGGAGGTGATATTGCAAAACTTTGGGTAATCCTAATTGCAAAACAACTGCTGATCTACTATTGTCTCTGCAACATGTGTAATGTAGGTCGTAGTTTTCGAAAGCAATGTTGCAACCCAAACCAAGCAGTCGTGCTCTGGCTATATTTGAGAAGCACTAAACTTGCCTAACGTTCATAATTAAATTTCACCATACGCATCTGTTTAGGTAGGCCAGTGGCAGCCATTTCGTTTTTGCTAATGAGCGAAAACTGTTTTAAACATTATCATTAACTTTGCTATTCTGAGTATGATACAAGACTTCGGGTTTAATTGCACACATAGTTCGATGTTATCTACTTCTGGTCTCACCCGAGGCAACGGAGAATTAAGCTGCGGGTTCTAGCGAATGTTTTACAAATAAGAAAATGCTGGAACTCCTTTCATTTTCAATGCGTGTGAGTTGCTAACTAGATTTAATCAAAATGCGATTATTGTTGGAATCAGTCTTTGTCAGAAGCTCTTAACAAAACTTTTTCTCGCGGCATTTAGTTTTTAGCCCTGATGAAGACGGTTACATCAACTATGGAAACTTTGGCAAGTTTTTTTAGCGTGCTTTTACATTTTTACCGCCAGTAGAGCTTGATTAAATTTTGTTTATCGAAGTCCTAGCGTCTCTGAAGCAGAAAGAAAAACTTTTTCTTTTCAGTGGATGCACGAACAGTGAACTTTTTGTGAGAAATGGAGATCATTGATTACAATTCCTAGTGTACTTAACTCGCCGCAAAGAACACGGACAATATTCACGGACGCTTGTGATATCAAAATGAAAAAAATGAACAAAATAGTAAAGTCATTGAACAGTTTGGACTCTCTGCGTAGGACATCTTTCAATACTTTCACTACGTCTGCAAATACTGCGATTAGAAAATCATGACTCCGTTCCAAAGTGCGAACAGTCAAGTAAATGACTTTGCGCATTCTGGTCACCTAACTGAAAGCGTTTTCACATGAATTTGTCGTCAGTGTTGAATCTCACTGCTTTCTAACTATCTTAAGCCTACATTACCTGTCTATGCAGTTCATACAAATTTAACAGCACACATTAACTAGTAGTCTGAAACAGTAGCATCTTAGACCCGCTGATTAAACAAAACGTTACTGGAATAACATTACAAAATTCATGATTCAACACAATTTTTAACGTTGCGGTTTAAATTCTGTCCTGCTTTTCGCTATTTTACTTGGTCCTGCGGCTTTTTACATCAGCATCATCGCACCCGCTAAACGTCTTTTAGAATCGAAGTCCTACAAGATAAAGCACAGGGCGAATTTAAGCTCGTCTTGTCGAATATGTTTATATTTCAAAGCGCCGCATAACCAGCAATGTGTAGGAGTTTTTTTATGCAGTGACATTACAAGGTAGCCAAGCCCCTGTGGTCGTAATCTACAACGGGCTCTGTTTGAAATATTGCTAATGATAACTTGCTATTCACAGCTCTTTTAGCTGGGACAATACAGACATGCGGAGTGTTAATATTTCCAATTTCATGTCTCAAACTACTGCAGAAGTCGCAAAAACTAAAGGTATCATTTTGTTTTATGGTTACTTACGTATTGTGGGTTCGGGCTAGTTATAAACGTCTTTTACATTTTTTAAACTAGAAACACATTTGAAGACCAGCGTTATTTTGAAGGATAATTATGTTTTCAAATAACCTTAACGTGAAAAAACGTTGTTGACATATTTTCTGAGCACAAATGAATTTCTAAACCAAATAAAAGATAAACAGATAGATTAGATTTTCTGGCGATTATTTTATCATTAACCGATTATTTTTTTAATTATTATCATTGTTTCATGTTATTGGTAAGTTGCATGTTATATGTGGTTAAAAACATTGCACTGAGGAAGCCCACTTGAACAGGTGGGCGAAATGTCGGCTAATAATAAAATACTCGCCAGAAGATCTAATTTATCTTTGATTTGAAACCTGGTGGCAAATGCTACGAAACAACATGAGTAGCAAAAAGAACAGCAAATGAAAGGTATTTTGCTACTAATTTTAGGTTGCATTATTCTTGGGTTTGTGGCGAGCATAAATTTTGATACAACCAACTTCTTTGGTATTTTTCAAACAGGCATGAGACAAAAATGAAAAGGGTAGACTAAACGTTCAAACAGACTGTGTAATTTTGTGATGATGATTTTTTTTCTCACTTTGGTTACTTTGTTGCTCCACCTTTCAGTACAAGCATTATTGTTTAGTGAAACCTACATCCAATCGATTATTTCACATTGTAGTGTGCAATCTACCAGAACCGTTTTTCCTCCTCCTGAGAAACGTTTTTCTCATAACCGCTGAGCAACATCCTAAACTCGCTCTGCTAGACTCGCTTCATCATTTTAGTAATGCAGAAGTGTACAGGCTACTAATAGTTGCAGCTAAGTCGAATGCTGGGCAGTCGAAAAAATGCATTGCAGCTAAGTCGAATGCTGGGCAGTCGGAAAAACAGTCGAAAACGTTCTTTTTAAAAAAGTTCAGACCAAGGTTGCAACTAAAGTTCCTCATTTGCGCACATGCAAAGCTTTCCCTCTGTTTTTCCAAACTTGTGTAGCCACATTCCTGCGTTTTAAACGAAACCAGTCAACTATTTGCTTTCCTATAGGTCGACTTCATAACCTTTAACACTTCACCAAGCCTATGGTTAGCCAAAAATTGTTGTTCTGAAGAAAAGTTACAGCACAATTGAATAGTTCTGAGGTAACAGGCTACGGTCGAGTTGTCACAGTCAAATACCAACAATTCTCTCCACACGACGGCGACGTCCCGAAGCTTAGTGACGAGGTTTTGGCCATTTTATGCCAAAGTCAATAGATCACCAGTTGCTGCTTTAGTACCAACGTTGTATCGCATGGCACGGTTGCTTCGTCGCCGCAAGACAAACAGTTTCAGGCTGTGGCAGATCGGTTTCAAGGTGTTTGGAAACTATTCGAGCAATTGATCTTTCCATCAGTTGCTCCGTTAAATCCTAAGTGTTATCTGAACTCACTTTATGAAAACTAAGTATGGAAAAGCGCAAACGTTTCCACTGCCTCTACCATTTCGAGATAATATAATGTCAAAGGCACAAAATTTTTTGCAGAGCCTTTCGATCGCAAAACGTGGAAATAAAAGTTTGTGTTTTGCTCATTTTTTTGTTCCTCATCACCTTATTGTTCGACTTCCGCTAACAATTAATAAAATTTCTGATCTTATTTGTTTTCAAAATAAACTGACAGCACAGATTTCAAAAGTTCGCGAACGTCTTTCTTTTTGCAGAAATGCGACCATTAGAAGTCAGCTGTTTTTGTGTGGCTGTGATATTAGATAATTATCATATTTAAACGATAACCAAATCACGTTTTTCCACTCTCACGCAGTTGACCATGTTTTAATCCACTACCTTGGAAAGGCAAAGCTTTCGAAATGACACCTTCCCGGGTCAGCTGAAGATCAACCGCCAGAAAGTAACTCATAATTGATTGCCAGCGCCATCTAGCGAAAATCAAAATGAGAAACTGCAACAGCACAAAATGTTAAAACAACGTGATATATAGGTAAAATATTTGACTGCAACTACGTCAACTATACCTTCTTTTAAATCGCAGATGACTAGCTGTTCGCTTCTTTTGGTGGCGCCAAAGAGAGACCACACACCAGCTTACCTCAGAAAAGGTTGAGCATTTCAACTTGTTTGACTTGTGTGCTGTCAGTATATCAGTTCCATTTACTTTATTCTGCAAATGTTTCAACGTCTATGTGCGTATAGGCCTTCTTAGGCGGTGATTGCCAATGCTTCGGATGAACAAATCCTGCTCACTTTCTGATTTACGTATCCAACGATACTTTGAATTCAAGTCAGTTTCGTTTGTGAAGACCACTTTTACGATTGCGATCTAGCTTCAGTATAGCAGTAACTTATTTGTACACGGTTCAGACGAACTTTACGGGGTCTTTACGTATACATCATAACAACAACAATTCCCTAACGCTCATTTATCTATTGACACACAAAGTTAGAACAATATTAGCTTCACAATACACAGTCAAACCATAAAAACAATCCAAATCTTTTGCACAGCAGAAACATCGCCGATGAGAAGCGACTCTTTGTTCAACAAATGTCACCTTTCATTGATGCGCATTTGTCCTGCAGCGTTATATTGCAGATTTTTACCGAAAATCGTATTGCAGCTTCGTCCACTTGCACTCTAATAACAATTTTTGGATCTTTATTTTGACCCTGTAACCAGAAACGTGTTCAGTTGATGTCAGAAAAACTGTTTCATTATGGTTGAATATTTTTCGGTTCGTGGAAGTTGACAATCACCAGCCGCGCATCATTGCGATCTTCGCTTCCGATGAGGTAGTCAGTTTCCCCGGCTTTATACGGTGGTCTACTGATGATCAGTCGCCAGTGTGTTCCTGTAGGCCTCTGACAGCGGGCAATAGGCCCGCTTGCCTTTAACTGTACGGTTGTAATGTGCAAATGACTCGGTATCACACACACCAACAATTTTTTACAAATGATGTGATGACGCAGCGGTTCAACACAGCAAAGGCAATCCGTCTCACATATGAGGGCAGTCCTTTCTTGCCACGAGTACGCAATGCAGTTCTTTGACGTACAGCATTTTTTACAGTTGCATGCTTGCACTCACGCATGTGGAAAGACCGGAAAAGCAAGAAAGATGACGTCTAGCAAAAAGGAATGAACAAAGATTGGGATTTATTTAACATAGGGCCAGAGAAAGCTCTGCCAAAGTATGCAATACAAGCATACACTACATATGCAAAACAACATTTAAACTTCTCGTGCAGATGGCAATGCGCTAGTTAATCAAAAGCGTGCTACAAGCTATATTCAAAAGACGTAAGTAATGCCGAATAAAGAACAAAACAAGAAACAACAGCGCAACAACCAACTGTTTGAATGAAATCATATTAGACCTTCCAATAAACAAAAGTGCTTGCGATTCATTTAATGAATCTTGAGTGACCATGAAAAAGGTTGTTTTTGGAACATCCAATACGGCTTCATTTAAACCGCTGGCTGTTGAGCTGCTGTGTCTTACACGCCTTTTTATGATTTCTTAACCGGACGTGTGGCCTAGTGGTTAGAGCGCTCGCTTCGTATCCGGTAGGTCGTATTTCGGCGTGGCCCGAATCTCGGCCGGGTCGTACCAAAGCCTTAAAAATTGGAACTTGCTTCAGTCTGGCCAAGCGCTCGGCATAATGACTGTAGCAGGGAAACTATACAATGCGGATGCAATCTTCGTCGAGTCGTGTTGCCTTTTGCCTTCCCATCGGAACAACTTCGTCGAAGGCCAACTGCGTGCAGTCGAGAAATGGGCTGTCTCTTCAACACCCTAAACCAGGGGTCACCAACCATTTTGAAACTGCGAGCTACTTCTTGTGTACCGATTAATGCGAAGGGCTACTACTGTAGTTTGATACACACCTCTGAAATAAAAGTTTTGCTCATTTTACTTTCAATTATTTTAGTATTGATATTCGTCAATGTGAAGACATTGATCATGCCAATATTATTTTTAGAACAGGCCCACGGGCGACCTACATGGTCCTTGCGGGCGACCTGGTGCCCGCGGGCACCACTTTGGTGACCCCTTCCCTAAACAAATCTCTGACCCGGCGATCGTCGAAGATATTCGAAGGACAATTGTTGTGCTGTTAATGTCTGTTGTGCAGTTACTTGTACTCGCAATTGCGTTGTGTAAGAACTTTCCGCAGATGTTCTCGTGTCTTTGCCGTTCAGATCGTCGCGAACGCGACGGCATGGGCCATGTATATGATTTCTAAATTTCAATCTGTTAAATAAATGGCAAAATCAATTGGTTAAGGTGGTACAGTGGTTTGAGAAACTGAACCTGTTAACCCAGTCCACATGTATTATGACAAGCGACGGCTGCCAGTAGCGGTGTGGCCGGATTGTCAGAATGTCCGGTGACAAGTGGTTCCTCTAAGACATTAGATCAGTGATTCGATTTTGGAGAAAAGTGTTAACCCTGTAGGCATCAGTATTAGACCAAGGATTTCGTACAAACGTACATTGTGTATGCTTTTCATGCACTGAGCGGGCCTTTCCATGAACTTCGCCACTATTTCCCAGGTCGACCGCATATTTTCAACAACCACAGCATCCTTACTTTTATTTACTGAGTGCGGCACCAATGATTAAAAGATTTTGCTCGATACTTTTTGCGATTCCACAAGTTTTGGACAATCCTCTACACATTCGATGATCACAAGGCTGCTACCTCCAGCACTTTTTCTGCATATCACTCCAAAAGTTTGCTTCGTCTTGTAAGTAAATTGGAGTATTCTCACTGACTTCTAAAAATTCCTTGGAATCCAAAATCTGACCAATGGCGCGATACGGTCACATTGAGAACGTAAGTGGAGCACTACAATTAAAATGTTGTTCATGCTTATCAAAACTTTCATTCTAGTTGCTCATAAATTTCTACCTTTCCCGCGCTCATGCCGCTCAAGCCAATTAGATCAACAACGAATAGTTCTTTTCTAATCACAGTTTCTAGCATTTCGGAGCAGAATCGACCGCAGGCTGCGACCATCCCGGCTTTTTATGACATAAAAGGGAACAAGTCACACAAGCGCAGTGGTGCATCTATCCAAAATGACGGCCAAGGCAAAATTTAAATGTGCGCCCTTTTTAATAATTTAAATATTA
>JGI24158J21664_10007459_pt1 | contig 14524 bp, 13 predicted proteins | sample Ectturendosymbi3_FD_21664 | JGI IMG/M metagenome (IMG submission 21664) | reverse complement strand
TACAAGGCATTGGAGCCGACGGAATCACATAGTTATAGTTTTTACAGCTGCGTTGAAGGCAGAACCACAGGGTTACAGACACATTCTTAACACTATTATTAGCTAACACGTAACACTTGTTACCACACTACCGCAGATTAGAGCGCCAATCCCTAAACTGGTCAAGTCCAGGTAAAATGCGAATGCGTTGTGGCATGACACGCCATCAATCAAACAGACACTACGAAGTTCGAGCACCCATTCACAAAGTAAAATGCGACTGTAGTGTTCAAAAAATAAGGACGTATACAAACAATCTGACTGCATCAAAGCACGTAACCATATGTTGTTAGACTTTCTGCATCTTTTGAGAAACAAGTGCTTGTATTTTCTTATAAATGCATCAAATGTAGGCATATTACATTGAACCTGATGGCTACAAACACTCGCTCGCCAGGACAAGTTGTATAGAGCTCTGCATCCAAAATTGTAGGTCACACGCAAACTCTGCATGCATGATTTCTGGACGTTACACCGTAATTGTAATGCATACATGTGCGTACAAAACGAACGAAAAAGTGCATTTTCAACTGCATTTGCACAGCAAGAAAAAGAGGCTCGCAGCTTGTTTGCTTCAAAATATTTATATCGCAGTTGTCTCGGAATGTCTTTGTCATCTGGGAGCTCGGTGTCCAATACAATCCCCAGATGTTTGCATTGGTTAATCAACAGGTTTTGCGTTTTGACTACACAGTGTCAGTAATGGGGTGACTGTACTTTTTGCACTCTTAGCCTTGAACCTCATGCAAACAGTTTTGTTGCAGTTAAAAATAATCCCATGCGATTTTTCATAACCCTTACGCACATCTAGTATTCTTTGCAACGAATGTAAATTTGGACAAAACATACAAATATCATCAGCAAACATCAAGTGATTTAATAAGACTTCACCAATACATCATCAGGCTTTAATGTTGTTTAGTTCATTGGATAAATCATCTAAAATCAGCAAACAAGTATGGATTCAGTTCTCCCCATTTTCTAACACCATTAGACACACGAAACGGTTCAGAGAAGTGCTTGCCACATTTTATTTGCATCTTTAGTTCCTCGTACCAATGTTTCATTAGGCGCACAAACCACATTGGCACCTTTCTTTGAATTAGTTTCTCAAATAATTTCATTTGTAGTGCTCGATCGAATGTTTCCGAGGCATCTAAAAAAAACATGCACTGATGAGCCACGGATTACAAAGTAAGAAGCAGTTTGCTTCAACAAAAATGTACATCGATTAGTACTTTGTCCAACCAAAATGGTTGTCTGTGGTTCCAAGGAAAGGAGGGTTGCTAGATAATATAAAGTGTTCAAGTAGCTTTGAGTCATCGTGGCGTGATTCTGTCATTGTGGAGTTGTTCCTCGGTGACGTGGGCGGATTGTTTTCTGGTTTTAATGAAAGGAATTGTTTGAGGACGACGAATGTTCACTTTTTATTTGCCGCAGTACGTTTTGATATATTCTTTCTAATCTTGCGTTCGCTTGTTTCGCTGTTTTTTCTTTAGTCCTTCAACATCTCAAACGTAAGCATTGCCTACAGATTTCAGCACTGCTCATGTGCAGTAGTTTATTACGTGAAATCAGGGACGTCATATTTGCAAAGAGTGCTTGCAAGATTTTTCTAGAACGTTATGACCACTACCCTGGGCTGTTGCGTGAGAACGCACAAGTGAATGTGATTCTTTTTGGTAAAAGAGCAAGTGGTGTTGTTTCTTATTGTGGCACAATACGCAGTGCGACTGAAGCGGTCAATCTCGTTGCCATGGGCGTTAGAAAGGCAGCAGGTGAGCCTTGAATTTGAAAATTTTAGCAAAAAAAGTTGTTTTCACACATAGGCAGAAATCGGTTGAATACATTCCCAAAATCGACGGTTACTTTCGCGATTAAACTTGGAAATGTTCACCCTACATTGCTGTGCGATGAGCCGCAGTTGTGGTGGCTGGGTTTCCTCTTTTATCATCGTTTGTTGTGGTTATGTGTCAGGGGAGGCTATTTACCCGTCTGTGCGGTTAAAATCCAGGTAGTCCAGAAGCAAGCACAATGTTTGCAGTTAAATCTCGCTTTGTTCCAGCTACCCTTCCTGTTGGCCGTCAGAAGTAACGTAATGTGTCTAACCTAGTGAGACGTAGCAACAACAATAAAAGCAATTCTTGAAAACGGGTTGACACTTCGGCAACAGAATAGTCGGACATTACGAAGAGAGGAGTTCATTTTATTTATATATATTCAGAGTGAACTTACAAATGTAAGCTAAGTGCATCAGGAGCCCTCGACTTTTTCAAGCAACTTCTACCTAGTGTCAAAGTGTTGCATTTTGGTAAAAAAATAAGACCTCTAAATGTTTTCGCAGTTAGTTGATGTTTAGGGGTGCATGGGAACTCCCAAAATTTGACCTGGGGGCCAAAACTTGCAAATGTTGAAGTTTGGCCATAACTTAGTAACTACTTGGAGTAGGAGCATGATTTTGATGTCTAACCCTATTAAAATAGACTCACTAGGGTGTGTGAACAAGTCTTGAATATCTATAGCAATTCTGATTTCTCCAGAGTTGTTGAGATTAGTTCCTGTGATGGGGGTGTACTCATGTACCTCGTATTTTTCGAGGCTTTCGTCAATTACGAGTTTTTGAGTTACTGTACGTTTAAGATGTCCTTTATTATATAAAATTTTTTAATAGATTTTGGATAATTTTAATATAATACATTTTTGTTCAGGTATAGAACTTATACTCATGATGGAATCATAATCTTTTGTATTATATAGACAATTGATTCTTAATATGATTAATTCAATTTCAGAAGCAATTTTTTCACGATTGTCCATTTATTATACAGAACTTTTAAAATAGATTTTTGATATTTTCAAGATTAATGGCTATTTGTTCAAGTATAGAAATTATGCTCATGATGAAATCATGATCTTTTGAAGTTGAAAAAAATTCCAATGAACCTCCTAAATAATTGATTTCTGACATGATGAACTCAAGTTCAGAAGCATTTTTTTTATGATTGTCCATCTATTGCAAGGGTATTTTTTCCAAAAAACATGACCAGTCGCTTTTCCGCAGACCCAATGACCACAGTGTTAAAACAACCAACCGTGAACTGGAAAAACTTTCAAAGGTGGATTTGAACTCTTCACATCTTCAACAGTATCAAAAAACAAAGCGAGATTCCTAGCCTCGCCAAAGCGTGAGAATTGTAAACGCAATGTCATCAGTGCTTTTACAATTTCATTTTGAAGGTTGCATCTTTTTTTATTATACATTTTGATTAACACGTTCCCTTCCGGGTTGGTGAATTGGTTTGCCAAACGTTCCCTACTGGTATGTTTTTCGGCAATTGTCCTCAAAAATTTCGCACGTTCACAGGGCACCTTTGAAATGTAGCCAAAGCTCAAAAATTCGCACTACCGTCTTCTGAGGCGTGTGTGAGCCCAAGAATCGGTCGAGCGCTCGTCGAAGATCAAACGTTGGCCTGCCGATTTGCCTATACCTTTCCCTCATGCAGTCCACAGTGCTTCAAATATTCATGAAAGCTTTAAATATTACATTCTTTCAAATTACGCTGTATTCATTGCTATTCATGATACATGCAAAAAACAAACCTAACAACGGTCTCAGGGGAGTTGCGTTTTGGCAAGCTTTTTTCTTTCGATTTGTGGCCTGCCAACCGCATCAATTTTTCCCGATTTCATATGCAAATAAACAACAAGTTGAAAACCTGAATTAATTGGTGCATTGTTCTTTGCTTGGAAAGTTTCCTACACATCAACGCCTTAGTTTATGTTGTATTTACTGCGTTTTTTGTTCCTTTCAGAATTCAAACCTACCAATGTTCTCGATGGAGGTACCTTTTCTCGAGATGTTTTTCTTTCGAATTTGTACCCTATCAACCGCTTCAAAGTTGCCAAATTTCATGCGCAAATAAGCATAAGTTGAAAAAACAAAAACATTGGCTCAATGTTCATAGCTTGAAAAGTTTCAAAACCCTTTAGTGACCGCAAAAGCCGATTTATCGTCTTGCCTGACGGTTTTTCGGTGATAACTCGTGAACCACTGAAGGTATGTCGACAGGTAAAACATTGCAAGAAAGGTTTTCGTGAGATCTTGCAGATGGGTCTAACAGAAATGTATGTTTGCATTTGAAATTTCTGATGAAAGCCGCTTTTTTACTTTGTTTCTTGCCTTTTTGGCAAAGTTCTTGATGATTTTCATATAAATTTTCACCCCAAGGTTTTAGCTTTTTTGCAATAACTATACCTGGTCTCGAGGGCATTCAAGGACCATACCAAGTCACTTACCATTGTTTTAATGTTGGGGAAAAACAACGTTGCGGCAAAAAGAGCAAATTGGGGCAAAAAATGCAATTCGAAAAAAGCGATTTTATAGGTTTTAGGCCAAAATCGCTGCCGATACTGGATTTCGGAGTGCAGCATTGCTAAATTGCAAAAATACAACCGATAATGAAAAGTCGAAACTTTTCAAAATACTTTATTGAACTTTTTGTCAACTTTTCTTCAATTTTCGGCAACTTGTCAGAAATTTTTTGGATCATTGTTGTAGATGAGAAAATGTACTGCAACTTTCAGATTTTTTGTGTTTGGAACCGGAGATATGATATTTCAGTTGTGAAAAATGACCAAAACTTAACCCTTTATGTCCCTCGATCGCCATAATTCTGGCGCAAGGTTTGCAACGCTATAACTCGCCAGCCGATTGAACTAGAAAGCTGTTCAAACAATCTAAGGATTCAGCAATTGGCTAGTTGAAATTGAAAAAACAATTTTTTCGCTTTGGGTTTATGGTTCTCTGGGGGCGGACGTCACAAGTGGGGGTGTCATTTTCATTTTATTGGCCTAGTTTGCGCGGCCCTGGACGCCATTCCAATAGGCCAATTGTTTCGCTCAAGTTTTATTTAGAAATTAGGCTATCCTACGAGTCTTTAGAACCCTTGATTGACACACAAATCAAAAAGTGGTCAAACTTTCTACCCCTACAAAAAGAAACTAGGGGTTGAATAACGTCCCCTTTGTATATGGCCATAACTCGTCGTTCGAATAGGCTAGAGAGCTGTTCAAGCCCTCAAAAGACTCATGAAGACTTGCAGTTTAGACTGCAAAAAAAATTTTAGCTTGAGATCTCGTTTTTTTTGTTGACGTTTACATAATGAGAGGATGTTTATGATCCTTTTGTTTACATTTGGATGATAACGTCATATCCTGGGAGTCGAACAATCCATCAGATTTTGTGTCTCAAAGTTTTTTGGATTCTAGGCTACAATGCGAGTTTTTAGAGGGTTTGATGGACTTTCTAGCATTTCTCGTTCAAAAGTTATGGTAAAACAAGCAAAAGATAATTAGGGGGATCCCACTAATTCCCTAGGGAATCCTTACAAGTTTGGGGTTTTTCGGCCATAACTTAGGAACCAGAAACGTCAACTCGATCTAGGCCTCTAAAGTTTCATATTCCAGTCTAGAATCCAACCAAACTTTGAGCCACTATTCGGCTCATTGTCCGGGTGATGACGTCATTAAAGAATAACCAAAAAATAGCAAAACCTACCCTTTTTCTAACGACACCCACCGAAAACCCCGAACCCAAACCTCAAAAGTTTTTTTTTAGTGCAAACCACAAGGCTGCACTAGTCTTTATCCAGCGTCGCGATTAGCTCTCGATCGACAGCTAGCGGCAGTTTTTCACTGGCAAAATGCCGTTAGTGGGAGACTCATGTTTTTTCTGCAGTTTTTGGAATTTTGAGTACAACGGGGTTTTTGGGCCATAACGTTTGTTCTAGACATGCTAGAAGGTCAATCAAGGGCTCTATAGACCCGGATGATCAGTCAATTTCTCCAAAAATTTTGAGCCATAAAATGGCTCATTGGATTAGCGCCCAGTCCAGTTAAAGCGGGTCAAAGATTCAAAGACCTGCCTTGTTTGTGACTTCACCAAGAGAAAAAAAAACACCCAAATCAAGCAACGTGTTTCTTAATAGAAACTAGAAGACTTGCTGAATCCGTGGATGGTTGGAACAGCTCTGTAGCTATCGTAGCTGACGAGTTATACCTTTAATGCGTTTAAAATCCGCGCCATAATTTTGGCGGACGCGGGACTTAAAGGTTAAAGGGTTTCTTGTGAGAGTAAATATACCAATGATCTCAGTGGAGCTGCCTTTTCGCGAGATGTTATTTTTTTCGTTTTTGCGCTACCAAATTTCTTGCGGACGCAAGCAACAAGTAGAAACAAATAAAAAGATTCGTGCAATGTTGATTGCTTTAAAAGTTTCCCTGGAATGCTAACGCTGTTGGTATGTCACACGAACACTGACCCCATGTGAATTTCACCCGTTTTCGAAAAACTAACCTTGGCTATTTTTGGCCAAGGCTACCAAGGGGGAAAGTTTTTGTTTTTCTTTGCAATGTTTGGCCAAGAATGAAATTCTCTACGCTTTTCCGTTGGTAGTGAGTGCAAGACCAAAAATTGATATATAACTTTTCTGGTTTATCCTGCTCAGGTAATCTTCCTACACAAAGACTGTTGTTGTCCTTTCCCAAAAAGGGCATTTTTATCATTCACCCACACTGGACTAACTGACAGGTTTCGCAGCGCGTAGGTTGTTCTACAACTTTGCAAGTCTTCAAGTTCATGTGATAAAAAAAAACAATGTGTTGATTTTAGAAAATTATTTATCTGAAAAAAGAACAAAAGCGCATTCCCAAACGAAAAAATAGGGAATGTTCTTAACAAATGCACGAAAAAGTAAGGAAAAATCCCAACATTCCGCCAGAAGACGTCATTGGTGGTCGGCTAAAGGTTTAAATCAGAGCTCACCTTCAAGCTTGTGGTTCTTAAAAGTATATGAGATTGAGACATGAAATTTCTTTTTTTCCTTTTGCAATTTTCAGCCACATCAACCAACCTTGCCCAAAATCGGAAAATATTTTATGACAATCAGTCACATAAAATATACTCCTCGAATTGTGCAAATGCTTATAGGACAATTATTGGGCAATCAGTTTGATCGCAGACTGCTAATGATTTTCATGTCTCACATACGGCACTCGACAAAGTACTTTTGGACAAGAGTCTCAAAAAGGAAAAGATGCTGTGTGGGAAATTAAGAAAGCTGACATATCTTATGACAGTAACCAGGCTCCAATAAATGATCCATGGTTGACAATACCGCACAGGAAAATGATCAGTTTGATAACTGGAACACAGTTGTTAGAAAGAAAAACTTAAGCTGGTATCATAAAAGTGGCAATTCACCTGATGCTATTATCAAGACAGTAGCAATTTTTGTCTCGAGATTGGAAACCAGATACCAGAATTGTACACCTAAAAATAGTTTTGGGATAAGTTTCAGAATGCAGGAAGTGTACGGTTTCAAACATTGAGAACCAGGTATGATTCATACGCATCTTTTACAATTTCAGCAAAATTTCTCGATGAATCTAACATACGCAAGGTGCTCAACAGCAGGAAATGGCCACATAAATTTCTATTGCATTGCTGTGACTTAGTGACTTGTTTCAAACCACGTGCTTGGCATCCAAACATCTTTTTGATGTCATCAGCCAGTTACGTTAAAATGAGGAAAAATGGAGGGGGATATAGATACTCTCAGTCTGGCCACTTATCACTGCCGGTGTTTTAGTTTTCAATGTTTGATGTGCAAAACGTCTTAAATGAATACCAGATTATATTTCTTCAAGAGACCTGGTTGACAAAACAACAACTTAATAATTTATCCTGTTTCGGTGTGTCTCATTTTGCATTTGGAAGAGGAGACTGTGGCTTTAATGATGGTTAAGGTTGTGGGTCGTGGACATGGTGGAACTGCCATCTATTGGTCTAAAAATTATAAAGCGTCAGGTTCTTAAAAATCAGAGCTGTGTTTAATTAATGTGTACCTGCCATACTGCAATAGAGTTAATACTATTGACTTTTTAGCTTATTTGGGCAAAATGAAATAATTGTGTGGTAAGTTGCAATGCCCAAATGTTTAATTTGTGGGGTATTTAAATGCTGGGGCCACAAATACATTTGGTTGTTTGTTAGAATACTTTTGTATGGAAAATGATTTTATCATTTCCGATTATGCACAACTACTCCAGGACACATTGACATACACTGGTGATGCGCACAACACAAGTTCTTGAATAGACCATTTTGTCTCATCCTTTTCAGCGCATCAAGCAATGGTCAATATGGAAGTGATAACCAGGTGCGTAATTTCTGATCAGCGGGCTGTTGCAGTCAGCATTCGGTGCTCCCACCTTCCTGAATTTAATTATGAGGTGAGAGAGCCCCAGCCAAGTCGAATTGACTGGCTTAAGGTTACGGCCCAGGAAAGCAAGGATTACTATCATGAAAGCAAAAACCCACTTAATCAATTGCAATTACCCACAGATGCTATTCACTGTCAAAACTTTAATTGTACAGATGCGAAACATCTGGAAAAAATATAAAATTTGTATGTAGAGCTGACCAGTTCTCTGCTTGCTTCTACTTTCTCTGCATTTAAAACAACATAAAAAAAGAACGCTGGTAAATTTCACATTCCTTGCTGGAACTCGACAGTCAAATCTAAACAAATTGTAAAGGCAGCCTTGTGGCTATAGGCAAACTGCAATAGTCCCAAGACTGGTGGCATATACAGGAACATGGTTAAAACAAAAAAGATTTCAAATATTCACTGTGGCAATGCTGCAAAGATGTTGAAGTACATAAGCTTCTAATTGACTAGCAGCTGCACTATAGTCTGTGAAAACCAATGAGACATTTTGGCAAAAGATCAGCAACAAAACCGCATCCCATCACTACCAACATTGGTGGGTGGGGTAAATGGTTGTTCAGAGATTGTTGAAATGTGGACTATTTCAAGGGAGTATTGAATTCTGAAAACTCTGCCAGTGAGTCTGCAGAGTCTTTGGAACACAGCATAGACTGCAAGGAGAACTGTATGGGGCATGAAATGCCCATGTGTTCTGTTGTTTCGCTGACATCACTTCTTCAAAAGCTGCCCTTGAACAAGGCACCAGGCGCTGATTGTATTTCTGCAGAGCACTTGCTGTATGCAGGTGAATCTGTTTTTTTTTCAGTGAACTGTTTAATATGTGCATTGTTCACGGGTACATACCCAATTCCCATTTGAACACAACAGTTCCCATATGCAGAAACAAGAATGGGAATATGTCTCACACATCAAATTACATACCTGTGGCAGTGGGGAAGCAACCAGGAAATTTCCCCTCGGAAATTTTCAAAAAGATATTTTGTCCATAGGCACAACATCAACTTACTCATTTTTCTCCCCCCGGAAAATGTCAGCTGGTTGCGGCCCTATAAGAAAGTCTAGATATTCGAGGATCAATACATGATGATGCACAGATCAAGTAATGTTCCACGAAAGCTTACTTCTAGATTACTTCTAGATTTCGTTTTCATGGCAACAAGATCCTCTTTAACTGCATATTGTGCACAACGTGGTAGGCGACGTGGAAATTTCCGTGTCGCAGTAATATGTAACCCACAATGACGAAAGAGAGCGCACTATGTCGTTTACAGCTCATGAACTGCCTACGCTTTCGGTAAAAGGATCAACTTGCAATACGTACTCGGTTTCAAAAGTACCTGGCCATGACCCGTCAAACATTCTTCTGTGGCGTGAAACATCTCGAGTAGGGCCTTCTCCCTGAAAGTCAGTGTGCATTTTGCCAAGGCCGTGTAACAATGGATGTGATCTTCGCAGCAAGACAACTTTAAGAAAACTTCAAGGAACAACACCAAGATCTCTTCACCGTTTTTATCGATTGACTAAAGCATTTGACACTGTCAGAAGGGAGGGAATGTGGAAGATCGTGGTCAAGTACGGATGTCCGAAGGTATTCATCTCTATCGTGAGGCCATTTCACAATGGCATGATGGTCAATGTCCTGGATGATGGTTCAGCCTCAGAAGCATTTCCAGTTAGCAACGGTGTCAAACAACGATGTGTCCTGGAACCTACTCTGTTCAGCATGATGTTCTCTACCACGTTACCATATGCTTCTGGAGACGACGATAATTGCAGTATCCCATTAAGATATCGCTACGATTTAAAATAACTGAACCGGAGACGCCGCAAGGCTATAACCAATGTAACGAAAACAGTCACACATGATTTGTTTTATGCTGATGACTGTTCCTTCAGTGCCTGCCTGAAAATTATAATCCAGCATCAATTTAAAAGTCTCTCTTGCCTGTGACCACTTTGTGGACTAATTATCAGTATCGGGAAGACCGAGGCAATATATCAACCCGCCCCAGGAAAGCCTTACGCTGAACCCTGCATCATGATAAATGATCAGAGACTTCAAGCCGTCCAAAACTTTGCGTACCTCGGCAGCATTCTGTGTAACATATCCACCATCGACTTGGAACTAACAACAGAATCACCAAGGCGTGCTCTGCGTTTGGCAGATTGAGGTCAAGTGTGGGGGAAGGCGTGACATAATGCTATCCATAAAGCTATAAAAGTCTGAAAGGCTATTGTCATGACTATCCTTCTTTATGCATGTGTACTCTGGACCCTGTACAAAAGACATGAGAGACGACTCAATCACATCCAACTCTCCTGCTTACGAAAGCTACTGAAAATAAGTTGGCAAGACAAATTACCAGACACAGACGTCGTGTGCCTAGCAAATACACACAGCATTTATACTCAAGTACGTAAGGCACAAATCAAGCTGGCAGACCACGTTCACTGGAACCAAACAACCGCATCCCAAAGCAATTTCTATATAGAGAACTTGTCCATGGCAGACGTTTGGTAGGTGGGCAGAACAAGTGCTTCAAAGACACGTCGAAAGCTGCACTAAAGGACTTCTCCATCAATGTCAACTCTTAGGATGCATTAGCAGTAGAGCGTGGTGCAATCTCCTCTCCACAGGGCCTGACTCAGCCGACAAACAAAAAACACTGGCTGCAATCAAAACAATTGGAACAACGCAGGAATCGTGCCAGCAGTAAGCAGCTCCTTCAGCTATCCCACTAGTGTCCATCTTGTGGTAGAGGCTCCACAGCGTGGATTAGCCTCATTGGTCATCTCCGAAGCCATGCGCAAAAGCAACTTGGAGTAGATTCGTTGGTCATCTTCGAGAAAGAAGAGCGAAGAAAAAGATAGCTAAAAATGTGGTGCCTCCAGGACTGAAAGATCAAGAAGATCAAAGAGAAAAAATAGTGGTTTTTGATAGCTAAGAAAAGCCAAGAGTTTTGAGCACAAGCACTTCTTTGGTTCCTCTGAATTAATGATTTTAAAAACTGCTTCTGATTATCCTACATGATCCCACATAAAACAAGAGATGATAATAGCTGTCTGGGTGCAATCAACTAGCATAACTTTCCGCAATAACCAGAGAGAAGACGAAGCGTTATCTAAAACTGTTGAGCGCAAATTCTAATCGTTCAGTGGTGACTATCACTACAGGTTCAAAATACAGAATAAATACAACGAAATTGCTGGAGTAAAATATTTCATCTCATTGTTTTGCCTCTGCCAATACAACGCATTTGCAAGTTTGCCCTCTCGAAAGAAACCAATATCAACACAGTTTTCTGCTTTGCTTGAAATTGCAACAAAAATGAGCTGCAGTAGAAACACATGATACACATTTGTCTTACCCTTAAGTGATAGTTGAACAGAAATTTGTTTCTCTAAAACTGTTGTTTTTCAAGATTATTGGAAATGCACAGCATTTTAACACTTTAGGTCAAAACTCCTATTTCAGGTCCATTGGCATAACTGAAAGGGAACCATGGGGGGGGCTGACCTCCTGGCGTATTAAATGTAAAAAACGGGCTACTCCAAACTTATATTTTGAAGTTTAGTAAAGGTTTGGATGTCAGTAGGTTGTTGTTTTTTGCGTTTCTCGGGACGTTTTCGTGTTTTTTGTTGGCTTGCATGCAATAAACATCCAAATCTAGATTCACCATCAGTTCTAAACTTTTTCCGAAGTGTTGGCTAGGGGCCTCCATATCGTGATCATTGAGCACCCCCCTTTAGATTTTTTCCCTGGATCAAACCTCACACATGTGTGCTGAACGCAATCATCAGCACCCACTGGTTGGCTTTATTTAACTAAAAAACGCTATACGTTCTGAAAAGCAGAAAGAAACAGAACCAGTACACCAGCACGGCTTCAAGGCCGCAGACGAATAATGCAAAGCGAGCGAGGTAAGTCAGGCACCAACCGCGGAATGCCAAGTATTCAACCAATAAGCACAAGAGCAAGAAAGCCATTAATTAAGCGCAAGAATTTCATCACAAAATGCTTATGTCGAATCAATTGTTCTGCCCAACTAGCACGGACGGATGATCCAATAGAAAAATAAATGACATAGATTTAATTGTCTTTGAAAAGGAATCCTTTTGACAAGTAGCAATCAGACATCACAGAGTATACAGTATATTTCGCCTGCTATGTAGGGATTCTCAGCCTTTATTTAAAAAAAATCAGTGTCTTGCACCACAATGAGCAATGTATCCAAATCATTTCAAATACGAATCGCTGTTGTAAATCTTTCGGAAAGTGTACGTACTGTACATTGCATACGTTCGACCATCTTTGTTTTTCACATATCTTCACTGACACTTGTACGTTCGTCAAGTTTGAATAAAACAACCTGAGTTGACTTGTTGAAGAAGCTCAAACTTTAGAGTACAGCAGACGTAGTTAAAATTACTGTGCCAGTAAAATTGATAATTACCACGCCTCGCTGGAAAGGTAAGACAACTCACTTCAAAGACTGCACATAATGTAAAAAGATTTGATTTTTCATGATATTTACAGCTACATTATAATGGGTTCCATCAAAACTGTGAACATGCTTTGCAAGTTGACGAAAATCAAACACAGGTATTTTGTTTTTTTCACCAAATAATAGCATTTGCTCTGAAAATTTATGTATTTTTGGATTGTCCTGCAGAAAAAAATGATCAGGAGATTTTAGAAGGCCTTGAGTCATGGGGAGGAAGTAGAACAACTGTGGCCAGTGTGTTGCTTCGTTATGTAAACCACTTTGCTGGTAATGGTCAGCAACAACTTTAAGACCCGGAGTAATATATTTTAAGATTGTGTTTTCTGCGTTGGAGCCGTCCCAATACCCAACACTTAACAGAACGAGAGACCCCTTTTTCCCGGACAAGCTTTTCATCAACTTAACAAACATTGGCGCACTGTTGAAATTCGGATAAAAAAAGAAGCTTGCATTGAAATCACGAGGAGCTCCACCGCAAAACTTTTCCGGGTGTAATGCGTCGTTCATGTTTTTGATGATGGTTCGGCACTCATCAAAAAACAGAAGGGTTTCCCTGACGCAAAGTTCTTTCTGAATCGGAGGCATGTTTTCTCCCAAGATCCGCGCTCCTTATCGACCGACACCGTGATTAGAAATGACAAAGACATATTTCGAATGAACGAGTCACCCACGAAATAAATGTCATTGAACGGTGAATCTTTCAGGACCTGGCAAGCTTGACTGGGGTTGAACATTGTCCAAGTGCATCGTTCGTCATCAGTATGCCACTTGCACAGTTCAGCAAGTTTGTAATCTCGTGTGTCTACACACCTGTAAAACAAGATACAAATATGTCTCCTGTGAAAACTGTATCAATGTATACGTAAGATGACAAGAAAAATAAAACAAAAAGTCTCCCCAAAACAAAGCAGTGAAAGTATAGCGGATGTACCCTTTCGAATTACCAATTGCCGTTTCCAAACTGGCGATTGCTTTCTGTACGTGAGGCCTGTTTTTGTCAAGATGTGATTTTCTACCAAGCGAATTTCGCGTGTATTGGCTCGACTTGCTTGCGCGCAGATTACTGTATGTGCGCTGACGTCGTTTAACGGTTTGAAGTTTTGTTTTGTGAGTCGAGTGCTTGTATCACTTGCGCATGGACCACGTTGACTGTTTCTGCTATCGCGCCATCGTCAAAGCATTTTTTGCTGATGCTGCTAATCAGAAACCGTTTCTAAACAAAGATTTGTGCACCAGGAAATCAGTGAAACAAACTTTAATAAGGGTAAGAGTCAAGCACCTTGCTTCGGCTTGGCAACTGAAAATGTCAGGCAGCTTAGTCGGGAGTCAGAATAGTACTCATATAACGACTAGGCCGCCTCGTCGTTCGTAGCGTTTGAGGAAACCAGCAATTCTGTATTCCTCACAAGCAACGTAGACGCTGGGCCATACCTTAAACTCTTACATTGGTTCCTACACCGCACAACCCTATGAAAGGATTGCTCCACGCCACATTTTAATTTTTTGAACGTCCCTTGTGAAAGCAAAGAACACATCTAATAGATGTATTCCCATCAGGAAAACAACGTGACCATTTTTTAATTTCTTTTTTTCAGTTGAGATCACAAATCTGAAATCATAAACCTGTGATCACAGAATTATGAAGATAATGATAAACAATTTTTGTATGTCGTGTTCAACATTCGTCAC
>JGI24158J21664_10007458_pt1 | contig 14524 bp, 6 predicted proteins | sample Ectturendosymbi3_FD_21664 | JGI IMG/M metagenome (IMG submission 21664) | reverse complement strand
GTGGTACTGCCAAAGAACATTTTGCAATGCACCCGATCTCGACTTACAGTGCAATGTTGGTGAAAAACTAAGAAAATAAACATCAATATTCTGATCGCTAAAGGGGGGGCTTGAGCCCCTTCAGCCCCCCCCCTGGCTGCGCCTTTGAGGACGAATATAAATAATCTGACTGCATCAAAACACACAAAAAACGTTGTTAGAATTTCTGCATCGCTCAACAAAGTGGCACATATTTTTTCACAATAAGGCCTCAAGGTAGGAATGTTGCATTTAACCTGATGAATAAATACTCGCTCGACACCGCAGGTTGTATAAAGCCCTGCACCCAAACTTATTGGCCACTGATTGATTGACAATTTTGGCCAATATTTGTTGCAACATTATTTTGCAGCGTTAGATGAAAAACGCCTTCTTTTTAAGCGACATGGTACAAGATTCACCGGCAGTCATAGATATGCATGTTCCCACTCGGCCGTATGCTTAATGTGTTGCGGTTGCTTGTTCCAGACTTGTGCGAACTTTTGCAAATTCTTTGTTTGTTTTATTCACTCTGCATAGTTTTGCAACAGCACACTAGTCTGCAGAGTGAACACAGATTACTCCGATTAATTGCATATCGGTTAAACCAGTGGTTCCCAAACGTGTTCGAGCCGTTACCCTAACCAAGGTAGCGATTATGTTTTATTATCTTTAATATTTCGCAGTTATCGCTCATAATATAGAACAACATTGTGGTTTTGGTTCCGCGGTACCCCCCAAAATCGCATATTACCCCTGGGGTAATTTACCCCACTTTGGCAGCCACTGGGTTAAACGCTATAACCGCGTTTTCGCATAAGCTTTCAGAATCTCAAACCATTCAAAAGAGAAAAAAGTAGCACGCGGTTAATCGCACAAACCGGATATTTCAATAGATATGTTATTTTAATTTTTGGATTATTCCGCGCCGCTTTAATGTGAGCAAAAGAAACGGTTCCGAGATTAAGCAGCTGAGTGTGGCCATTGGGATGGCCAGAAAGCAAAGTTACTCTTTTTTTGGCCGAGAAGTCGACGTAGTATGTGGTCTGTAGCTGCCAAGCCGTATTTAAATACTTATTCTCACATTCAACAACAGTGTGGCTCACGTGCAGTTGAACTTTCGTAAATATACATTGTCTTAACACAGAAAAATACGACGGGAGTACTGTAGAAAATTAGTACCGTGCAGGTGTACGGCCACATTGCAGAAAGCTCGTCGAATTACAGAAAGCCAAAGCGGCATCGTACGCTGCGCGGAGCTGTGTCAAATGCGACAAGGGCACAGATGTTAGGGACTTAGCATGCCCACTAAATAATCTCCCTAGTTGCGCCCCTGAATGTTTGCATGCAGACTCGAATTCGGCCAGCAAAATTTCAAGATACTTAACCCCGACTTCCATCTCTGCCGGAACTAAGGCAAATAACATATAGCGGCGTAAAATTAGCACTGTCGTAACATTTGAAAGGGACACATTTCCGTTCAAAAATGTTCTATGTTGTAGAGCATGTACGGGCTCGCGCCCCCTAGAAATTTCTTGACGCCCCCGGTTAAGAACCACTGTTCTAAGAAGAAAAAGCGCGAGGATCTGGCAGTGTTAGCTGAAACGCCGCGACTGAATCGCTATTTCTAGCAAAGCTTTTAAGCAGCAACGTTAAAGCAGTGGCGTTAACCATAGCACATGAAAATGAAGGTGAAAATCAAGACGTAGGCTTCGAAGCACCTTTCACACTCAGCCTGGCTGGCCATATTGACATGTTCTTTTTCCGGTGTTTTTGTTTGTAAGCTCTGGTTTCTGCTTATTGTGCAGGTGAATGTTGTTTCTTGCCGAGTCACTCTCTTGCCTGTGAAATATTTTTTCTTAGTAAAAAATACACTGTAGTATTCATATCATAAATTCTCTTCTCGCAGCTAACTGTATGTGAATTTGAGCAAGGACATTCTCGACTACCGGAAAAAACAAACGGGAACCTTGCAAATCAGCGAAAGCATAACTTTCACAAACGATGACGTCATGAATTACGTCATAGGGTATTTCTAGTAAAAATTATCCCTGCCCCCCTTGCCCTTTAATCCGGCTCTGACTATGTTTAAAAATATACTTGAAATTGTTAAAAATTTGATGCAAATAATGCATATTACCTTAATTTTTATGTGCAAGAACTACCCGTAGCGTACATTTTAAGTTTGGTTTTGACTTTTTTTAACATTTTGTATGTCTGCGTTTTTTTAGTTATTTTCTGCTTTTTTTTCATGGTAAATTCTGTTTTTTTTCTTCATAACAGAGTGGCAACACTTGTGTTAGTGATGACCGCGTTATCCAAAACGTTCCAGTTTGCAGAGGAAATGAGACCTTGTTTCACTCTTTACTCCGCCACAATTGAAATCGCCAGTTCCTACTGATTGTGTTATCATAATATTGTCTCGCAGTTGTTACCCAGCAATTTTTGAACAGAGCGTCGCTGCCACTCAACAATATGTCTCATTGTCTGAACCCTCTCCTGCACCCAGCATCGAAATATGTTTGGGTTACATTACTTCTACCGTATTTGCGGTCCGTATCTGACAAAATGCGCCAAAACGCATCGGCTTCATCAGTGGCGTAGCAAGGGGGGCAGGCGGGGGCGGAACTTTGTTGATCAAGAAATAATTCTTGAAAGGAATTTAAAGGTTGTAACTCTTCTTTATTATTTTTACATCAATTTTTAAATTTTTAAAGTTCTGATTCTTTTACGTTTTTGTCTTTAGACGCCCTAGACTGGAAGGCTAGCCTAGAAAAACAAGCAATGTGGTTGTGGAGTGAGCAAATTAATGAAATGTTTTCTCAAAAAACTGAGCCAAATCTAATATTCGAAAGTAACTCAAGTGTTATTTTTAAAATCATAGATTTATTTGACACACTTACCGGAAGGCAATTGTTCCCAGTCCCCAGTGCCGTAGCAGCTCAACTCTGCCAAAGGAGCCATCTCCCACCGAAATTTTTAAAACATATAGTCATTTTGTGCTTTAAGAGGCGTTTTCCCAAACAAAATAGTGTTATTCACCTAAAAGCAAACATTTTGGCCCCCCGAATTTTTTATCCCCCAAAATATTTGGGCTGGTTGCACCACTATAACCAGGTTTTAAGATTTGGGAGGGCAAAATACATCTTTAGGATGGAAAGGTTTTTGTTTTTATCACATGTTCAAAACAAATTTTTCTGAGCCCAGGAAAATTTGGAGGAGCACAAAAATGATTTGGGGGTAACTGCCCCGAATTCCCCCCCTTGTCTGCGAGCCTGGGCAGATCCGTCGCCAGAAGGCCTTCCATTCGGGGTCTTCATGTTTGTGCATTGGGGATAGAAATTCTGAAAATGTATACTTAATTCACACCATGAACAGCATTTGCAGATTGTGCAAATTAATTTTAAATATTTTCCCCCAAGTATCCACAACAGGCTCCTAGTTTCAAACTAAAATTTTTTGAACGAGCTTAACAAAAGGAATTAGGTCGTAAATCATTGTCAGTTAATTGACTGCAATTATTCAGAGATGTCGTAATGAAATGCAAATGTAAAAAATTTGCAGAAAATCAGAATCACTCCTTACATTCAGTTATGAAAACATTATTACCGAAGGAGCAAACATGAGGCCGGTCAAAGCATGTGCACCGCGATGAACGTTTTCTTTCATTAGCGCAAATTGATAAACTTCACCATGAGCTCAAGTGAAATATGCTTATAAAGCGTGCGCATTGAGCTTGTTACTGGCCCAAATACGCACACATAAACCTTGCTGATGTCTGGACGTGTTAATTTCCTGGTGCATGGCACATCTCTAGATTAATAACATTTTGTATCTCAATCGCCTATAAATGTTAACAAATATAGACTAAGGCTTACGTGGACGCAACGGTTAACACCCATAATCCACTTTTTTGGAGGTCATCCCAAAAAGGGCTTCATGATCTTTGAGGGAAAAAATTTGCAGGCAAAGTCGCCCAAAACTTTTCGAGCAAGATTGGGAAAATTCGGGCAAAAATCCTTCGCACCCCCAAAAATTGCCTGCTTCCCCCCAAAAATTACCCCCAACTTCCACAGCACTCCACATGTAAATCGAAACACCATTTTACATACACAAGTGTGCCGGACCCACGTGAACGATGACAGTTCCACGAAAGCGAATACAATTCACATGCAAGAGAAATGATTCCAACCACGAATTCCATCTTGACACAAAGGCATGTAGGCTGTTGATAGCGAACTAGTTTCATCAAAATATTCTTACTACAACGCACATGAAAATATACCATCTTCCAACGGATTGGCGACTAATGACTAAACCGTTTTTGTGGTAGCTTATGGACATTTTGTGATTGTGTAAGTGTAACCACCAGATCCGGATTAACCACTGAGCAAACCGGGCAATGACCGGGGCCTCGCCCTTTTGGGGGCCACGCGCTTGAATATCAAAGACTCCTTTAGCCTACTGGCTTTTAGTGTTGTTATAGGCTGTTCACCACGCGTCAAAATTGTGGAGTTTTTTTAGTACTGCGTGTAGTATAGGTTTAGGAAACTGACAACTTTGGCATTTATCGTTTTTGACTTGCGTAAAGAATTGAACCAAACAGCACCACGCTTTTATGACCCAAGTATTAGATCGAAATCAGTGCATCCATGGACGTCCGCAGAAACGTTTCCGGGGGGGGAAATTTTGCTTATCTTTTTCAGGTTGCTGCAGATGCAAATGCAATGCAAATTGTAATTGACACAACGCTTTATTACCCTTTCTGCCCCATTAGTGTGTGCTGGTTGAGCCTCAATTTTCAACCTTTGCCAAAAATTTGTCTACACTTCGGCTATCAGAAATGCTTTTACTTTGTCTCATATCCATTTTTTCGAACACTTTCCACATATAAGTCATGCTGTAAGAATCGACCAGAACAACATGAGCGGTGAAAAAGCACGTTAGACACTCAGTGCCGGGTTAAGGCAGCGCGGGGCCCTAAAATACAAGTTAAAATACACTTGAACAAATGAACAACTGTTAGATCATAAATTATGTGAGCATCCACGTGACTGACATTAAGCATACTGAATTTTGTAAGTACGAAAATCCTATAAGCCGTAAACAGCAACTGCTGGACATTGTCCGCTACATATCTTTTTTACCAAAAATGTATATACGTATCTTTTTAGCAAGAAGAAATAGATTATTGTACAGCTCACAAGTCCAGTACAGAGTCAGTGATTAATGCTTCCAGACTCACCAACATATTCGATCATTACTAATTCCAGTTGGACAGTGTAGTTTCAGTACGTGTCGAAGTCCATTGTCAAAAGCAGCAAACCTACTGCTTAAGAGGGCATTTTCTAGATTTTGCCATATGGCGAATTCTTTTATGATATATAGTGCCTATTTCACATAGACGTTCATGCTCTATACTCTTTAGAATCAGGTTGTTCAGCTTGTTTCGTCTTATGGTGATCCTTTGTTCATTCTACCATCTTAAGTTTACAAAATGACTATTCTCCATTGCAGTTGGTTACTATGAGAGATAAATAAGCTCGCAAATCAATTCTCACATTTGTAAAAGAAGACTCCAAAGTACACTACACAAAGGCTAGTGAATAGATGCCAAATCCAAGGCTGCCAATGAGATTTTTAAAAAGTCTGTATACATGCAGTATTCAGAGGTTGATATCAGGTGAGGCGAACGAGGCGGTCGCCTCGGGCTCTCCTTTTTCAAAGGTGCCGCGAGGGTCCCCTTTTGAGAGTTTCGAACTTAGTTTTCGCATTGTTGTTTTAAAAAGCTTATTAATCACTCTAGAGCCACATTTAATAAGCTCTGAAGCAAGTCATATGTTTGTCACAAATTATGCGCAAATGTGTTAAAATTGGCCCTTTACCAATTTTAATGTATAAATAAAGAACAAGTCAAAACCAAATGACTTCAAACAATTTACAATGTGAAATGTCCTTTCACGCAGAAGCAAATTCCCAGACAAAATGAAAGATTTAACTTGCATTCAATGAATAAAGTTTCTGTATCATGTGTAAAATATACCTCCTTCCTGAGAGTTTGCCTTGGACACTTAGATTCTAATATGTTCCCATGAACATAATAAAGAACAAATTTCACACAAAAGACCGCGGGGTCCCCAAAAGCGCGGGGCTCGTAGCAGTTGCTACATTTGCTACTATTGTTAATCCGGCACTGTAAACACTCTCGCAAAAGTGTTTCAAACAATAAGTAGAACTATGTGTTGACAAGACTATCGGACAACGTACTAAAGTTAGAACACCTCGCAGCAGCAGGCTTTGAAAAAACTAAGCAGATGAATTAGGAAAACTCGCCACAGCAAACATATGCAGTTTCGCACTTAGTGCTCACTAAGAAGTAAGAACTAAACCTTTGCGATAAAGACGTTTTCCCACAAGTCTGCACAGACGTATTCTACCAAACCGCGCATTTGTATACTTTGTGAAAAGAAGCCTGCAGAATAGTCGCTACTCACTCGCGCAGGTTGAGATCAGCCTCACACTAACAATGGATTTTTCAAACTTGTGGAAGCACTGCTACAGATTTACTCATGCTTCTTTTCACACAGCATAAAACTATACGTGGCCTACCGCTATCTGTAGTGTCACTGTCTCGCTGCAATTCATGCCAATATGTCTGTGTTTAACTGTCACATGCAGGGCTCCCATTCAGTGATTTCAAATAAACCCAGATTGCACATCAAAAACCCATGTTCGTAAAATGAAAACCCAGAAAACTTGTGTTACGAACAGAAACATATGAGTGTGCTAATTTTGAATTGCAAATCGAATACTGATTTATTTATCGTTCCTCTTCCAAATTTTCTTCTGCAGCCCAAACACCAAATATTCTTCTTCAGCGCAAACACTTTTGCGTGACATATCGTTGAGAGTATTTTTTCTAAACGGTGTAAGTTTTGATCTGCTAGAGAGTGTAAACAATCTCCTCAACACATATGTGAATGGACGATTTGTGCAGTGAAGATGGTCAGAATCTATGACAAAAAGATTGTTGTGTAGTGTCACGGTAGCAAAAATATTGCCTTTTTTGATACAACTTTCTGTTTGAACAAATTAACCACATACTAACGCCGTGCACGGTCATCATCACCAACTGTTTCTGAGGTGTAGGTTTCCAAATCGTATTAATTTTGACGTTTTTGACCGGTGCTTCTGCGGAAGTTGAAATGAGGGCATGTGAAACGCTACCCAGTTGCGCTAAGCGTTTAGGGGACCTTGCGGACACGACCAGACCCGTAACCAGGGATGTGCAAGACCCGTAACCAGGGGGGTTCTAGGGATGAAGCCCCCCTAGAAAAATTTTCGCCCCCCTTGAAAAAATGTTTTGGACAAAGTTCAAATCTATTGGACATAATGCAAAAAATTTGAGCCCCTCTCAAAAAACTTATCGTCTCCCTTGGTGCCCCAAGCTGGTTACGGGCCTGGTCACGACTTTGCCCAGGAAACCATATTAATGTAATGCAACTGCTATAACGAGTGTGCAGCGAGGATAGGATGAGGACTATTCAATGCAATATACAGTTAACAGCAGCGAGGTTTCGGCATCAGTTACACCTAAAGTAGCATAGCAGCGTCGCAGGTAGGTTTGCATCGGCGTTTAGGGTGTGTACATAGCAAGATGTAACAGAAGGCGTAAACGTATTTTGCAGAATATTCCCAACAAAGGCGTTCATTTTAATATTCACACTGAATTTTCCTCTGACTGATTCTCAAAACCGGACTTTACAACCCTGCGTTGACTTATGACTGTCTTGTCATAAGCGAAACACGCACTACCTCTAAACCAAAAATGATTCAGACAAATAGACAATGAGCAATATAATTCTCACACAGATCCGTGCACAGTCCACGTTTGAATTTGTTTGTATCATATTTGTCTACGTTTGTATCATGTAACTTAATCCTTTGATAAATTCAGCAAGGAAATCATCTAGATCTATTTTTCAGCTGGTACTTAAGTTTGAAGTCCCAATCTTTCACTGGTCATGGAATTTCTGGGAAATGTTTTCACTAATTTCATTTTTGAAAAACCTCTCTCGCATGAAGCACTGGTGACGGGAAGAGTTACAGCTACCAGTAACAATCAAACCCAGCTTTTTAAGTTGCTATAAATGACAAAAATTGTTCGTGCGATATAGGCAGCTTCGACTCTGTATTTTTTTGTTGTCACGCCTCTGTATTTTTTGTTGTCACGGCTTTCGTTGTCTTGAAGAGTACATCTGGCGCGATGAGCTCAGTACCGCCAAATAAATATATCTATCCGCTAAACGCGGTCTTCTCAAAGTGGTCCCCTAGCCAAATTAATTGCCCATCCCTGTAAGTAGGTAATTTTAATTAGAACAAGCATAACACCTTTTAATAAAAATGTACAATAGTAACGGTGTTAGAGACTGTAGATAGCTTTTGGAAATTAGTCAGCACAGATAGATTTCCGTAACTGAAATTTTTCGCACTAAAACTGCATTCGACATTTGGAAACACGTACACCTTTTTAGTTCTAAACCTTTTGAATCTGTTATTTCATACCTAATCATTGGGTGTGCTTATCAATATTGAATTTTGGCGATTGATGTGACGGACTCTGCAAAGGTAACGTTGCTCAGTTTCAATACAACTGCTGTTTTTCTATGTGACGTAATGGTGTTGGAAAGTGCTGTTCTCGAAGCGAGTTGGTGCAGTTGGTGTGTTTGCATGGGTGACTTAGAGCTCAGATTGTAGATTTGAACTGCAAGTGGAGTGAATCAGAGCCAGACGTTAGGCAATGTGGGTTTCGTAAACGTCTCCTTTCTTCAACGGTACACGTAACATTTGCAGTCATAGTAAAAACCATTTCAACAAGAAAAGCTTACAAAAGATGTTGTTCTCATTTTGACGAAATTGAGGCATGAACCTTATTCTGAAAAACTAATGCAAGAGTAAACCATATGTTTAGGTATGATTGTGATGAAGGCGTTTATTAAAATGGGCGTTAATCGAAACAGTTGCACACCTTGGCAATGTTTGCACTGAATAAACGTGTTCAGCCCAATTACCGCAGAACGTAAGGCCTTGTAATCACTGCTGAACATTAAAAAGGCCTATCCCACCTGGCCGGTTTCGTAATACACTTTTCCAAATAGACCTATGTTGGTAAGAAACGAAAGCAAGTAATAACAATATGCACGTGTAATTTGATCAAGCCTAACAGCTAGACCAAATTTGCAGGTCACGATGAAGGTTGCATGCCAGTGCTCAACCAGAGCCGCTTTTAAAACTATTTTACCTATTTTATCAAAATGGGTCCTGCACCTATAGAGGGCCCCAAGCAAGTGCCGACAGAGTTAACATTTGAATCTTTTTATATATTCTAAGAGAATTAAACCAGGGAACGCCAATGAGCGGATGCATGGCGGGAACATCCCCTCTGCTCCTTCATTAAGGGGGCAACGGGGGCGGCGGTGTCTTTTTATGACAATATCATTGGCAGTTTCCTGATTTACCAAGATCGAATTGAAACAAATTTATTGCAGCTATTTGCGCACTCAGAAACGTCAGACTGTTTTTCAATAATTTCTGGTATTATTTTTGAGGTCAACATCGTTGCTGAACAGAAACAAGCATAATTGGTAACGATTTTCTTTTTATAAATTTATCTAGCCCTCAACTTTTCAACTGCCCTCCCCTGCCCTACCGCTGTTCTAGCGTCCCTTATTAAACTTATGTGAAGTAAATAATGAAACGTTTTTTTATAACACGGAGATCATATTACCAAATTTTTTAATTTAGCTTGCTTTATCCAGTACATATACTTTTTTTAGTTAAAGATGGGGATACTACGCGAAATTTTGACATCCAGAAATGTTTAGATATTCAATGTTGATATGACGCTATCACATCCCTTAACTTTTTTATTTTATCCCCTGGAATGAGCAAATGCTTAAAGTTAAGTGGTGGACTTAGCGGAGAGTAAAAACTAACAAGGAAGAAAATTTGACGAAACATGACGGTTCTATACATGCATACTGTATGTACAGAAGGAAGAAAAAATAGGAAAAGTAATTATGAGGAAGGTGGCGACAAGCACAAAAAGCAAGACTCATAATCGAAAATAAAAAACAAGACTCATTTCAGTTTGTGAGTGTTTAGTCGTGATCTTCACGATGTTTTGTTAATGCTTATATCTTTAAATAAGTACGAAATAGGGTTTTCTTTCATTTTAAACTCTTGCAAGCAAATTTCAGTTGTTGAAAGGGTCTCAATTTTATGGCGGGCCGTGGACGGCACTTGGCCTTGCTACGCCATTGGGCATCATGAAAACGTAGTGCTGTGTTGAACGAGAAGCTGTGTTGATTTCAAAACACTCAGAAACTTCAAACCTGGTTCGTGGTCAAAAGACGACAAGTAGTTCACAGACTTTTTGTGGTGCATCTTATTGTACATTGGGGCAAAAGCAACGCAATGTAAGGAATAGTATGCAGAGGAGCACCGAACTCCATTGAGCTCGTCAGTCCACTACGGGCGTTTGCAGCCACAGCCCAAAGCACTGTGCTGATTTTCCTGATGTCACTTGTAACGACAAAAATAGCGGGGCCTGCAGATTTTTGAATCCTTGTTGATTCAAGAACAAAACACAAGGTTTAAGGCAAACATTGCAGCAGTGGCTTCGCACATTTTTAGTCTGCAGCAAAGCTTCTTGTGCATCATCCATGAAGTCACACGCTACCACAATACGGGTGCGTATCACGTGAATGCTCACGCTTGGCGCCTCTGCGTCACTGCCGACAGTTTTTCGCCACTTTCAGGACATTTCGATACCCGTAGGATGCTTTACGTGTAACCGCTTTGGCCACGTAGCAACCCACTGCAGAGAAGAAGACAATGTGGAGATGAACATAGCTGGACTTCATGCACAACTACTGAGATAAAATGCCCCGTGGTGGAAACCGCTCAGGCAACGATCGAACTTGTTCTACGTATAAATGTGAGCAAAAAGTCCTAAAAATCAAAACGAATAATAATTTACCACACACGCAGAGGTTGTCAAAAGTGTCGCGGTTCCGTATCAAGTACCACCTCTCCACCGGTCTTTTCTTGATCCGAGTTTCCTCCTTTGACTCCTGAAGACACCTTCCGCCAAACGTATCGCCACAAGTCAAACCCTTGCCTTGATGCTGAAACAGCGCAACCTAGCGGCGAAGAAGTCGTGATACCCGAACAAAGCGGCAGATACATGTTGAATAGTTCTTTTACATTTTCTTGCTTTCCTTGCTGAGGTAATTCAGTAAAGCATATGAAACGAAACGAAACCATAGACAGTTTTCAAATACAACTAAAGCGGCCTGTTGCAAGATTGGCCTTGCACAGGATGCAGAGCAACTGAAACTCGTCAACTAATGGTTTGAACAGTAACGCAATGGAACTCCAGATCTAAGTTTACAAAGTTTCCCCATCTCATAAAATACTTATCAGACTTAAGTTCTCAACCGGACGCCATTTGCATTCAAGAAACTTATCTTTGTACTACAGAGCCATCCTGTCCTACCCAAGTACACCATCATCAGAAAAGATCGTCCTCTACACAGTAGTGAAGGCGGGGGATTAGCAATATGCGTCAAGAATTCCGCCATTTTCTCAGAAATTGACGTTTCCTCTAAAGACACTCGCCTATAAATTTCGGCAGCAAAAATTGGCGATGTCTCCGTATTCAATATTGATGATGAATTTGAATTTCCACCCAGGAACTCCTAGACTTGGAGACATTTGATTTTTTTCTGTTTTCAAAAACGTTGTGCTAACTGTGGTGATTTCGATTCTCGTCATGGCATTTAGGGAAGTCGTCTCTGCAATAGTAGCGGCCGAAACTTAGTTGGGATTATGAAAAAATATGACCACGTGGTTTTAAATACTTCTATACCAACGCGTTTTCGTCTGATTGGGCATAGCATGTACAACAAACTCGTTTTAACAATCGTTTCAAATTCGTTGGTTTCTGCACTGTTCTAACATGATTACCAACGATCTCCTCGGCAGCGACCACTCTGTAATTTTTACCGATATCAGAGTTTGTCCCCCAGAGCAAGCGGTTGCTCGTCAAAGGTGAAATTTCTCCATGCCAATTTGCCGCTTTTCAGAGAAATTTGTCACTCCACTTTGACCACGTTTTCGGTCATTTTGCAGCATTCATCAACTTTTCGAAAGAAGTATTGTGGAGGTTGCCTCTCACTCCATCCCAAAAGCAACTTCTTGGCGAAAACTGTTTGCACTATGGTGAATAACGGAGTGCGACGTTGCTAACACAAAATCATGCTTATCTTCGAACTATTCATGCAGCCAAACAATTTTTATTAGCCAAAATTTTGCAGCTCCTATAAACACCAAACTTTATCTCAACATGGCCTGAAAGACAATTAAACTTTTTCTGGAACTGGAAATCGTACTTCACACCACATTCCTATTCTGAAACACACTGGAGTCGCAGGTGCGAACGAGCAGCTGAAAGCTACAGTAGTAATTTAATCAACCAATTTGCTGTGATAGTGCCGCCATCAACTACCCAGCAAAGTTTCTTGCAATTCAGCATCGGAATGGGCGGCAATAGTTCAACGGTAAAGTGTCCGCCTCTCAATTGGAAGGTTGGGTGTTCGATCCACAGCCACTGAGTGAATTGCCGTAGCGTTCCTTGGGCAAGAGCGTTTACTTCAACCGCCCCGGCGAGGAGCACAATTCAGGCTTCGGCCTGCCGCAAATTGCCGTCACCAAAAAAAACATCGGAATCGGACCCTGCATATTTTGCATAAGGCTGTTTGTGAAGCACACCGCAGGAATTCAAAGATAATGAAAATTTCTCTTTCTCATAATTTAAAACCGCGTTCAGGTCTACGCGCAACACCTCCCCCGGATGCAGACGATATTGTATGTTATGAAATGTTCAAATATTTGTCAGATAAATGCAATTTCTCTGAAAATTATTCAATTCAAAATGGACGTCTGGCGTAATTCCTCCCACCTGGTTGCATTCTCTTGTCGTACGCATTCCAAAACCCAATAAATCGTCGTATATGCTCTGTCTTACCGACCAATTTCTCTTACAAGCACTGTTTGAAAACTAAGGAAAAAAACGATTGTTCGCTGCTTAAAATGGTATTTTTAGTATAACAATCTGTTGCATTTAAAGCAGTCTCAATTTATCGAACGGATAAGAAGTACTGGCCACATCCTGCGCCTTCATGATGCAGTAAAACAAGCGTTGTGTAACCACCATCATCTACTTGCAGTCTTTATCGATACAGAGAAAGCTTATGACATCGCAAAAAAAAAGATTTTATGCAAGGCATCAAAGGCAATGCGTTCAGTTTTATTCGAGCATTTCTTTCAAATCGCTCATTTCAGGTTGGAGTAGGATCAACAAGTCTTTAGTTAAGACTTCCAAAAATGGAACGTCACAAGGGAGTATTCTAAGTAAGTCCAACTATTATGTTCTCTATCATGATTAATGATCATCCCAGCTTTACTCCGTTTCCATCGGCGCTGTACACGGATGATTTCTGAATTTGTAAGTAGATACAATGTCAAAAAACTCGTACACCTGTGCCAGGTATCCCAAACCACGTTTCATCAGTGGAGTCTTAAGTCCGGTTTTAAAACCTCTACCTATAAATCCACTGCTAGTCTTCTTGCAAACAAGAGGAAACTAGAACTAACCGAGCTGTTTTTTGAAAACCAACACTATATCCTCCGCACTCTCAGATACAACACGTTTTTGACAAATGTCAAAAACGTTTAAACATTCTACGACTACTTAAAAGGGGAGCAGCAAAAGCTCCTCTCTTGACCATTTATAGGATGCTTATACGATGCGTTATTTACTACGGTATGGAAGCTCACTTCTCGTCTCCGGCGTCACTAGCTCGATTGTTCAGAATACAAACAAATGCCTTGTGTTGTGTCTGCGTACTGGAGCTATGCTCAGCACTCCTATCGTTTGTCTGCGGCACACTTAATTATAAAGAGCTGCCACTCGACATAAAACACAAGCTGTCATAAATAGAAAGTCCACCTGCTCACTTTCCCGGTTCACCCTGGTTTTAGGTTTTACATCGCAGACTGCTGGCAAGAACTCTTACCTGACACGCCAAACTTTTGTTCATTTAATATAATGAACAAACAAGATATCATTCCGTTCTGTTCTAATGTCCTTGAAGATTCCTAATTATCTGTTTGGTTCCTGTCTGAGCCCAGCGTGACCTATATGTTATCGCTTTCATTCGGCGTACTGGATCCTGCAACAATGTGCATCTCATCCAGTCATACATAATGAACAGCAAGGGCGTACGCAAGGGGGGGGGGTTGGGGTTAAAACCCCCCCTTGAGCTTGATATTTTACAAATATTTTATTACCTTCGCAAGGAGATTAATTGTTTTTACATACTTTTTGCTTGTTAATTTGTCGACTTAATGCAAATACCACGGAATAAATTTGCATGCAAAT
>JGI24158J21664_10007456_pt1 | contig 14525 bp, 3 predicted proteins | sample Ectturendosymbi3_FD_21664 | JGI IMG/M metagenome (IMG submission 21664) | reverse complement strand
ATATCAAGATCTTTTCTGATTTGCTTAGCATGGGAGCAGTACAAACTTGCGCAAGTACGCAATAGCAATCTGATTTCTGAATGACTTTACTGAAGAAAATTGAAATGGAAAAAAATCATATCTAAAAATACCAATCGAGTTTCACGCGATACAAACGCTGACAAAACTACAGTATTGCTCAGTCACCTAAGAAACAACTATGTTTTTATTGTATGATACTGTTGCTAGCCCTACACATAGCTCTTATCTGCAGTACAATCTTGCTTTGATCAGGTGCAGTGACGTAACTAGAGGTTTGAGCCAGGGGGACACGTAGCTGAAGAGAGCCCACTAACACTCAGAAAATATTTGAGAAAAAATAGCAAAACCGGTATTGAACGGCTATACAAAAACGCGAAATCACCGGAAAACACTCCGAAAAACGCAAAAAAAGCAACAATCTACTTAAACCATAAGAACAGTAGCGGACACAGGATGATTTGGTGGGGGTTATGCGACGTCGATTTGCAATCCAATGCTTCACACGACCATATTGCGTAAATCAATCACTTTCGCAAACGTACATTTACGAGGAAACAAGTCTAAGCTTGGTTTAGAAGCTTGAGTGATAAAACTAGTCAAACTTTAACACGACACCGCTACGGAACCAACAAGCAATGTGGCACATGACAGCGATCGGACGGAGTCACTAGCGTCGGCGCAGATGCCTCGAAATAAACAGTTCACGTGACGACATAATACTTATTCTCTGTGTAGGTTACGTTTGTTACATCACAATTACAGGTGGCAGTAGCCAGCACAGTGCACAACACTTGTGGCCCGAACATTGTATGTTGCAGCAAGTGAGAGTATAGTCACTTGGATGCGGTTTAGATCGGTGCTCTTGAAATGGGGAACCCTATAGTTTTTAATTGTCGTTTGGAATAGTCTGCAACATCCATAGTAGTTTGTGCATAACATTTGTTATTGCAGGTACGGTAATTCTGATGGAATAATAACAAGAAGCGTGTTGATTCTGTTTATTTTGCAACCGAAATTAAGAGAATGGAAGTAAAGAAACAATTCGTAATGAGTGAAAGCACGAAAAAATGAAATCGAGAAAGCACAATCATTAATGGGCGTCCGCAGAAATTCTTCCATGGGGGAAGGTCGACATTTTGTTTATCATTTTCAAATTACTGACGATGGGCGTCGGAAGGAATTTTTCCAGGGGAGCCACTAGTGGATTTTTCCAAAAGTTTTTCTAGGGGAGACCAAAGTTGTGAAATTTGTTTTTTTAACACTCGCAACTAAGAAAACATTTTTTTCTGATATTTTCAAATTCTTGCCCCTCTTCCGACAACCATGCTTGTGTGTAGGAAAAGTTCGTGCCACACCATTAAAAAATTGGGGAAATTTCAAGCGTTTCAACACCATTCTAAATTATGTTTTTTGCTGAATCCTATACGCAAAATGAAATAATTGAAAGTTCAATTCCAGTTGTGCTTTTGTTTTTGCAGTGGAAGGCTAAATAGCTACATTTTATTTCTGCATTGGCAACACAATTAGCAACCTTACGGACAACTTGCTAGCTGCTACGTATGCTTTGTCTTGTCTTTGTATTCCGGTATCGAATGCAGTTGTTGAATGAGTATTCATTCATGATAGTTCTGTGTTCAAGATGTGGAAAAGATGTGATTTTGAATGCGTTTAAGACAAATGTCAATGCTGCTTCATTTTTTCCTGTTTTTTAAGCTGTGCTGTTGGCGTTTTTAACACCCAGTGGCTACTCCGGCATACGGGCTCCTCGCTCTTCGCCCGAGTCTTCGATTACGATTTATATCGGGGAACGCATGCTTGCTTGCTTTGTATGTTTGTGATTGTGCCACCACCCACGGTCCCACTTCACTAAGTTGTTAACTCGGGCTCTTTCCTTTGGACCTTGTCACTGTTCACATATTTTTGTTCCATGTCTGACCTTTCGCGTTCATGTTGTGACTTGAATACAACAATATTGTTCGTAGTAGGCGTTCTCACTTCGTTCGCTCGCGCTTTACTCGGGCTCATCCATTAGAGTCCGAGCTGTCGTATGTAGTTAAGCATTTTTTAAAAGATAATATCGCACTGAATGTATTTGGAAGCAATGGACTTGTATGGAACGTTGGATTTGAAGTTCAATCCAATGGACAGTTACCATTTCGAGAATAGTTTCAAATAAACGATAAATTGTCCAATAACTTGGTTAATATGAATAAGCCTAGTAAACAGAGGACTTACTGGCATTATCAGTTGCTCTAACAATGGAAAAGTTATCACGAGAATTTCTCATTGATTGTTGCACAACATAACGTCACAAAGAGCAACAGTAATACCGCCCAGAATGAAAGCCAATGGAAATTTTAGTGACGCAAACGTCGAACGGTTTTATTCAGTCAGAATAAATCGTATGATGAGCCCGAGTGACGCTGATGACCTGAGTCGCCTCTATAACAGCCTATTTGAATTTCAGGTGTTTCACCGATGCGTTTTCATAGTGGTGTAATTTTGTCTAAAATAGTAATTTAGACCTTCGTATAGTGCATAGGTAATGACGTCATATTTCGATGCTTGTGACGTCACAGAAGCCAATTCAAACCACAAAAATGTTCTATAGTTTTTCGACGTGCACTTGTACCCGCCCACTGTGAAAAAGGTTCCGCCACCCATGCCTATAGGTAAATCCGGCACTGCTCTTTGCACAAACGTAAAGCCCCTGTATTGAAGATCTTCTGGCAATGGTTCTACGTGTAATTGCTTACCATCTACATCTGAACTGTACACAGCTCCTAAATTGTCACACGTAGATTTTAGTTTTTCACAGTCAGAACCTTTTCACAAGGCCTTGGACATCGAACAGAAAGCCAACTTCGGATAGAAAAAGCTAGCTCTGAACAAGGTTAATAAAGGTTTTTCATGAGTTAACTTTTTTGCTCAACATGGTATGGCAACGCTACTAACTGCTAATTTTTGAGGACTAACTAATGTTTCTCAACCTTAGTTTCTGGACTGGGGCATTGTATTCAGCCTATTTATCGGGCACTAGTGGCCATCGAAAACGTTTCGTGAAGTCGGAGTGGGCTGCGGCAGTTTAAGTAATTTCTTAAAATCTGTACAACCTCAACAGCAGTTATTTGCATAACAGTCAGATTCTCGCAGCCACGGATTTAAACTCATCTCAACCAGATTCTAACTACCGGTAATATCTTCTTGCCTGAAATGCAGCTGTACGGACTGACTTATCCTTTCTTATAGCCCAAGAAGGACGAGGTCTCGTAGATTGGCATGCGAGCGTTCTTGTTCTGTCACAATGTTTGACCCTCGTGTTATGTCACATTACCACAGTTTTGTCATAATGCTTGGTGGTGCTAGCGTAACACGCCTGACTTGATGCTTTCGGTAAGGTCGCGGTGTTGATGAAGCTTTGCAGTTTATGAATGCATGGGCGCAAAATAGAGGTTCAAGAAGCGGTAAACATAGATTTGACTTTTGCCAAGCAATTTTTGCGCCCCCAGTCAAAGTGACGCCCATGGCACGTGCCATGCCTGCCATACCCTAAATACGCCCCTGATCACATGACCTTACCAAACCCTTTAGGCCAAATCATGTTTCATCACCGGGATTAATTTCGCTATAATTTTCCAAGTTTGTTAGTAACAAACACTCAAATGTTCCTTCAGTCTTCGGCCCCTCCGTAGCTGCCGGGCCCTGGAACAATGTTCCTGCTGGACCCCCTCTCATAGCCCCTGTTTCTATCTCCCACTGATGCAAATAAAGTAACTCATTGTATTAGGCAACGGAAAATGAAACATTGCTGTCGATCCAATGACATTCTATCCAAATTCTCCAAGCTAGCTAATACTGTTGTCTCTAAATGATTTGCTGAACTCTTCAATAGGTGTATTAATGAGATTTTTTTCTGATCCTCTCAAAATTGCTTGCATCACTCGAGTTCCTAAAATTTGAAATTCCTATTCTTAATGAGAATACAGACATATTTATCTTCTGCCTACATTATCCAAAGTGTATGAAAAACTTTCATATCAATGCGTTTACTCTAACGGTACCAAACAATGTAATTGCCAAACGGTCATATTGCGTTCGCACTACCTGTTCTTTTGACCAAAATTGTGAATCAAATACTGAGCAGCCCTAAGACTAGTTGCGAATTTGATGAGCTTCAAGCAAGTACTCTCCACAATGGATGTAAGCAAGGAATTGATCAGCAAATTTTTATTAGGAAATCAATATCACTTAAAATTACGCATCCTCAATCCTTATCCAAATGGATGAACTGATCAGAGAAATGAGAAGTGATGGCAGTGTCGTAGCAAGTGGGGTTCTGGGGACTCCGGGTCGCTGACGGAATCTTCTGGGAGCGGCAAGTTGTTGATTAAAAATTAATTTTCCTCTTCAGTTTTTGTGTTTAGAAACGCTAGACTGGTTGCCTAAAAAACTAGGAAATATCAAACATGATTGCTGAATAAGTAAATTGATAAAAAGTTTACTCGAAAGTATGGGTCAAATCCAGGGTGTAACGTACCGTTGTGTTCGTCTTGACATCAGGGCTTTTTAACATCCTTACTTGGAGTGCACTTGTTGCCCAACTCCTTCCTCCCCAGCCAAAGCCATTTTTGCCCACCCCAGTCACAAGTCCATTGAACAAAGACTGAGATGACAGTCGGCAGCAGGATAACAAACATCGTTGTTCAGGTAGTTCGGAGTTTGTATTGTCTATCCACTAAAAATCTGAAAAAAAACTGCATGAAATCACGCAAAAATGGTCACACCTAGCTTAATCCTTCCTCTCTTTCCGTTCGATTCTCAGCAACGTCCCAACGTCACCTCATTACATTACCTAACACCAGGGATATAATGGGGCGGGAACGCGTTCCACATCTTATTGTGTTTTCGTTTGTAGTGTAATGAAAGTGAATAATTCATTAAAAACTTATTTTGAAATGAGATTGAAGTGCTGTTGAAAATGGCAAGTTTTTTGGGTGATTTCCCACACTTTTTTCTTTACCCCTATACCCCTGCCTAACACCTATCGGCATAGACGACGAATATTTCTTGGCACGTTTCATGTTATTTTTTAATGCTCAGTGAAAGATTTTCAATAGGCAAGTGCCACCAACTATAGCCTAGTCATTAAGCGCGCTTTAGCTGTGATTGTGACGAAAGTTTTTTGTTAATGAGGTACGTTAGCCAAAGCAGTTACTGAATAAAGTTGTTCAGTGCCATTATAGCTTTGAACTCAAGACGTTGTGACGAGCAATAAAATAGCGGATGTCATGGTTGGTAGAGTTTTGTTTTAGTTTCGAAATAGAAGTCTGTTGTTAATGAATGAAGCGAGGCATAACACTATGCACGCGTAATTGGAAGAAGCCCAACCCAACATCAAGATCAAGTTTGCAGGTCATGATGGAGGCTGCAAGCCAGCGTTTCTTAACGAGACCCAGATTTAAGACTATTTGACAAATTTTATCTAATTAGGTCCCACACCTTAAGAAGGCCCCGTATCAGTGGTGACGGACCATGGCGCACTGCACATTTTCTCTAGTTGTAAGGAGGAGCCCAATTAGGTTCCCTTAAATACTGGCCAATTGCTCAGTCACAGGACATAAATACACAATATAAAGCATCAATGCATGTTCTCCTGAGCTCTGTTAATAACGTTATCAAACAGTGGTAATGGAAGTGGGGAACAAGTTGGATTTCTTTCAAATTTTGCTGTCGTCTATGTGGATAGGCCTCCATTTATTTTTCATATGTTCTTAGCTATTCACTACCCAGTCAAAGTTATACAGACTCTTTTGTTACTGCTTTTATGCAAGTCTCAACGAGGGCCCCAGAAGCTGGGGGGACCGGTATCATTCTTCGTACCATCTGGTACTATTTCTCTCGGAAGCCCTGCTTAGAATATATTACTAAATTCAATATTATATCCTACTATGTGCAGTATATATACTTTGTTTTAGTTAAAGATGGGGAATACTGCACGAAATAATAATGTGCATAATGTATGCTTATAAAATGTTTATACCTGTGAAACAGGCATGCCACCACCACTTCTCTTAATTTGTTTGTGTTTTAGTGTGATGCTTTGAATGAGTAAACGAATAAAGCTAAGTGATGCAGCTATGCAGCTTACCGCAGACTGAAAGGCAAAACGGAAGGAAATTTAACGAAATATGCCGAGTCCATAAATGCATATGGAAAGGCAGAAAAAAAACAGGAAAAGTATTGATGAGAAAGGTGGCGAACAAGCAGAAAAAGCAAGACCCATAATACAATTGAGAATGAAAACGAAACCCATTTCAATTTTTGTGAGTGTTTGATTCTGATCTGACGTTCAAGATGCTTTATTATTTCTTATACCTTAATAAGCACTAAACATGATCTTCCTTCATTTTAATTTGCGACAGAAACTTCTTGAGCGGTTCAACGGACCAGAAGATCATTAAGTTCTTAAATATCGAAATTGTCCCATTTCGTTGACATATTTAACCTGCTTAACATGCTGCGTTTCACTCTATATCTTGTGGAATCGACACATTCGAAACCTCATCATATCGTTCCAGCATCTGATTCAAATTTTGGAAGACGATATCTGTAAAATTATCCTGAAGGCTTTGAAGCCACTTGACTACACAGGCCTTCAGTAACTTTAGTTGTTTGGGCGAATTAATCTTCAGCAGAACAGACAACATAAGTGTACGAACCTCTTTCTAAAAGTTGAAAAACATTGGTCATGTAACAACACCAGAACTTTGATCATAATCAATAATCAAAGTTATGTCAAAAACTATTTGACGTTAACAAGCATTGTTGTTGTCATTATACGGTTTATGATAGTGGTTCCCAACCTGGGGTACATGTGTGCCTAGGGGGGTACATTTGCTTCTCTGAAGGTGTGAATTTAATGTAAGCACTAGAAGGGAAAAAATATTTATATATCATTTATTTCTATTATAAAATTTCAGTGCTTTTTTTAGTTTACTCAGTCTTTTTGTCATAAGAAATTTTAGGTGTACATGCTTATCTATCGAAATGCTGAAGGGGTACATACAGGAATTCGAGAAAGGTTGGAAACCCCTGTTTTATGACATAAACACAGAATTCATATGTAAGACACAACTGAATACAGCATTAGTTCGAAATTGGTCCTTCGAAAACAAGTATGGGCCTACACGACTAAAAGGGCGATTTGGGCCTTCATAGCGAAAGTTTGCCGATCACTAATCTAATCCATAGCATTAAAAAATTTCTGCAGCAAAAAAAGGTGAAATCAATGTTCGAGGAGTTTGAGAATGGGAAATGCAACTGCGCAGGTGCAAAAAGTATGATGCGTGAAGAAGACCAGAATTAGTTAAAACATTTTAACTGGCAACTCTCTTAAAAAATGAAATGTCACCGCTTCATTCATTTTTTCAAAAATCGTGACGAGAAAGATGTTTTTACTTAGCTTACATTGAGCAAAAGGCTCGAATCAATGTCGAGTCAAATCATCTTGGCAAATACTATTTTACCTTCATTTGACAAGAATGCATTCAATTATTCATATTTAGTCTTGCAGTTTGGTCCACTATTTTGTCATGTGTTGTGTTTGGAGTCTTCTTCAGTCTTATTATGTTATCAAAAAGTTCCCCAATTTTCTTAGCATTTTCACTGTATTTGTTTAACATAGATTTAAAGTAGTTTTGTTTGGATAATTGTTTCACATGTGTCAATTTGCTACTAGAGGCGAATCCAGTTGGGGGCGATTGCCCCAATCGCCCCCTCTAAAAACTACAAAAGTAACTTTATTCACCATGATTTTGTACAATTCAGAAAACAAAATTTGCAAATAAAGGCCATTTTGTCGTCCATTGTTTTGTTACAGCAGTGTTGTGGATCATACATTTCTCTTACAGTAGCGAAGCCGTTATGAGACTTGACTACCAAATATTACTGAAATCGCCCCCCTAACCTTACTGGCTGGATCCACCCCTGTTTGCTACGATATATTTTGTATTGTTCAATTATGCAAGAATTACTGCTTTTAATTTATTTTCGAACATTCTATTTTTGGTTCCAATTGACTTTAAAATGACTTTAATGAGCAAAGGTTTTTGAAATGCGTGTTGTTCTTTTCTTGATACAAACGATATGGTGCATGATAGCAGGCACGTATACAGGTTTCAAGGTTTGGGGGGGCAAAGTACATTTTTAGGGGGACAATATTTTTGTTTTTATTATGTGTTTGAAACAAATTTTTTCAGGGCGGGGTTATAAAAAAGTATGCTGGCACTGACCCCCGTAGCTACAGGTCTGCATGATAATCGAGTGTGGTAATAAATATTTGATGAATTCTTCACATGTGTGGTTTGTGTCTTGATTGCCAGAAGCGAGTTAACCGTAGCTTTGTTTTCTCTAAGATCAAGTAGAAATAAAGCCTTTTAGGCATCTTATGTTCAGTGGCGTACGTACCTATGGTTTCCTGCGCCCGGGGACAATGTCAGTTTGCGCGCCCCCAACCAGCCCTTTTCTGACAGCATAGATGCGAAGAGTGAGTTGAGAGTAAAAGGGTGGCGAAAGCTGACTCGGGCCCCACATACAGTTGTTTCTAGACCCATCAGAAAGCTTCATATGACTGTGACATCACGGAATTGACGTCAGGATCTTCGAATATTGGAAATCATAAACAATCCTAGAGTTGAGAATCTAATCGTTTTGCGTGAAGCTGTCCCCACTTTGAAATTTCGGTCACGATTGAACATTCACACTGTTCTATTGCGATATTCCAGACTGCGGTAAAACATTCGAATTGTAATAACTAGTTAATGAAACTGCAGAAACTAGACAAAAATTCCCTGATCATCTGCGTAAATCTGCATGAGTTCTAATGACAGAATTTTATGGGCGCAGTAATCTTCTGATAATACAGCACAAAAATTGGCCAGAGTTGTACTTTGTTCTCTAAAGCACAGGTTTGTCAGAGCTTTTTGAAGATCCCGAATGAAGCATAGCCACGCTCGTTCCCTCTCTTGTCAGGTCTGGTCACAGTAACCGTTGGTGCGAGCTGTAGGGGGTTCTGGAGCGTGTACTCCGATAGGTTCAGTTTCAGAACGTCATAAAGGACCGACTGTGGGCAGACTCACGAATACATAAAAGAGAAGGACAGACAAAAGAATGCATATGAAAAACTAAAGTCAAATGATTTCATACAAAACTACTAGACAAGTATTACATTGCAAAATCTTCAAACATTTATTTGCATATAATACCCTGAAAAGATAATAGAAAATAAAAGAAATATTGCAATGCAATGCTTTACTTGTAATTATTATCTAACTTCAAAGACAAACTTGTTTTGCCTTTGCTGCAAATTTATCTATTATTTCGTCAAAAACTGATATAATTTTAATGTGTCACATGTAGGCTATTCGTCTAGGAAATATCAAAGGCCAATGACGCTCCTTGAGAAGTTCCAGGTTAGCAATTTTGTGACCTGAATATCAACAATCATGTGATCAGTTTATAGGTCGAATTAATATAAAACACATGTAGTAGTAACTGAAAACCTCACAATTAAAGCTAATGTACTCAACGCTATTCCACAGTTGCAATTAGAATATTACAAAAGTAGTCAGCATTTATTTAAATACCCCACAAATAAAAATCATCATAACTAGCTTCAGAACCAAATCACATCCATTTCAACCTGAAGGTTGTCAAAACATCAAAGCTAAAATATTTTCCGAAACATCAGAACTGTTGTCGTAACAGCGTACTGTAAGTTTCATCGCTGGTTTTTCAAAAAGCATGCGCAGTGGCATACTCATGCTGCATACACATTACACAGTGAACGCTGGATTCCTGCCCATTGTGACGCAACTACAGAATGAGAGCGAAGTCGGAAAGTTCGCAACCCTAACTGAAAGCATATTTTGACGCAGCCGTCAGTCAAACCACTTGCAGGCGCTGACTGTTGGAAACAGAAGTTCCTCCTTGATGTACCTTTCACTGTACAAGAAGAGAATCTATAATAGAAACCGTTAAGGCAAAAATCTTAATCTTCACTATTAGGCGTTTGGGCGTCTTCTTCCAAATTAGTTATTTATAATAAAAATGTTCCACANGCCATAAGTTTCTTCGTGATGAAATTTAAAAGTTTGAAGATCGTTCATATNAAGACCCAGTATTTGGACTGCGCTAAACATTGTGTATGCAATGGTCAGAATCAGGACTATCGATTATTCTGTTTTACGCAATGGGTCACATCAGTCCCGATTTTGCTTTACAACTTGTGTTGAACAACTAAGATGAAAGTTATCGGCAGCTATTTTTTCTCGTATTAGCTTGTTTGATAACTGTGTTGCAATCTTATTTTAATATACATTAAGTACATTGTGTAAGTGGTTACCTACAGAGTAATCATGTTAATTCTGTTCCTACAAATTATTTGAATAAGTATTATTCTAAATGCGCTAAAATTCTCTTATCAAAATCTTACCATTGTGAACAATGCACCAAATATTTCTGGTGTTGTACTAACGACCAGACACGAGATCACAAATAACGACTAAATGTTTGTAAGAGGGAATGAAATGGCAGTTATGCACAGAAATGTTTAGTAATATGACAATTAAAAGTTCTATGCTTGCTGGAAGCTTTAGAGCAGAGGTTCCCAACCTGTTCCTTACCATGTACCCCTTCAGCATTCCGACAAATNAGCATGTACCTCTATAGCATTTCAACAGATAAGGATGTAACCCTTCAGACTTTTGACAGATGAACATGTCCCGCGAAAACTCTTTGTAACAAAATATTTTCTCATGATTTTTCACAGATATATTTAACAACATACATATAACGACTTTTGAAATTAATTTAAGTGATATATGTACAAAGATTTGAAAATAAACAACATGTAAATATATTTTTACCTTCTATTGCTAACCTTAAATGTACCCCCAGGGGTACATGTACCCCAGGTTGGGAACCCCTGCTGTAGAGAAATACTTCTTAACCGGGTGAATGGTTCACTCAAGGTGAATGAAATTTTTGCAAGGGCGAATGAAGGAAGAAAGGGTGAATGAAAATCCTGTTCCTAATTTTTTGTATCCTCCGCAGTGGCGTGCAGAGTTCTAGTGATGCCCGGGGCGACTGTTTGATTCTATGCCCCCCTACGAGATTCTAGTATTGAGCAATGGCCTTTGGTGGTCATTGTTACTGGATATACGCTGTTTGTGACGTCACAATGTGACGTCACAATATGACGTCACATTCACGCTTGGAAACCAATGTTTTGGCGATGTTTGTTGACACAACATGCATATTATTCTACACGCACTCTCCTTACTTGTTGTTGTAAAATGTGTCGCTGTAATGAACATAAAATATCAGCGCTCCAAGTTAGGAGGCCTGAGCAAAACACAGTACCACAGGGCTTTAACAAATGCAACTCCAAAAATCCCAAGAGCAGCACCAAAAATCTCTATTTTACATAAAACAATACCTAAATCTGAGGTGGTGCAGCATAAAATTGGAGCGACATGGTAACTGCTAAAAATAGAATCAACCATTATTTGCAAAATAAACTGAAATGATTCATTTTACACATTTTCAAACTTTTCCGAAAATCCCTAAATCTTTACAAAGAGTCAAAAGTTCCAGTCTAGGGACAAAATCCCTAAGTGAGAGCACTACACAGCACTCAACGCCACGAAAGGGCAGTTCATAACTGCAAAAATATCCGGCAACGCGTGAAAACAGGGGAGTAGAACACACACAGTGTTACGTCAGTGCAGTTCACAACTGCAAAAATGTGAGGCTGCGCATTTAAAGGGCTGAGTAAAACAAACTCAACGCTACGACAGGGAAGTTCCCACTACAAAATTATAAGGCTGAGCATTAAAACAGAGGAGTAAAACAAACAACGCTACGACAGAGCAGTTCACAACTGCAAAAATGTCATGCTGTTTGAATGTCTCGACGAATAGCAGCCGAGCAGAGAAGGTATGCGGCTGGGATAGCGGACACCCAGAGTTGCCAGTTTGAAACTTGCTAAACTACACAAGAATTGAGACTCCGTATAAAGTACGCAAAGAAACTTTCGTTTTCTCCTATGTGGCTGTTATATATACAACTACTGGGGGCAGAGCAGATACGGGCTTGTGTGAGCTGTTTTGATCAATCCGCCTGAACTGCCAATTAATGACGAAGCTCGAAATGGTGCACATATTGCAAGCACAGCACAGGTGTGTGGCTATATTAGCGCACACCCAGGGTTGTTAAATCAAAAAACGAAACGGAATCCGGTGATACATCAAGAAATCAGCTGAACCAAGCAAGTTGAAATAAGACATTTTGGAAATATGTCTCTGAAAATCAATCAAACGTCCGTATAATTATCTTTCAATCTTTCTTTGTGATTTTCTCTTGATCGAAAAATCTGGAAAAATTCACGCCACTATCACACCTAAACGTCCCTGTTATTGAATGATGTGAGAATTACTGGCGTTTGAATACGTAGAAACTAGTGCTGACAAAAATAACAAGTTTAGAAAAAAGCACTCCATGCAGCATGTGCTGGTAGCCTGACAATAAGAAAAATCATCCAGTTACAACATTTTTATTTTTGTAATTTCACGCTTTGGATTTCCCCTGCCTTTGATTACCGGGTCCGTCGCCCCGTTCGCCCCCCCCCCCTTCTGCACACCACTGATCCTCCGGTAACGTGCATTTGTCTTGTTTTATGTACCCGATACATAACAGCAATCGTGAATAAATGGCGAACGTCAACGGATCACTTCAGTAAACCATTCTATGGTGCTAAACCTGCGTTGCAATAGGTACAGATTTACCGAGAGATGCCATGTTTTATTCACTCAAGTGATGCAATCTCTGTAGTGCTTGGCATGACCGCATACGGCCCAAGCGAATCTTTTGTGCGGCCCAGTTTAGGTAACGTGTTTTTTGCAAAGCGGTTGGTAATCGCAGGCGCACAAGGCCAAGTCGCATTCTCACCTTAGCATGGCTTACTGGGGCGTTTCCAGGCCATAAGCAGGCTTTAAATCAGTTCAGAATGTCTTCTCTAACATATCTGATCTTGAAAAAGTAACTTGTTGAATGTCGAAAAAATTTTAATGACAAAAAACAAACACAGGTCCTCGCCGAAGAAACGCGTATGGTAGGTACAGAAATTGCACTAAAAATACACGAAAAAAAAACGGAATTCCGTCAACAACCTTTTTTGGCAATCTGTACTAGAGTCATGCCGTATTGAGTTCGAAAATTGAAGAATTACATGGAAAAGAAGTACATAATGGAAGGACATGAAAAGCTGTTACTTTTCGGAAAAAATTCGTCCAGGGACGTACTTACTAGTGACTCCCGACAGGACGTCAATCAGGATTCTAGCCGGATTAACTCAGCGGGACTTCCCTGCAAATGTGGTACTTGAAGCGGTCCTGCTTTCGCACCTGCCGGCTCTCCTGCCTTTTTCTGCTGGTGCAGTGAATTGATTTTTGTTCAGTCGTCCAGCAAAATAACCTACCTAGTAATATTCAGCTGTTTTCTTTTGAAATATTTCGTATATAAATGTATGACTATCCAAGAGAAAATACTACAGCCGGTGTCCAATCGATTCCTAAATCGTAGATATACCGATGGCCGGTTTCCAACCCATTCACAAATCATAGATATGCAGAAGCTGATTTCAATCGATTAATAAACCACAGAAATACAACGGTCAGTTTGCAGTCGAATCATAAATCATATTAGATGTACAGTGGCCAGTTTCCAATCGATTTATATCCGTGCGTATGCGTAAAGCAGCCTTGCTCCAAAAATTTATGGTAGCCATAAATACAAAAACTGGGATCAGAAGTGCATCATCTAACTTCTTGCCACAATGATACGCCAAACCAGGGATAAAATCGAGATATCACTTTATTTCAAACTCATATTAGCATTTCCACTATATGGCATTTAGCCGCGACCTTTCTCAAGGTAAAGGACAGGCCTACACAGCATACGGCCCGCGAGAGCTTCATCAATTGCAGAAAATGTTGCAAATTCTCGACCTCGCATAAGTAATTGTCGCTTCAGAATTTCTACCCTACTACAAAGAAACCTCACATCGAAATGAAATAGACTTTTCGACCCGCGATAAATTTATGTTGATAATTTGACCCTTCGAGCTTTTTGAGTTTTGCAGGCCTGGCAAGGGCGTACGCAAGGGGTTTGGGGTTAAACCCCCCCCTTTGAGCTTCATGTTTTACAAAACTTTATTACCTGCGCAACGGAGATTAAGTGTTTTCGCATACTTGTTGCTTGTTAACTTGTCGATGTAACGCAAATACCACATGTAATAATTATGTTTTGGTGGGAATTCGGGCTATCGACTGCATCCAGAAACCACATTAGCACTTTTTGCAGACCCTCCATCCACTACGCATGTTTAAGATTGTGTTCCGCGATAGTTCACTTTATCCGAATCAATTGTCTTTATTTTGTCTGCT